>Ga0213872_10000620_pt1 | contig 26865 bp, 19 predicted proteins | sample VelepicomBERX_R2_FD_160071 | JGI IMG/M metagenome (GOLD analysis project Ga0213872, IMG submission 160071) | Rhizosphere microbial communities from Vellozia epidendroides in rupestrian grasslands, the National Park of Serra do Cipo, Brazil - RX_R2 | ecosystem: Host-associated > Plants > Roots >...
AACAACCGAAGCGAGACTAGACGAGAAACGAGGTTGCGACAATATTTTCAATCATAGGTTGTTAATTGGGTCCATCAGGCTTTTGAACGGAGCGTTAAGCCTGGCGCCTATACCTCTCCACCCTCGTCCTTAACCGGCAACGTCGTCGAGCCTTCACCCAACCGCCGCTGCATCAGCACCGTATCCACCCACTGCCCGAGCTTGAAGCCGACCGATTGCAGCGTGCCGATCGGCTGAAAGCCCAAGCGGCTGTGCAGGGCGATCGAGCCGGCATTGCCGCTATTGCCGATCACCGCCAGCATTTGCCGCCATGGACCCTGCTCGCAGCGCTCGATCAGCGCTTCCAGCAAAGCCTGGCCGATGCCGTTGCCGCCCAGTCCGCTGGTGACATAGATCGAATCCTCGATGGTATGGCGATAGGCGGCGCGCGGCCGGTAGGGGGTCGCATAGGCGTAGCCGACCGGCTTATCGTCCAGTTCGGCGATCAGATAGGGCAGGCCGAGATCAATGATCTTGGCGTGGCGCTCGACCATCTCGTCGAGCGAGGGCGGCACTTCCTCGAAGGTCGACAGGCCGTGCAGCACGTGCGGCGTATAGATTTCCAGCGCCGCCGCCATGTCCGCCTCGACGGCGTCGCGGATGTGAATGCTCATTGGTTTCCCCCCTCTCCGGTTCCCCCATTCCCCCAAACAAAAAGGCGGCGATGCCCGAGCGCCGCCGCCTTCTTTAACGATCTATCGGATCAATTCAGCCGCCGCTGGCGGCGCGCATCTGGTCGACCTTGGTGCGCAGCGCGGTCAGCAGCGCCTCGACCTTGCCGCCATTGCCCTGCAGCATCGAATTGTAGTCCGAGCGCTGGGTGATGGCCATGCTGACGCCTTCGACCACGATGTCGGTGACCTTGAGCGTGCCGTCATCGGCCTGATGCACTTTCCACTGCACCGGCAGCGGCTGGGCGGGCGGGTGGTTGAGCTGGGATTCGACGACGAAGCCCTTGTCGCCATCCTTGGCCGAGGCGGTCACCGCCAGGTTCTCGCCCTTGTAATCCTTGAAGCGCTGGGCCCAGTTCAGCACCTGCATCTCCTGGAATTCCTTGATGAATTCCTGCTGCTGGTCGGGCGTCGCGGTGCGCCAGTAGCGGGCCAGCACGAATTGCGAGATCTGCGGCAGGTCGAAGGAGGCGACGAACAGGCGGCGGAAGCGGTCATTGCGCTCGCCGTCGGCCAGTTCGCGCTGGGCGACGGTGGTGATCGCCTGCTGCGCCAGGTTCTGGATGAAGGCCTTGGCGTCGTCGGGCGTCTTGTCGGCGGCGCCGGCCGGCGCCGCCAGCAGGGTCGCGCCGGCCAGCAGCACCACCGCGAGGGCCTGGTTCAGGCGTGGCAAGGACGATGCGAGCAGGGAGAGGATGTGCTTCATGATCATTCTCATTGTTTTTTGATGGGGTCTGCCGGCGCCCATTTGCCGGATTTGGCGTCCTCGATCTGGGCGTCGCGGCGCTGGCGCGACAGGCTGCGCATGGCCGAGTAATAGTCGAGCGAGGTGCGCTTCACGTCTTCCAGGCTGTCCATATAGCCTTCATAGGCCGACAGGCCGCTGACCAGGAAGCGGGTGGTCGACACCCAGCGCATATGGTTGTCGGCCAGGTAGTAGCTGAGCGGATCGAGGGTCGATTCGACGCCGAGGCCGATGCTGTCGCGCACATTGCTGGGGCCGAACAGCGGCAGGACCACGTAGGCGCCGTCGCCGACGCCCCACACCGCCAGGGTTTCGCCGACATCGGCGACGTGGCCGGGCAGGCCCATCGGGGTGGCGACGTCCATGATGCCGCCGACGCCGAAGGTCGAGTTCAGCACGAAGCGCAGCAGGGTGACGCCGCCGCGGGTGACGTTGCCCTGGAAGATGTCGTTGATCAGGATGACCGGCGCCTTCAAGTTGGCCAGGAAATCGGCCACGCGGTCGCGGCCGAAGCGCGGCACCACATAGCGATAGGCCTTGGCGGCCGGAGTCAGGCCGTTGTCGTACAGCCACTCGTTGAAACTGAAGAGCTCGCGGTTCATCGGCTCCAGCGGATCGTTGATCTGCTGGAACTCGGCGACCGCGTCGGGATCGTCGGCGGGCGGGGGGGTGGCACAGCCCGACAGCGCCAACAGCGCAACCAGGCCGGCGATCGAGGCCAACTTAGGGGAAATGATTTTGGACATGAATGAATCCGGGGAAAATGGCGCGCCGCACCATGGCTGCTTCATCCTTCAATCCTTTGGCTAACATAGAAGATCGAAAATGACCAGCCGCCCTTGGTGACAAATTGTTGCATTGCGGCACATGCGAAACGATCCCTCTCACATAGAGACAAATTTTACTTTTTCAATGTCACTAGATGGGTTTAGGTGTTTCCCCCGTCTCACGAAGGAGTATCTCAATGGCGCCGGATCTCGCCTCTTTGCCCTGGCGGCCCGACCCATCGGGAACCTCCTCCCTCAACGTTTCGTTCGAGTTCTTTCCCCCCAAGACCGAGGCCTCGCTCACCGCGCTGTGGGACTGCATCACCCGCCTGGCGCCGCTGAAGCCCCGTTTCGTCTCGGTCACCTACGGCGCTGGCGGCAGCACGCGCGAGCGCACCCATGACATCGTAGTCCGCATCGCCCGTGAGACCGGCATTAAGCCCGCTGCCCACCTGACCTGCGTCGCCGCCACCCGCGCTGAAATCGACGCGGTGGCAGAACGCTATTGGGAGGCCGGCATCCGCCATCTGGTCGCCCTGCGCGGCGACATGCCCGATGGTGCTAAGCCCTATTGCCCGCATCCCGGAGGATATGCATACGCCTCCGACCTGGTCGCTGGCTTGAAGAATATTGCGGATTTCGAGATCAGCGTCGCCGCCTATCCCGAACCGCACCCCGAAGCGACCAGCGCGCAGGCCGATCTCGACAATCTCAAGCGCAAGATCGACGCCGGGGCCAACCGCGCCATCACCCAGTTCTTCGTCAACATCGAGCATTATCTGCGGTTCCGCGACCGCGCCGTGGCGGCGGGGATTTCCGTGCCGATCGTGCCGGGCATCATGCCGGTGACCAATTTCGCCGGCTTCACCCGCTTCGCCGGCAATTGCGGCACCGAAGTTCCCGCCTGGATGGCCGATCTGTTCACCGGGCTGGACGAGGATCCGGAGACGCGCCGCCTGGTCGCCGCCACCGTCGCCGCCGAGCAATGCCGGGCCCTGGCCGGCGCCGGCGTGTCGGAATTTCATTTTTATACGCTGAACCGGGCTGATTTGAGCTTCGCCATCTGCCATATACTCGGCGTTCGGCCCCAACAGGAAGACAAGGTCTCATGAGTAAGATTCTCGAGGTTCTCGCCGATCGCGTCCTGTTGTGCGACGGCGGTATGGGTGCCCTGGTCCAGGCGATGAACCTCTCGGTCGACGGCGATTTCCAAGGACATGAGAACTGCACCGACATTCTCTGCCTGTCACGCCCCGACGTGGTGCGCGAGATCCACACCCGCTATTTCGAGGCGGGCGCCGACATGGTCGAGACCAATTCCTTCGGCGGCAGCCCGTTGACCCTGGCCGAATTCGGCATTCCCGAACTGGCTTACGAGATCAACAAGCGCGCCGGCGAAATCGCCCGCGAAGCCGCCGAACAGTTCAAGGGCGACGGCCGCCAGCGTTTCGTGGTCGGTTCGGTCGGGCCGGGCACCAAGCTGCCCTCGCTGGGCCATATCGGCTATGACGCCCTCGAAGCGGCGCTGAAGATCCAATCCGACGGGCTGATCGCCGGCGGCGTCGACGCCATCCTGATCGAAACCTGCCAGGACCCGCTGCAGATCAAGGCCGCCGTCAACGCCGCCAAGATCGCGCGTGCGGCCGCGGGCACCGATACGCCGATCTTCGTGCAGGTCACCATCGAAACCACCGGAACCCTGTTGGTCGGCGCCGACATTGCCGCCGCCGCGACGGTGATCGAATCTTTAGGCGTGCCGCTGATGGGCCTGAACTGCGCCACCGGCCCACAGGAGATGAGCGAGCATCTGCGCTGGCTGTCGGCCAACTGGCCGGGGCTGATCTCCGTGCAGCCCAATGCCGGCCTGCCCGAACTGGTCGAGGGCAAGACCTCCTATCCCCTGCTGCCCGATACCCTGGCCGTCTGGCAGGAGCGCTTCCTGCTGGAGGAAAAGGTCAATCTGCTGGGCGGCTGCTGCGGCACCACCCCGGACCATATCCGCGCCGTCGATGCGATGCTGAGGAAGCATGCCGGCGGCGCTGCCCGCCCGGCGGCGGTCAAGCGCGAGGTCTATTGGGTTCCTTCGGTCGCGTCGCTCTATTCCTCGGTGCCGCTGCGCCAGGAGAACGCCTTCCTGTCGATCGGCGAGCGCTGCAACGCCAATGGCTCGAAGAAATTCCGCGAAGCGCAGGACCGCGAAGACTGGGACACCACCGTCGCCATGGCGCGCGAGCAGGTGAAGGAAGGCAGCCACACGCTGGATATCTGCACCGCCTTCGTCGGCCGCGACGAGATCAAGGACATGACCGCGGTGGTCAGCCGCATGGCCGGTTCGGTCAATGCGCCCCTGGTGATCGACAGCACCGAATTGCCGGTCATCGAGGCGGCGCTGAAGCTCTATGGCGGCAAGGCCATCATCAATTCGATCAATTTCGAGAATGGCGAGGAGCCGGCGGTGCGCCGCATGGAGCTGGCCAGGAAGTTCGGCGCCGCGGTGATCGCGCTGACCATCGACGAGGTCGGCATGGCCAAGGATGTCGAGGGCAAGGTGGCCATGGCGCACCGGCTCTACGACTTCGCCGTGAAGCAGCATGGGCTGGCGCCGTCGGACCTGATGTTCGACCCGCTGACCTTTACCATCTGCACCGGCAATGAGGATGACCGCAAATTAGGTCTATGGACGCTGGAGGCCATCGAGCGCATTTCCAAGGAACTGCCCGATACCCAGATCATCCTCGGCCTGTCCAACATCTCGTTCGGCCTGAAGCCGGCGGCGCGCCAGGTGCTGAATTCGGTGTTCCTCGACCATGCGGTGAAGCGCGGCATGACCGGCGCCATCGTGCATTTCAGCAAGATCCTGCCGCTGCACAAGCTCGACCCCGAGGAAGTGCGGATCGCCGAGGATCTGATCTATGACCGCCGGGCCGAGGGCTATGACCCGCTGCACGCCTTCATCGCCTTGTTCGAGGGCCGCGACGGTTCGGTCAAGGTCGAGAAGGTGCGCGCCGAAACGGTCGAAGAGCGCCTGAAGAACCGCATCGTCGACGGCGACCGCACCGGTCTCGAGGCCGATCTCGACGAGGCGCTGAAGACCTGGACCCCGCTCGACATCATCAACCAGCTGCTGCTCGACGGCATGAAGGTGGTGGGCGAGCTGTTCGGCGCCGGCAAGATGCAGCTGCCTTTCGTGCTGCAATCGGCAGAGACCATGAAGGCCGCGGTGGCTTTCCTCGAACCCTTCATGGAAAAGACCGAAGGGGCCGAGAAGGGCATCATCGTGCTGGCGACCGTAAAGGGCGACGTGCACGACATCGGCAAGAACCTGGTCGACATCATCCTGACCAATAACGGCTACAAGGTGATCAATCTCGGCATCAAGCAGCCGATCGCGACCATCATGAGCGCGGCGAAGGAGCACAATGCCGACGCGGTGGGCATGTCGGGCCTGCTGGTCAAGTCGACCGTGGTGATGAAGGAAAATCTCGAGGAGATGAGCCGCGAGGGCATGGATGTGCCCGTGTTGCTGGGCGGCGCCGCGCTGACCCGCAAATTCGTCGAGGAGGATTGCGTCGACAGCTATGGCGCCGGCCGCGTCGCCTATGCGCGCGACGCCTTCGACGGGCTTGATTTGATGGCGCGCGTGGTCGAGGACCGCTTCGACGATTACCTCACCGAGGTCAAGGCCAAGCGCAAGGGCCGCCCCTCGAACGATCGCCGCACCTTGGGCCAGGCCGCCGCCGCCGAGCCGCTGCGCCCGGTCGATCTCGAAGAGATCAAGCTGCGCCGGGGCGAGCTGGCCAAATTGTCCGAGGTGCACAAGCCGCCGTTCTGGGGCTCGCGCATCATCGAGAAGGTGCCGCTGCAGAACCTGATCGGCTATCTCAACGAGACCATGCTCTATCAGTTCCATTGGGGCTACAAGAAGGCGGGCCGGTCGCTTGACGAGTGGAAGTCCTGGGCGGCCAAGGAATTGCGCCCGATGGCGCTCGATCTCCTCAAGGAATGCGAGCGCGACGCGGTGATGGTGCCGCAGGCGGCCTATGGCTATTGGCGCTGCGCCGCCGAGGGCGACAGCATCATCCTGTTCGAGGAGGACGGCCAGACCGAGGCGACCCGGTTCTCCTTCCCGCGCCAGGCGCAGGAGCATGGCATCTGCATCGCCGACTTCGTGCGCGACGTCGATGCCGGCGAGCGCGACGTGATCGGCCTGCAGGTGGTGACGGTGGGGCAGAACGCCTCGGACACGGCGCGCGCCTGGTTCGCCGACAACCGCTACAAGGATTATCTGTTCCTGCACGGCTTGTCGGTCGAAATGGCCGAGGCGATGGCCGAATATGTCCATGCCCGCATCCGCTCGGAACTCGGCTTCGCCGCCGAGGACGATCGCAACATGGACAAGCTCCTGAAGCAGAGCTATCGCGGTTCGCGCTATTCCTTCGGCTATCCGGCGTGCCCGTATCTGGAAGACCAGGAGAAGCTGCTGCGCCTGCTGGGCGCCGATCGCATCGGCATCACCTTGTCCGAGGAGTGGCAGCTCGAGCCGGAGCAGAGCACCTCGGCCATCGTTCTGCTGCATCCCCAGGCGAAATATTTCTCGGTGTGATCATTATTTGGTAGAGTGTCTCTATACCCAAATATAGGCGCGGGCGGGTCGCCCGCGTGAGGGCTGTGTGAATTCGGGGTTTCCAGCACCGGAGGCATCATGCTCATCGACAACGCCAGGGTTTCCGCCAAGATCGTTGGGGTGATCGCGCTGCTCGCGATCGTGATGGTCTTCACCACGCTGCTGTCCTCCCTAGGGACGTGGCGGGTCAGTTCCAACTACGCCGACATGACCGAGCGGGTCGAACCCGCCATCGCCATGAATGTGCGGCGTGGCCGGTTCGTGGCCGATTTCGCCCACAAGACTTATGCGTTGGCGATGGAGGACACGGAAGAGGGCACCGCTCGCGTGTCGGCCGAACTGGAAGGTTTGCGCAAACAGATCGGGACGCTCAGCGAGCAGGTGAACCAGGCCCTGCCGGAATATCGCACGCAGCTCGCTCCCATTGACGGCGAACTGGCCTCTGCCTATCAGGTCTGCGCCGGCCCTCTCAAGGCGGCGACCGATGCGATGAAGGCCGATGACATCGTCAAGGCCGGCCATCGCCTGCGCGACGAGTGCGATCCGGCCCTGAACAAGGCGCTTGCCACGATCACCAAGGTCAATGACGAGTTGATCTCGCTGTCCAAGGCGCAGTCCGTCGAATTGTCGGCTTCGGCGAACCGAACCGTCTGGTGGACGATCGGAGGCGCGCTGGCCGGCCTGATCTGCGCCGTCTGGGCCGGATTGTGGGTGGCGTCCAAGGGGATCGCCCAGCCGATCCAGCTGCTGTCCATGGTGATGGAGCGCTTCGCCAGCAACGATCTCGATGCCGAGGTGCCGGGCACCGGGCGCGGCGACGAGCTGGGCGCCATGGCCCGCACCGTCGAAGTGTTCAAGCGGAACGCGTGCGAGCGGCGCAAACTGGAGGAGCGCGAGCGCGAGGCGGTCGATTTGCGGGAGAGGCGCGCGGTCCATCTCGCCGAACTGACCCAGTGCTTCGACGGCAAGGCCGGCTGTCTGCTCGACGTGATCCACAAGGCGGCCGGGCAGCTCAAGGACACAGCCCAGGCGATGAGCGCCACCGCCGAACAGACGACCCACCAGGCGGTGGCGGTCTCGTCGGCCGCCGACGAGGCCTCGGCCAATGTCCAGACCGTCGCGACGGCGGCGGAGGAGCTGACTTCCTCGATCAAGGAGATCAGCCGCCAGGTCGACCAATCGGCCAATGTGGCGCGCGCCGCCGCACAGGAGGCTGAGGAAACCAACCGCACCATGCAGGGGCTGGCGGAAAGCTCGGCGCGCATCGGCGAGGTGGTGTCGCTGATCAACGACATCGCCAGCCAGACCAATCTGCTGGCGCTCAACGCCACCATCGAGGCGGCGCGGGCGGGCGATGCCGGCAAGGGCTTCGCGGTGGTGGCGGGCGAGGTCAAGACGCTGGCCAACCAGACAGCTCGGGCAACCGAGGAGATCAGCCAGCAGATCGGCGCGGTGCAGAGCGCGACGAGTCATGCGGTGGAGGCTATCGGCGCCATCGTAAAGCGCATCGACGAGATCAACATGATCGCCACCGCGATTTCCTCGGCGGTCGAGGAGCAGTCGGCGGCCACCGGCGAGATCGCCCGCAACATACAGGCGGCGGCGCAGGGGACCGAGATGGTTTCGGCCAATATCGGCGGGGTCAATCAGGCCGCCAACGAAGCGCGCGCCGCTTCGACCCAGGTGCTGGGCGCGTCGGAAAGCCTGATCACCCAATCTGGCCAGTTGGAAAGCGAAGTCACGAAGTTCCTGACCGACGTGCGGGCGGCCTGAGCGTGGCCTTCCGCATCCTGCTGGGCGCCGCCCTCGCGGCAGTCCTGGGCGGCGCCGCGCGCGCCGATTGCCTGAGCGCCGAGGACGGCATCGCCACCGACCGCCCGACCGGCCCCAATACCAGCCCGGCGGTGCCGCAGGGCAGCGTGCAGTTCGAGAACGGCGTCGGCGCTTTGCACGCGCGGGGCTCTGCGACCTACGACCTGCCGGAAACCCGGGTCAGGTTCGGCGCCTTCTCCTGCACCGAACTCCTGGCTGATCTGCCCGACTATACCCACGGCAAGGGTTTCGCCGGCGCCACCGACCTGTCGTCGGCGATCAAGCATCAGTTCCAGGGGCTGCCGGATGGTCTGACGATCTGGACCACGATTGGGGTCGCCCTGCCGACCGGCGACAAGGCGCTTTCGGGGCGCGGTCCCGCGCCCTACATCCAGTTGCCGGCGACCTACGATCTGGGGAATGGCTTCACCCTGAACGGCATGTACAGCGTGACGTTCCATCCGCGCGACGCTGGCGACGAGCCGATCAATCAGACCAGTCTCTATCTCGACCGCGCCATGACCGAAACGACGGACATGTTCGTCGAATATATGAATGTCTATCAGCCCGGAGCGGCGACGCAGAACATGGTCGATTTCGGTGGGTCCTGGCGCTATGCGGCGCTGCGCCAGCTCGATTTCAAGATGGGTTTCGGCGTCAATCGCGCGGCGCCCGACTGGTATTTCACCCTTGGCTATTCGTTCCGCCTCGATCGCCTGTTCTGATCGGGTTCCCTTTGCGGCGACAGTACAATTTGTTACTGTTGTCGCGGAGGGGTTGTGGAAGCGGAAGAAAAAACTTTCGGTCGCGACGAGGTGATCTTCCGTGAAGGCGAGCCCAGTGCCAACGCCTACATGGTGGTGCAAGGCCATGTCGAGCTGACGCGCCGCGGGACGCATGGGCCGGTTCTGGTCGGCCTGCTCGGCCCGCTCGATTTCTTCGGCGAAACCACCCTGTTCGACGACACCCCCTACGACGTCACCGCGCGCGCCGCCGAGAAGAGCCGCATCCGCGTCGTCACCCGTCCGATGATGATCGAATGGCTGAATACCGAGCCGGGGGCCGCCCAGCGCATCGGCACCATGCTGGCCGAGCGGCTGCGCGGCGTGCATCACCTGATCCTGGAACAGAGCGAGCGCCAGCTCGCCAACCGCGGCAGCGCGGCGGCCGGCATCTGGGGCATGATCAAGAAATGGCTGAGCAGGAAGCGCCTGGAACGGCGCGTCGAGGGCGGCCGCACTTTCATGATCGGTCTGTGCACCGTCAATAACGACGTCGACGGCGCCTGGACGCGGGCGCTGGCGGCGCTGCTCGATGCCGAGCCGGGCATCAGCATCCAGATCCTGCCCACGGCCTTGCAGATCGAACCCGGCGCCGACCAGCAGCAGGCCGCCGCCGCCCAGGCCAATGCGCGCCAAGTTCTCGCCAAGCAGCCGGACCTCGATCTGCTGGTGTGGGGCGACGTCCATGCCGACGGATACAGTTTGTGGTTCACGGCGCAGGGCAAGGGCGACGAGGAGCGGGCGGGCTGCTTCGGCCCGTTCACCACGCTGGAAATCCCCGGCGACCAGGAGCCGCCGGCCGGCGACGTGCTGGCGATCACCCTGTTGGCGGCGCTGGAACCCCCGGACGAGCGCAATGTCGAGCAGGCGATGCTTTTGCGCGCCGTGCAGACGCGGCTGGAAGGACTGCAGAACGGCCTGCCGGTAACCTGGACGCTGGAGCAGCAGCGCACGGCGCTGGCCTGTTTCGGCCATGCGCTGGCCTATCTCTGCGCCGTCGATCCAACCGGCCCCTGGATTTCGCAGGCGGTCGAGGTCTATCGCGCCGCCTTGCTGCGCAGCCAGCCTGAATTGCGCGGCATCGACGAGGCGCAGATCCACAAGCATTTGGGAACCTTGCTGGCGGCCCAGGGCGACCGCACCGGCGATCCGGCCTGGATCGAGCTGGCTGTGGCCGAGTTCAGATCGGCGATCGAATGCCTGATCCCGGCGCGCTATCCGCAGGAATGGGCCGGTTTGCAGAACCGTCTAGGGCTGGCGCTCTACAAGCTCGACATGATGACCGGCAGCTCGGATCTGCTGAAGGAGGCGCTGGTCGCGCTGCAGGCGGCGCTGCAGGTCTTCACCCGCCAGGATGCGCCGGATCGCTGGGCCGACGTGATGCACAACCTGGCCCAGGTGCTGCAGGTCTATGGCGACCAGATGAAGAGCACGGACGTTTTGGACCGTGCCATCGAAACCGCCCGCGCCGCCCTCGAATTGCGCCCGCGCGCGCGGGTCCCGCTCGCCTGGGCGGCCAGTATGAACACCTTGGGGACGGCGCTTTTCATGCTGGCCAAGCACAGCAAGGGCAAGGTGTCGCTCGACGAGGCGACCGAGACGATCAATGGCGCGCTGGAGGTCTACCGCCAGATCGGCGCCACCCGCCTGGCCGAGGTGACCGAAAAGAACCTCGTCCATTTGCAAAAACTGGCCAAACGCCGCCAAGCCGGAAACATCACGCCGCAAGCGTCGTCGCATTGGTTCGAGCAGGAAGGCGAGTAGGCGGGCCGCTTAAAGCGCATGCCTCGCCGGGGTAACCAGATCCTGCTTGGTCGCATCGCAACGGGCGAAGACGAAGCCGTCCTGGATGGCGAAGGCGCCGGATTCGCCCTTTTTGTTGAGCGCCAGGAAGCCGACCTGCAGGTCCTTCGAGGCTTCGGGCTTGCGCTTGATGATGCGCTTTACCGCTTCTTCGCAGGCCTGTTGCGGTGTGCGGCCCTGGCGCATCAGTTCGACAACCAGGAAGCTGCCGACATTGCGGATCACTTCCTCGCCGACGCCCGACGAGGTGGCGGCGCCGACATCGCCGTCGACATAGAGGCCGGCGCCGATGATCGGGCTGTCGCCGACCCGGCCGCGCAGTTTCCAGGCCATGCCGCTGGTGGTGCAGGCGCCGGATAGGCGTCCTTGGCTGTCCAATGCCAGGATGCCCAGCGTATCGTGGTTGTTCTTGTCGCCCGGCATGGCCGACGGACCCTTGCCGTAGGTGGTCGCTTCACTGTTGGCGACAGGCTGGTATTTGGCCGTCTTCAGCCATTCCTTCCAGGCGGCTTCGGACTCGGGCGTCAGGAGGTCTTCCTTGGGAAAGCCCTGTTCCAGCGCGAATTGCAGAGCGCCTTCGCCGACCAGCAGCACATGCGGGGTTTTTTCCATCACCCGGCGTGCCACCGAGATCGGATGGGCGATATGCTCCAGCGCCGCGACGGCACCGATATTGCCCTGGGCGTCCATGATGGAGGCGTCGAGACTGACATGGCCGTCACGGTCTGGATAGCCGGCGCGGCCGACGCTGTGATTGCGCATGTCCGCTTCCGGGATGCGCGCGCCGGCTTCCACCGCGTCGAGTGCCGAGCCGCCTTTCGACAGGACCTCCCACGCCGCCTGGTTGGCGGCGACGCCGAAGTCCCAGGTCGAGACCACGACTGCCTTTCCGACCGCCGCGGCCTTGGCCGATTTGGCAGCGGAAGCCAGCAGTGGCACGGCAGCGGCAGCGGTCAGGAAGTCGCGGCGGTTGGGCATGGAAACCTCAGATGGCGCGGGTGGCGTCGGACAGCCAGGCGGCGGTGGCGGGATCGACCAGCGGGGTCAGGCTGTCACGCACGCGCGCATGATAATCGTTCAGCCACTCGGTCTCGTCCTCGGTCAGCAGGTCGCGGTCGACCAGATTGAGGTCGATCGGCGCCAGGGTCAGCACCTCGAAACCACGCACCGGGCGCTCGCTTTTATGGTCTTCCTCGCGCACCACGATCAAATTCTCGATACGGATGCCATAGGCGCCGGTCTTGTAGTAGCCGGGCTCGTCCGACAGCATCATGCCCGGCAGCAGGGCCTGGGAATTGTTGTTCTTGGCGATGCGCTGCGGGCCTTCATGCACCGACAGATAGGACCCGACACCGTGGCCGGTGCCGTGATCGTAATCGAGGCCGTGGTCCCACAGCGGCTTGCGCGCCAGGCTGTCGAGCTGCGAGCCGCTGGTACCGGCCGGGAAACGGGCGCGGGCCAAGGCGATATGGCCCTTCAGGACGAGCGTGAAGCGATGCTTCTCCTCGGATCCGGCCTCGCCCACCGCCACCGTGCGGGTGACGTCGGTGGTGCCGTCGAGATATTGCCCGCCGCTGTCGATCAGGAAGATCTGGCCCATTTCCAGCGGACGGTTGGTGGCGGGCGACGAGCGGTAATGCACGATCGCGCCATTGGGGCCGGCGCCGGCGATGGTGGCGAAGCTGGGGCCCTGATAGAGGTTCCCGCCGCGGCGGCATTCTTCCAGCTTGTCGGTGGCCGACAGCTCGGTGACGGTGCCCTTGGGCGCTTCCGCCGCCAGCCAGGCTAGGAACTTGGACAAAGCCACGCCGTCGCGCAAATGCGCGGCGCGGGCGCCGTTCAGTTCGACCTCGTTCTTGCAGGCGCGGGGCAGCAGGCAGGGATCGGAGGCGCGGTCGATCAGGGCGCCGCCCTCGGCCAGGCGGTCGAGCGCCCAGGCCGGCGAGGTGGCCGGGTCGAAGCGGACACGCTTGCCCTTCAGCGCCTTCAAGGCGCTTTCCAGGGCGGCGGGTTCATGCAGGCGGACATCCGGGCCGAGATGGGCCTTGGTGTCGGCGGAAACCTTGCGGCCATCGACGAACAGATCGACCGAGGAATCCTTGTGCAGGATGGCGAAGGACAGCGGCAGCGGGGTGAAGTCGACGTCCTTGCCGCGGATGTTGAGCAGCCAGCCGATCGAATCCGGCGCCGGCAGGAACACGGCGTCGCTCTTCTTGGCGGCCAGCTCCTTGGCGATCAAGCCGCGCTTTTCCGCCGCCGACAGGCCGGCGAAGCTGTCGGGGTGCGGCGTCACCGGAGTGAGCGGCGCGGCCGGGCGGTCGGCCCACACCGCGTCGAGCGGATTGGTCGGGAGCGCGATCAGCTCGGCGCCGGCCTGGGCGCAGGCTTCCTTCAACTGGGCGACCTGATCGGGCGTGTGCAGCCAGGGGTCGTAGCCGAACTTGGCGCCGGCCGGCAGGGTCTCGGCCAGCCAGCGATGCGGCGGCTGCTCGACCAGGTGCAGATAGGCGAACAGCTTGGGATCGACTTCGTTGGCGACCTGGATGGTATAGCGGCCATCGACGAACACGGCGGCGCGGTCCAGCAAAGCCACCGCGGCGCCGGCCGAGCCGGTGAAGCCGGTGAGATAAGCCAGGCGGGCGGCAGAGGCCGGCACATATTCGCCCTGATGCTCGTCGGCGCGCGGCACGATGAAGCCGTCGAGGCCGCGCTTCCTGAGTTCGGCGCGGAGCAGGGAGAGAGGCGTATCGGTCATGGCGGTCCCTTACAGCTTGGCTTTGATTTTTTCGGCGATGGCGCGGTAGCGCTGGGCGATGGCGCCCTCGGGGTCGGTCACCACCACCGGCTTGCCCTCGTCGCTGGCGATCCGGAGATCGATATCGAGCGGCAGTTCGCCGAGGAAGTCAACGCCGAGCCGCTCGGCGTCGGCTTTCGCCCCGCCATGGCCGAAGATGTGCGATTCATGGCCGCAATTGGGGCAGTGGAACACGCTCATATTCTCGATCAGCCCGAGCACCGGGACATTGACCTTGTTGAACATGTTGATGCCCTTCCGGGCATCGATCAGGGCTATGTCCTGCGGGGTCGAGACGATCACGGCGCCGGCCAGCTTGACCCTTTGCGCAATGGTCAGCTGGGTGTCGCCGGTGCCGGGCGGCATGTCGATCACCATCACGTCGAGCTCGCCCCAGGCGACGTCCTTCATGAATTGCTCCAACGCGCCCATCACCATCAGGCCGCGCCAGACGACGGGATTGTCCTCGGGCATCATGAAGCCGAGCGACATCACCTTCATGCCGTGCGCCTCGATCGGCGCCATCTTCTTGCCGTCGGGCGCATGGGTCGGCTTGACCCCGGTCATGCCCAGCATGCGGGGCTGCGACGGGCCGAAGATGTCGGCGTCGAACAGCCCGACCGACAAACCGAGGTCGCGCAAAGACAGGGCCAGGTTGACCGCCGTGGTCGATTTGCCGACGCCGCCCTTGCCCGAGGCGACGGCGATGACGGCTTTCACGCTGGTCAGGAGCTGTTCGGTCGAACCCGAGCCATGTCCGCCGATACGCGGCATCTGCGGCGGCGCTTGCTGCGGTTGCGGCGAAGGCGCGCGCTCGGCGGTCAGCACGGCGGAGACGGTCAGCACGCCGGGCAGATCGTGGACCAGCTTTTCCGCCTGTCTCCGCAGAGGCTCCATGGCGCCGGCGCGCTTCGGTTCGATCTCGATGGCGAAGGCGACGTGACCGCCTTTGACGACGATTCCGGACACCATGCCGAGGGTGACGATGTCCTTGCCTTTTTCCGGGTCGATCACGCTTTCCAGGGTGCGCAGCACGACACCCTCATTCACCTCGGCCATCACCGCTCCTTTATCAAACACCTGATGTGTCATATAAGGCGGTCAGGTCTTTGCGAGAAGGTGGAAAATGGCCTGGAGTGGACAAGGCGGTGGCGGCGGTCCCTGGGGGAATGGTCCCAAGGATAACGGACCTTGGGGCAAAGGGCCGAACGGACCTCCGCCCGACATCGAGGCCATGCTGCGGCGCGGCCAGGAGCGGCTGAAAAACGTGCTGCCCGGCGGCGGCAATAAGCGCGGCATCGCCTATGCCGTCGGCGCGGTGGTGCTGCTGTGGGCGGCGACCGGCATCTACAAGGTCAATCCCGAGGAAATCGGCGTGGTGCTGCGCTTCGGCAAGGTGGCGCGCTTCACCCAGCCCGGCCTCAATTACCACCTGCCGGTGCCGATCGAGACGGTGCTGACCCCGGCGGTGACCCGCATCAACCACATGGAGCTGGGCTATCGCACCGGCGCCGAGCCCAGGCGCCCGAGCCGCGCCGGCTCGGATGAAAGCCTGATGCTGACCGGCGACGAGAACATCATCGACGTCAATTTCTCGGTGTTCTGGCAGATCAACGATCCCGGCAAATATCTGTTCGCCATCCGCGACCCCGAGGGCACGGTGAAGATCGTCGCCGAAAGCGCCATGCGCGAGATCATCGGCCAGCTGCCGATCAGGGCACCGCTGTTCGAGAACCGCCAGGCGATCGGCGATTCGACCAGGAAACGCATGCAGGAACTGCTGGACCAATATGGTTCGGGCATCACGGTGACCCAGGTGCAGCTGTTGAAGGCCGATCCGCCCGACGAGGTGATCGACGCCTTCAACGACGTGCAGCGCGCCAAGGCGGACCAGGAGCGCCTCAGGAACGAGGCCGAGGCCTATCGCAACGACATCATCCCCAAGGCGCGCGGCGAGTCCGAGCGCCTGATCCAGGAGGCCGAGGCCTATAAGGAGCAGGTGACCGACCTGGCCCAGGGCGAGGCCAAGCGCTTCACATCGGTCTATCAGAGCTACAAGGCGGCGCCCGACGTAACCGCGCGGCGCCTCTATCTGGAAACCGTCGAGCAGGTGCTGAAAAACTCCCCCAAGGTGGTGGTCGATCCGCAGGCGCGTGGCGCCGTGCAATCCTATCTGCCGCTGCCCGATCTGTTGAAACCCAAGGCGCCGCAGCCGGCGCCGGGAGCGAAATGATGCAGCGTCTTGTCCATCCCGGCTGGTGGATCGCCGCCGGCATCGTGTTCGTTTCGCTGTGGTCGTCGCTGTTCGTGGTGACCCAGGGCGAGCAGGCCCTGGTGCTGCGCTTCGGTGCGGTGGCCTATCCGAACAATCCGGTGTTCGGGCCCGGCCTGCATGTGAAACTGCCCTTCATCGACGATGCGGTGCGCTATGAGGCGCGCGTGCTCGACGTCGATCCGCCGGCCGAGGAGGTGATCCTGGCCGACCAGAAGCGCATCGTGGTCGACACCTATACCCGCTTCAAGATCGTCGATCCGCTGCTGTTCTATCAGGCGGTTCGCACCGAGGAGGCGGCACGCTCCCGCCTGCGCGAGATCGTCAATAATTCGGCCCGCCGCGTACTGGGCAACGTCATGCTGCCGTCGGTGCTGTCGGCCGAGCGCGAGCAGATCATGCACGGCATCCTGGCCCAGGTGGCCGACGCCGCGCGTCCGCTCGGCGTCGAGGTGGTCGATGTGCGCCTCCGCCGCGCCGACCTGCCGCAGCAGACCAGTCAGTCGATCTTCAACCGCATGGTCTCCGAGCGTCAGCGCGAGGCGGCCGAGGCCCGCGCGCAAGGCTCCGAGCGGGCGCAGGAAATCCGCGCGGCGGCCGAGCGCGAGCGCACCGTGATCCTGGCCGAGGCGCAGCGCCAGGCGCAGATCCTGCGTGGCCAGGGCGAGGCGGACGCCAACCGGATCTATGCCGAAGCCTTCTCGGCCGATCCGCAATTCTTCGCCTTCTACCGCTCTCTGCACGCCTACAAGGAGTCCCTGGGCGATCAGAACACCACCTATCTGCTGTCGCCGGACTCGGATTTCTTCAAATATTTCGCCCATTCACCGGAAAGACGGTGAAGTTGGTCGATTTAGGGCTGTACACGCCTTGGAACTGACATAATCCTGTTTAAATCAGTAGGCGGGGCTCGTTTTGCTCCCCGCAATGGAGGCATTCTGGTGAAAGTTCTTTCGCGATCGGGTCGGAGCGTGGCTGCCGCGCGGCCGTCCGCCGTCAATATGCAGTGGATCCTGGCCGCTTTCGTGTCGCTAGCCCTGATGGCCGCGCAGATGGCGCATGCCGCGCCGGCGCCGGACAGTTTCGCCGATCTGTCGGAAAAGCTGCTGCCGGCGGTGGTCAACATCTCGACCACCCAGACGCTGAAGAATTCCGAGCGCGGCATGGAAATGCCGCAGTTCCCGCCGGGCTCGCCCTTCGACGAATTGTTCAAGGACTTCCTCGAGCGCCATGGCGGCGGTGGCGAACAGGCCCGCCCGCAGAAGGTGACCTCGCTGGGCTCGGGCTTCATCATCGACCCGTCGGGCCTGGTGGTGACCAACAACCATGTGATCGCCGATGCCGACGAGATCACCGTGACCATGCAGGACGGCCAGGCCTTCAAGGCCGAGCTGGTCGGCACCGACACCAAGGGCGACGTCGCCCTGCTGCGCATCAAGGCCAGCAAGCCGCTGCCGGCGGTGAGCTTCGGCAATTCCGACAGCATGCGCGTCGGCGATTGGGTGCTGGCGATCGGCAATCCGCTCGGCCTGGGCGGCACCGTGACCGCCGGCATCGTCTCGGCGCGCTCGCGCAACATCAATGCCGGCCCCTATGACGATTTCATCCAGACCGACGCCGCCATCAACAAGGGCAATTCGGGTGGTCCGCTGTTCAACATCAAGGGCGAAGTGATCGGCATCAACACCGCCATCTATTCGCAGAGCGGCGGCTCGATCGGCATCGGTTTCGCCATTCCCGCCAACCAGGCGCAGAAGGTGGTGGTGGACCTGCAGAAATACGGCAAGACCCGCCGCGCCTGGCTGGGCGTGCACATCCAGTCGGTGACCGACGACATCGCCGAAAGCCTCGGCCTCAAGGACCACAATGGCGCGCTGGTCGCCGACGTGACCCCGAACGGCCCGGCCGCCAAGGCGGGCTTGAAGAGCGGCGACGTCATCCTGAAGTTCGACGGCAAGGATGTGAACGAGTTCGCCCGCCTGCCGCGCATCGTCTCCGAGACCGCCATCAACAAGGAGGTCGAGGTCGACCTGCTGCGCGACGGCAAGAAGCTGGCGATCAAGGTGATCGTCGCCGAACTGCCGGACGACAAGGATCTCGAGCAGTCCAAGGAAGACAAGCCGGCCGGCAAGCAGAAGGACACCAATGGCGGCAACGTCGCCGGCCTCGGTTTCTCGGTGACCCCGGTGACCCCGGCCCTGCGCGAGAAGTTCGACCTGCCGGCCGACGCCAAGGGCCTGGTGGTGACCGACGTCAAGACCAACAGCGCCGCCGCCGAGCGCGGTTTGCGCCCTGGCGACGTGATCCTCGAAGCGGGCCAGGAGCCGGTGAAGTCGCTGGCCGACCTGAACGGCAAGATCGACGCCGCCAAGAAGGCCGATCGCAAGTCGGTCCTGCTGCTGGTCCAAAGCGACGGCGCCCTGCGCTTCCTGCCCTTGAAGGTCGACGACGTCGTCAAGGACAAGGACAGCAAGGACAAGAAGTCTAAATAAGGTACAGCCAATGCTGTGAATCGGCCGGGTGCCCTGCGGTGATCTGAACATCGCCCAGGAACTCGGCCGATTGGCTGAAATCGGTGATCACCGTGGCATGGGCCTGTAACTCGGCGGCGGTAAAGGCCGCCGTGCCCGCGGTCTGGTTCTGGGTAATCAGCGAAATCAAGTTGAGGTAATAGGGTACCGCGCCGCTCTCCGGGGCGCGGTGCAGCAGGTTCTGATAGCTGTCGGTGATGAATTGGGTGTCGCCGGCGGTGGTCTGCGCGTAGTTGTGCGCGCCGTTGTTGAGATATTCCGGCGACTGCAGGAAATTGCTGGCGTAGAGCGTCAGCGGGGTCGTCGGACTGGCCTTCACTTCGGCCTGGTAATAGGCCAGGCCCGGCACGTCGGGTTCCCGCCCGAACACCGCCCCGTAAAGTTCGGTGATGTTGCCCGAGGTGACGGTGCCGTTGCTGCCCGGCGTCGCCGCGACGAAGTCGGTCTGGCTGCCGAATTGCAGGGCGGTGATCCCCGAAATGTGATCCGAGACCGATCCGGAGGCGATGGTGAAGCTGCTCCCGTCGCCGGACGGCGTCAGGGTGTATTGGCTGGAAGATCCCGCCAAGGCGACCACGCCCCCGTGGCCGGCCAGGCCGGTCAGGGACAGCGCCGTCCCTGAAGTGGCGTCGATGGTGACGTAGTAATTGCCGGACAGGACCTTGAAGAGCGCGCTGTCCGACGAGAATTGCGCCGCGGTGAGCGATATGTTGGTAAAGCCGGCGTCGGTGATGGCCGCGCTGGCGAGCAGGCCGGAGGAGGCGTCGTTGGCCAGCGTGGACAGGTTGGCGATGATATGGGCGCCGGTATCCGACACCGCCAGGCTGTAGGTGCCGGAGAGGACGGAAAGCGCATCGGCGTCGCTGCTCAACTGCGTCGCGCTCAACCCGATCGAACCCGAGGTCACGGTGATGGCGGACAAATTGCCGTTCTTCGCCAGGGTTTCCAGCCCGTCGAGTTGGGCCGAGACGTTGGCGCCGGTGTCGCTGACGGAGACGTAATTGTCCTGCGCATTGGCAATGGCCGAAACGGCGGCCGCCGCCCCCAGGGTGGGAACGGCGCCGGCGACGCTGAGCGCGGTGCTGGCCGCCGTCGTGGTCCAACCCATGGCCGCCATCACGGTCTTGTCGACTGAGCTCACTGGCCCCAGAGTTCCGGGTGCGCTGGCACCGAAGGAGTCGGTGGTCAGGCTTTCGATCCAGTCGGCGAGATCGCCGCCCTTGTCGCCCGTCTGGAAATTGTTGAAATAGTCTAGCGCGGTGACGCCGCCATCGATGGAGAAATAGGACGGGTCGCCGGTCGTCAACTGGCGGACTCCCGGCGCCGCATAGCGGTAAAGATCGAGGATGCCGATTTCGCTCTGGTCGAGATTGGAAACCCGGCCCATGACTTCCGAGAGTTCATGTTCGAGAGTTCCCATCAGGTCGTACACGTTGCTGGGAAGGGTCTTGGCCTGGGTCGGGTCGAAAAGCCAGGTGGTGTGGGCATCGACGCCGATCGAGCCGTCGGCCGTTCCGGTGGAACTCCCCAATCCCAGCGCTTTCGTTTCCGCGGTCGAGACCACCAGCGTCGAAGCGGCGCTGGTCGGCGCCGTCTGCGGCAGGGTGGACGAGCCGGGGGCGCCTTGCGCCGTCAGCGCGGAGACGACCTGGGAATAGCTCAGGCTGGTGAAACTGGACAGCGAAGCGCCGCCAGCCCCGGAGGGTAAACTCTGTCCCGCCACTTCTCCCCAGCCGACATTGACGGAAACCGTCACATTGTTGGTGAACAGGGCGTCGTAATATTGACAGGCGGCGTTGACGCAAGCCTTGAAGCCGGCCGGCGCATTGGCGGCCGAGCTGTCGAAAGTCACGGCGAAATACATGGTGTGCCTCCCCCTTCTTGGCCGGAGGAGCTTCGCGCCTACACGTCATAAGCGCAAGAAGACTAGATCAGAAAAAGCCAGTGCTGTGAATCGGCCGGGTGTTGGGCCGTGATCTGAACATCGCCGAGAAACTCGGCCGATTGGCTGAAGTTTTTCAGCACGACCGCATGGGCATAGGTCCAGGCCGCCGTGTAAGCGGCGGTGCCGGGAGCGGTTCCGGCGGTAAGCTGGTTGATCATGGCCTGGTAATAGGCGACGGCGCCGGCCTCGGGCGCCCGGTGCAGCAGGTTCTGGTAGGAATCGGTCACGAACTGAGCGTCGCCGGTCGACGTCTGGGCGTAATTGTGGGCCGGGTTGTTCACATATTCCGGTGACGCGATGAAGTCCTGGGCATAGACCGTCAGCGGCAATGTCGGATTGTTCCTTGCCAGGTTTTCGTAATAGCCGAGCCCCGGCACGTCGGGCTCGCGGCCGAACACCGCGCCATAAAGCTCGGTGACGTTACCGCTGGTCACGGTGCCGTTGCTGGCCGGGGTCGTCGCAACGAAATCGCGCGAGGCGCCAAAGCCGAAATCGAGCGCCACGATGGTGTCGAAATGATCGGTGCCCGTGCTCGACGCCAGCGAGAAGGAAACGCCATCGCCGGCCGGGGTAAGGGTGTATTGGGTGGCGGCGCCGCTCAAGGTCAGCACCGTGGCGTGGCCGACCAGGCCGTGCAGCGTCAGGTTGCTGGCATTGGTGGCGTCGATCGTGACGTAGAAATTGCCGCCCATGGCGCCGAACAGCGTGCTGTCGCCGGAAAGCTGGCTGGGGGTGAGGCTGAAATCGAAGAAAGCGGTATCGGTCACGGAAACGGCGGAGAAGGTGCCCGCCGCCAGTCCCGCCGACAGATTGGGCAGGTCGGCGGCGATATTGGCGCCGCTGTCCTGGACCTTCAGGCTGTAGCTGCCCGAGATCGCCTTCAGCGCGTCGGCGTCGCTGCTCATCTGGGCGATGGACAGCGCGAGGGGTGACGCGGTGATGCTGATTCCAGCCAGGTTCTGGCTTTTTTCCAGGCTTTCCAGCTGATCGAGCTGGGCCGAGATGGCGGCGCCGGTATCGGCCACCCGCACATAGGCGTCAGCGCCGCTGGCGATGTTCGCTACCGCGGCCGCCGCCGACAATGTGGGGACGGCACTCGCCACGGTCAGGGGTTGCGCCGTTTCGGCGAAGCCGATCGCCGACAACACGGACTTGTCGACGGCGCTGACCGGATTGATGACGCCGTTGAAGGAGGCGTCGTTGAAGGAATCGGCGGTGTGATTGGCGGTCGCCCAGTCGCTGAGATCGCCCTGGTCGCCGGTCTGGTAATTGTTGAAGGCCAGCGGCCGGGTCGTTCCGCCATCGACCGAGAACCAAGAGGGCGCGCCGGTGGTCAGCTGGCGGCTGCCGGCCGAGGCATAGCGGAACAGATCCAGCAGGCTATAGGTGCCGGACTGGTCGAGGAACGAGACCCGCCCCAGAGCTTCGGAAATCTCGTGTTCCACCGTGCCGACGAAATCGTAGCTGTTGAAGGGGATGGGTTGCGATTGGGTCGGGTCGTAGGCGAAGGCCGCGCTGGTCGAGAAACCGACATAGCCGTCGACCACGGTATTGGAGCGCAGCCCGAGCGCCTTCAACTGGGCGGTGGCGAGCACCAGGGTGCCGGACGCCGGCGAATTGGCGGGCAGGGTGGATGAGCCGGCGGTTCCCTGGGCCTGGAGGGCGGCGACCACCTGGGAATAGTCGGCCGACTGGAAATTCCCGCTCGATTCGCCCAGCGCGCCGCCGTTCAATTTCTGGCCGCCGACGGTGCCGTAGCCGACGCCGACATGCACGGTGATCGGGCTGGTCAGCAAGGCGTCGAAATATTGGCAGACGGCATTGACGCAGGCCTGGAAGCCGGCGGGAGCATTGGCGACGTCGTTCTCGTAATTGACGACGATCTGCACGACCTCATCCTTCCCAAGCTCAGGGCGAGACTATCTCCGCCTCAGTGTACCCCTGGGCATAGAGTAGCGCAGTGAGATCGCCGTGATCGACACGGAACTTCGCTTCGCCCGCCACCACCGGCTTGGCGTGATAGGCGACGCCCAGGCCGGCGGCGCGGATCATGTCGAGATCGTTGGCGCCGTCGCCCACCGCCAGGGTCTCAAACCGAGCCAGGCCGAACAGGCCGGTGAAATCGCGCAAATGGGCCAGCTTGGCGTCGCGGTCGAGGATCGGGTCGAGCACCTTGCCGGTCAGCTTGCCGTCGGCCATTTCCAGGCGGTTGGCGCGGTCCTCGTCGAAGCCGCAGCGCTCGCGCACCCGGCTGGTGAAATAATCGAAGCCGCCCGACACCAGAACCGTCTTGGCGCCATGCGCCTTCATGGTGGCGACCAGGATGGTGGCGCCCGGCATCAGTTCGAGATGGCGATAGGTCTCGTCGAGCGCCGTCGCCGCCAGGCCGGCCAGCAATCCCACGCGTTCCCGCAGCGCGCCCTTGAAGTCGATCTCGCCATTCATCGCCCGCGCGGTGATCTCGGCGATCTGCTCCTTGAGCCCGGCATGGGCGGCCAGCTCGTCCAGCGTCTCGCCGATCACTATGGTGCTGTCCATGTCGGCGACCAGCAGCTTCTTGCGCCGGCCCGCGGCACCTTGGGCCACCACGTCGACCGGGGCGCCGTTCAGCGTCTCGCGGGCGCGCCTCGCCGCCTCGGCTTCGGACAGGCCGTCGAAGGCGATGTCGGCGGCCTTGCCGGGTGCCAGCCAGACGGGGGCGGCGCTCTGCGGCAGCACCTCGCGCACCGCGGAAAGCGTGCTATCGTCCAGCCGGTCGGCGGCGATCAGGGTCAAAATCGAGTTCATATGCAAATTTCTTACGGGAGAATAACGGGTTGAACAAGCTGCTGGTGATCGCCGGCCCCACCGCATCGGGAAAATCGGCGCTGGCCTCGGCCTGTGCGCAAGAGTTCGGCGGGGTAGTGATCAATGCCGATTCGATGCAGGTCTATCGCGGCGTGCCGATCCTCACCGCCCAGCCGACCGCCGATGAGCAGGCGCGCCTGCCGCATCGTCTCTATGGCGGGTTCGCCCCCGATCAACTTTGTTCCGCCGGCATCTGGCGCACCCGGGCCGCGGAGGCCTGCGCCGAAGCCTGGGGGCAGGGGAAGCTGCCGGTGGTGGTGGGCGGCACCGGCCTCTATATCCGCTCGCTGGTCGATGGCCTGTCGCCCATTCCCGAGATCCCGGACGATGTTCGCGACGCCTCCCGCGCTTTGTTCGCCGAGTTGGGCAATGCGCTCTTTCATGAAAAGCTGGCAGCGCGCGACCCGGCGATGGCGGCGCGCCTCGATCCCGGCAACAGCCAGCGCCTGGTGCGCGCCTGGGAGGTGCTGGAGGCGACCGGCCGCTCGCTGGCCGATTGGCAGGCCGATCCGCGCGAGGACGGGCTCGACGCCGAGGTCACCACCCTGCTGCTGGCTCCGCCGCGCGAGGCGCTGTACCGCTCCTGCGACGAACGCTTGGTGAAGATGCTCGATCTCGGCGCGCTCGACGAGGTGCGGGCGCTGGCCGCCTTGAACCTCGACCCGGCCTTGCCGGTGATGAAGGCGCTGGGCGTCGCCGAGTTCGCCGCCCATTTGCGCGGCGAGATGCCGCTGGCCGACGCCCTGGCCTTGGCGCAACAATCGACGCGCCGCTATGCCAAGCGCCAAACCACCTGGTTCCGCCATCAATTAATTCCGCAAATGACCGTGGAAGAGAAATTTTCAGAAAGTTTACTGGCAAAAATCTTTTCTTTTATTCGTCATTCCCGTTGACCACGGCGCGCCGAGCGTCTAGTTTTCCTCCCGCGGTGCAAAAAAGCACATCCGCTGGAAGGAGCCGAAAACGATGTCGGAACAGCAATACAACGGGGCGGAAGTCGTCCTTAAAGCCTTGGTGGATCAGGGCGTCGAAGTCATTTTCGGCTATCCGGGCGGCGCGGTGCTTCCGCTCTATGACGAGATTTTCAAGCAGAACCGGATTCGCCACATCCTGGTGCGCCACGAGCAGGCCGCCTTGCACGCCGCCGAGGGCTATGCCCGTTCGACCGGCAAGGTCGGCGTAGTGCTGGTGACCTCCGGCCCCGGCGCCACCAACGCGGTGACCGGTCTCTTGGACGCCTTGTGCGATTCCGTGCCGCTGGTCTGCCTGACCGGCCAAGTGCCGACCCATCTGATCGGCAATGACGCCTTCCAGGAGGCCGACACCACCGGCATCACGCGCCCCTGCACCAAGCATAATTACCTGGTCAAGGACAGCGCTCAGCTGGCCAATGTGATGCATGAGGCTTTCTACGTCGCCGCCAATGGCCGTCCCGGCCCGGTGGTGATCGATCTGCCGAAAGACATCCTGGTCGGCAAGGCTCCCTACAATCCGCCGAACCGCCTGGGCCACAAGACCTATCGCCCCAAGACCAAGGCCGATCCGCGCTGCATCGAGGAAATGGCCGAACTGATCGCCAAGGCCAAGAAGCCGCTGTTCTATATCGGCGGCGGCGTGGTCAATTCCGGGCCTGCGGCCTGCGAGGCGCTGACCGCCTTCATCCGCGAGACGGGCGCGCCCTGTACCCAGACCCTGATGGGGCTGGGCGCCTTTCCGGGCTCGCACACCCAGTCGATCGGCATGGTCGGCATGCATGGCACCTACGAGGCCAATTGGGCCATGCATCAGTGCGACGTGATGATCTGCATCGGCGCCCGTTTCGACGACCGCGTGACCGGGCGCATCAACGCCTTCGCGCCGAATTCCAAGAAAATCCATGTCGATATCGATCCCAGCTCGATCAACAAAAACGTCGCCGTCGACGTGGCGGTGGTGGGCGACGTCGGCTCGGTGATCGACGATCTGGCCGCCTTGTGGAGCTTCCGCAATTACCGGCTGGACCAGGAGGCGCTGACCGCCTGGTGGGCGCAGATCGACCAGTGGCGTGCCAAGGATTGCCTGCGCTATGCCCAGACCAGCCAGGTGATCAAGCCGCAACACGCCATCCAGCGCCTCTATGAGCTGACCAAGCATCGCGAGACCTACATCACGACCGAGGTCGGCCAGCATCAGATGTGGGCGGCGCAGTTCTATAAATTCGAGAAGCCCAATCGCTGGATGACCTCGGGGGGCTTAGGCACCATGGGTTACGGCCTGCCCGCCGCCATGGGTGTGCAGGTGGCCCATCCCGACGCGCTGGTGATCGACATCGCCGGCGAGGCCTCGATCCAGATGAACATCCAGGAGCTGTCGACCCTGGGCCAGTACCGCCTGCCGGTGAAGCTGTTCATCCTCAACAACCAATATATGGGCATGGTGCGCCAGTGGCAGGAATTGCTGCATGGCGCCCGCTATTCGGAAAGCTATTCCGACAGCCTGCCAGACTTCGTGAAACTGGCCGAGGCCTATAACGCTGTCGGTTTCGTGGTCGAGAAGGCCGACGATCTCGATGCCACCATCCAGGCGATGATCGACAGCCCCAAACCGGTGATCGTCGATTGCCGGGTCGACGCCAAGGAAAACTGCTTCCCGATGATCCCCTCGGGTGCCGCGCATAACGAGATGCTGCTGGGCCCGGACGAGAAGGCGCAAAAGCCGGTCTCGGAAGATGGAATGGTGTTGGTGTAATGACCATGCAGACTACAGAGATCCGCACGCACACCATCTCGGTGCTGGTGGACAACGAGGCCGGCGTGCTGGCCCGTGTCATCGGCCTGTTCTCCGGGCGCGGCTACAATATCGAAAGCCTGACGGTGGCTGAGGTCGATGCGCGCAGCAAGCAATCGCGAATCACCGTGGTCACCTCGGGCACGCCGATGATCATCGAGCAGATCAAGGCGCAGCTCTCGCGCCTCGTCCCCGTGCACAAGGTGCGCGACCTCACCATCGACGGCCCCTCGGTCTCGCGCGAATTGGCGCTGGTCAAGGTGGCCGGCACCGGCGAGCGGCGGGTCGAGGCCCTGCGCATCGCCGACATCTTCCGCGCCCACGCGGTCGACACCACCAACGAATCCTTCGTGTTCGAGATCGTCGGCGCGACGGACAAGGTGGACGCCTTCATCCAGCTGATGGAACCTTTGGGCCTGACCGACGTCTCGCGCACCGGCGTGGTGGCGATCGCCCGCGGCCCGCAC
>Ga0213872_10000622_pt1 | contig 26830 bp, 22 predicted proteins | sample VelepicomBERX_R2_FD_160071 | JGI IMG/M metagenome (GOLD analysis project Ga0213872, IMG submission 160071) | Rhizosphere microbial communities from Vellozia epidendroides in rupestrian grasslands, the National Park of Serra do Cipo, Brazil - RX_R2 | ecosystem: Host-associated > Plants > Roots >...
GCCCGCCTGGTAACGCTCCTGAATGAACAACGGCCCGGTCGAAAATTCGACCGGGCCGTCAAAGCCAGACCTCAGCGCTATACCGTTCGCGTTCTCAAACGAGACCTTAACTGAACGGCATTAGGCCTGGGCCGGCTTTTTTTTTCGCCCCAGAAAAACGGCCTCAAGCCTGAAATGTCGCAAATCAGCAACAAGTAGCAAATATTTACAATTCGCTGTTGCAATGCAGCGATTTTTGCTTTGGACAGAATTTACTACACAAATGAACCTCCTTCACAGGGAATAAAGTTGGTAGCCACCCGGGAGGCGTTGTCGAAAGCACCAAACATTGTGCGGTGGGGTAAGGCAATGACCAATAGGTCAAGGGTGCTCAAGATCAACTTCGGTATAAAATGACGTCAGAAATAGCAATGTGGCTATTTTTACTTGGTCCGACCGCGATGTGTTTTTCTGGCATTTGATCTTGCATGGAGACTGTCCAACGTTCTCTGGGAGGGCAGCGCCATGGGGCATCGTGCGGATTGTTAAGAAGCTAGCTGTTGTGTCTGCAAGAAATATTGTGGTGCGGTAAAATATTGCGGCTTGGAAATCAGGCAAAGGGAAGATGAATATTTTGATACTTGCCTGATATTCAAACGGTCAGTATAGTGCCGCCTCCGGTTTGCAAGCACAGCAATACCGTCGGCATCGATTAAATCGGCCGCACTAAAAGTGAACGCCTCCAGCCAGGCTGGAGCGCACCGTGGCAGCTGGGGAGTTTGCCCTCACGCATAACTAAGTGGCGCCCTTGAGCGTCCCAAGCACCGAATTAGCCGTCAACACTAGCTATACCTTTTTACGCAACAAAAAAATAGAAGGAAACACGTAATGAAAAAATCTCTCATCTCCATCGCCGTCCTGGGCGCAATGAGCAGCGCAGCTTTCGCTCAATCGAACGTGACCATCTACGGTATCGTTGATGCCGGTATCGTGTCCGAGCGCGGCGGCATCGGTGGCAATGTGCAGAAAGTTACCAGCGGCGCCGACTCGGCTTCCCGCATCGGCTTCAAGGGCACCGAAGATCTGGGCGGCGGTCTGAGCGCCATCTTCGTGGCTGAAACCGGTTTCCGCGTTGACACCGGCGCACTGGACAACACCAACAACCAGCTGTTCAACCGTCAATCGTTCGTCGGCCTGTCGTCGAAGACCCTGGGTACTCTGACCCTGGGCCGTCAGTACACCCCACTGTACGAAACCATCCGTGACGTAGCCGACCCGTTCGGCGCCGGTCTGGCTGGTAGCGCAAAGAACCTGTTCCCAGTGAGCGGCGACGAGCAGCGTACCAACAACACCATCAAGTACGTGACCCCGAACTACATGGGTCTGACCGGTGAACTGTCCTACAGCCTGGGCGAGCAGAACGGCAACGCCACCGCCGGCCGCGAATACGGTCTGTCGGTTGACTACTCGAACGGTCCTCTGGATGCACGTTACGTCTACAACGGCCGTAACAACAACACCGCCACCAGCCTGAACAACCCAATGGGCCACAACTCGCTGATCGCCGTGAACTATGACTTCCAGATCGCCAAGGCCTTCTTCGCCTACGGTCAGGACAAGGGCCTGAACAGCGCCGTGCTGGCTAACAACGTGGCTTACACCACCACCGCCGTTGCTTCGTCGACCGACAGCACCGACCTGCTGGTTGGCGCCACCGTTCCTGTGACCGGCACCAACGGCACCGTGATCGCTTCTTACATCAAGAAGAACGACAAGGAAGTGTTCAACCGTGACGCGGACCAGTGGGCAATCGGCTACCGTTACGCTCTGTCGAAGCGCACCAACGCCTACGTTGCTTACGCTAAGATCAAGAACAAGAACGGCGCAAGCTACACCGTTGGTAACAACAGCGAAGCCGGCACCGGCGACAAGGCCTTCAACCTGGGCCTGAAGCACTCCTTCTAATCTCTGATTCGGATCTAGATTAGCTTGGTTCAGAGGCTGCGCACTGCGCAGCCTCTGTGCGTTTACGGGGTTACAATGTCGGCTTCTCCGCCTGGAACATCACGATGAAAGCACACCGCAACACGACTCTGGCCTGCATGATCCTGCTGGCTTCCTGCGCCGCGCTGGCCGCGCCCAAGGCGGCGCCGCACGCGGCCCACAAGCTGGGGCCGGGCCTGCCGCGTTACGGCATGGTGGTGTTTTCCGACCTGTGCCTGACGGCCGACGGCGCCGAATACGGCGGCCAGCGCATCACGCTGCAGCGCTTTAACGAAGTCGATACGGTGTTGTACGAGTACACGGCGGGCGGCTTGAGCTGGCCCGTGGTGGCCAGCGATGTGACCATCGACCCGCGCGGGCGGCAGTTCTATTTCACCGTGCAGCCGCCGGAGGAAGAGGAGCGCACCATCAGCGGCAAGCTGTCGGACGACGGCAAGACCCTGGTGCTCGATGGCGGCTATTGCGAGGACGAGTCGGTGCCCATGCGCCTGTCGCGGGTGACGGACTTCGGCCGCAAGGCGGGCACCTGCCCGGTCTGTCCCGGGGCCAAACACAAGAAGGCGCAGCCGGAGATGGAAGAGCAGTCCGATCCCCAGCCTGAATCCGCGCCTGCCGCGCCCCTGAACGGCGGCGCGGCTCCCATCAGTACCTGATTACTTTGCCTTGGCCGCTTCCGCGTTCTTGCGGATCGTGTCCAGGGTGGCGCCTGGCGTGATCAGGTTGCCGTCGTAGCGCAGCTCGATCACGGCCGGCAGATTCTGGCCGTTGGCGAAGGCCAGCGCGCGTTCCAGCGCGGGGCCGAATTGCGCCGTCTCCGTCACCACCTCACCCTGTCCGCCGTAGGCCTGCGCCAGCGCGGCGAAGTCCGGATTGTGCAGCTGGGTGCCCGAGACGCGGCCCGGATACTCGCGTTCCTGGTGCATGCGGATCGTGCCGAACATGCTGTTATTGAACACGATGACCACCACGCCCGCCTTGTACTGCACGGCGGTGGCCAGCTCCTGGCCGTTCATCATGTACTCGCCGTCGCCGGCGAAGGTGATCACGGTGCGCTTGGGTTCAACAATCTTGGCCGCGACGCCGGCCGGCACGCTGTAGCCCATGGCGCCGCTGGTCGGCGCGAGCTGGGTGCGCATGCCGCCATACGAGTGGAAGCGGTGGGCCCAGGTGGCGTAGTTGCCCGCGCCGTTGGTGATGATGGTGTCGTGCGGCGCCATCTTTTCAATCTGCTGCACCACCTGCCACAGGTCGAGCGGCGCCTTGCCGTCCTTGAAGATGGGCGGCTGCTCCTGCCACGCGGCCAGTTCGGCGCGCGCTTCGGCCACGCTGCCCTTCCAGGCGGAGGCGTCGACCGGCTCCATCGCCGCCAGCATGAAGGCCGCTTGCGGCATGCCGCTGGCGATCATCAATTCGGCCTGGTAGACGCTGCCCAGTTCTTCCGGATCGGCGTGGATATGGATCAGGCGCTGCTGCGGCACGGGCGACTGCAGCAGCGAGTAGCCGCTGGTGGTCATCTCGCCCAGGCGGGGACCGAGGGCGATCACCACGTCGGCTTCCTTCACGCGCGCGGCCAGCTTGGGGTTGATGCCGATGCCGACATCGCCCACGTAGTTAGGGTGTTCATTGTCCAGCAGATCCTGGAAGCGGAAGGCGCAGGTCACGGGCAGGTGGTTGGCTTCGGCGAAACGCTGAATGTCTGCGCAAGCCTGGTGGTTCCAGCCGCCGCCGCCCAGCAGCAGCAGCGGACGCTTGGCTTCGGCCAGCATGGCGCGCACTTGCTCGATCTGCGCGGCGGACGGCGAGGCTTGCACCGGCTGGTAGCGGCGCGTATCGGCCACCTGCGCCTGGGTGATCAGCATGTCTTCCGGCAGGGCCAGCACGACGGGACCGGGACGGCCGCTGGTGGCCACCTGGAAGGCGCGGGCGATGTATTCGGGGATGCGGTCGGCGCGGTCGATCTGCGTCACCCACTTGGCCATCTGGCCGTACATGCGGCGGTAGTCCACTTCCTGGAAGGCTTCGCGGTCCATGAAGTCGGAGCCGACCTGGCCGATGAAGAGGATCATGGGCGAGGAATCCTGGAAGGCCGTGTGCACGCCGATAGAGGCGTTGGTGGCGCCGGGGCCGCGGGTGACGAAACAGATGCCGGGCTTGCCCGTCATCTTGCCGTAGGCGTCGGCCATGAAGGCGGCGCCTCCCTCCTGGCGGTTGATGATGAAGCGGATACCTGAATCGTGCAGGGCGTCGAGGACGTCCAGATAGCTTTCGCCGGGTACGCCGAAAGCGGTGTCTACGCCGTGGATTTTGAGGGCGTCGACCAGGATCTGGCCGCCGGAACGGGAAGGATGCGTCATTTTCTCGCCTTATGCTGGGTAGGGTAGCCGGTATTCTACGGCGGGGCGGGCTGGGCGGCTTTCCGAATGGCGACACCAAATTACAGATTTGAAGATGCGGGCTGGTACAATATCGCCTGAAGCAAGCCAGACAGCCGCTGGCCGGTGTAGTAATACATTGGCGGGAGGAAGGTCCGGACTCCATAGAGCAGGGTGACGGTTAACGGCCGTCCGCCGTGAGGCGAGGAATAGGGCCACAGAGACGAGCGTATTAAGTTACGGTGAAACGCGGTAACCTCCACCTGGTGCAATTTCAAATAGGCACGCGATGATGTTGCTCGCGGAGCGTGCGGGTAGAAAGCTTGAGCGGCGGAGTAATCCGTCGCCTAGAGGAATGGCTGTCATAGCGCAGGGCTTGCTCTGCGCCGTAACAAAATCCGGCCTATCGGCTTGCTTCAACTGAATACTCCTTCCACTGGCAAGTCCTCCCGCCACATATATAATGTGGCAACTCTTTGGGGACCCTCTGCCAATGAAAAAATACATACTGGCCCTGGACCAGGGCACGACCAGCTCGCGCGCCATCCTGTTCGACCATCAGGGCCAGCTGTGCGGCAGCGCGGCGCTGGAGTTTCCCCAGCATTTTCCCCATCCCGGCTGGGTCGAGCACGATCCCAATGAAATCTGGAACAGCCAGCTGACGGTGGCGCGCAAGGTCCTGCACGACAACCACGTCGACGCCCAGCATGTGCTGGCCATCGGCATCGCCAACCAGCGCGAGACGACCGTTGTCTGGGACCGCAAGAGCGGCGAGCCGATCGCGCCCGCCATCGTCTGGCAGGACCGGCGCACGGCCGAGACCTGCGACCAGCTGCGCGCGGCGGGCAAGGACAAGCTGATCCGCGATACCACCGGCCTGGAGCTGGACGCCTATTTTTCCGCCACCAAGCTCAAGTGGCTGCTGGACCATGTGCCGGGCGCGCGCGAGCGGGCGCGTCACGGCGCGCTGGCCTTCGGCACCATCGACAGTTGGCTGGTGTACAAGCTGACGGGCCGCCATGTGACGGACGTGAGCAATGCCTCGCGCACCATGCTGTTCAATATCCACCTGATGCGCTGGGATCAGGACCTGCTGGACCTGTTCGATATCCCCGAGCAGATGCTGCCGCAGATCGTCTCCTCCAGCGAGGAAGTGGGCATGACGCGCGAAGCCCTGTTCGGCGGCGCGATCCCCGTGGCGGGCATCGCCGGCGACCAGCAGGCGGCCACTTTCGGCCAGGCCTGCCACAAGCCGGGCATGGTCAAGAACACCTATGGCACGGGATGCTTCATGCTCATGCATTCGGGGCGCCATCCCGTGGCGTCGAAGAACCGCCTGCTGAGCACGGTGGGCTGGCGCGTCGACGGTTGCACTGATTATCTGCTGGAAGGCAGCGTCTTCATGGGCGGCGCGACGGTGCAGTGGCTGCGCGACGGCCTGGGCATCATCCGTAATTCCGGTGAAGTGGAAGCGCTGGCGGCCAGCGTGCCCGACAGCGACGGCGTGTTCCTGGTGCCGGCCTTTGTCGGCCTGGGCGCGCCGCACTGGGATCCGTATGCGCGCGGCGCCCTGGTGGGCCTGAGCCGCGGCAGCAACCGCGCCCACATCGCCCGCGCCGCGCTGGAAGCCATCGCCTATCAGAGCGCCGAGCTGATGTCCGCCATGCAGAAGGACGCGAGGATTCCCCTGGCCGAAGTCCGCGCCGACGGCGGCGCTGCCCGCAACGACCTGCTGATGCAGTTCCAGGCCGATCTGCTGGGCGTGCCTGTGGTGCGTCCGAAGGTAACGGAAACGACGGCCCTGGGCGCGGCCTATCTGGCCGGCCTGGCGGTCGGCTTCTGGGACTCGCAGGATGAAATCGCCGCCCAATGGTCCTGCGAGCGCCGCTTCCATCCAAACATGTCCGCCGACCGCCGCGAATCCCTGCTGGCCCAATGGTCGCGCGCCGTCGAGCGCTCCCGCAACTGGGAGCACCCGCCAGCATAGGCGAGCTACAATCTAAGCAGCTGTAAGGATATTTGTGATCCTGAGCAATACCGGTGTTCTCAAATGTGGAAATACTTCAATTTCTGCGGTGAGAATCGCCAAAGGGGAAACCAAATGAAAACAGTTAGCGTCGCTCGAAACTTTTCGCGTTTCCCCTCTGGACGCCGGAAATCGCTTGGTGATACGAGTGGGGAAGGATTCAGAGAGAAATTCCTGGAGCCTGCACTGAAAGCTGGTGAGCCGCTCGAAGTTGATCTGGACGGTACGATTGGCTATAGCTCGTCTTTTTTGGAGGAAGCCTTCGGCGGCCTGATTCGTACACTTGGACTCTCTCCGGAAAAAATATTCGCGCTTTTGAGAATCAAGTCTGAAGACCCTGGTCTCGTAGATGAAGTGCGCAACTACGTGTTTGAGGCTTGGGATCGGAAGAATTCCTGAATGGACCTCGTGGAGGTATTCAAAATTGGCGTTCCTTTGGCTCTTGGCTGGTATGTGGTACATCGTTTATCCGCAGCGCGTGATAGGGACAGAGCCAGAAGGGAAATGGTCGCCAAGGCAGTGGATGAATTGGCCGTATGCGCGATCTCAATCTTTTTGATGGCAACGCGTTATCACACGATGGCGCGGCTCATGGAAGAAGAACTGCGGTTGAAGATGGATCTGCAGGATATGGGCATGCGTTTACATCAATTAGGCGCGGTTGTTGATGCCGCTATGGACCTGAGGGCCTGTATAGCCGCAATTGCGGAGCTCAGGAAAGCCATCACTGGCCAGCATTTCGAAGATGAGCATATTGCGGCATTGGGCTCTGGATCTCCGCAGATCGCTGAAATTGTGGATGCCTATCTGCGGTTGAAGCGCTCTCTATTTGCTTTAAAGATTGGACAGTTTCCAAGGTAAGCCTCTATTGTTTTACTTGATGTAATAAGTTTCTTGCTGTTGGTGCTGTTTATTTACGCGTGCTGCCGGAATATATTGTTTCCATCGACACGATGGAGGATTGAATATCATGGGCAAGCGCGTTATTTTGATTTCGGGCGTCAGTTCCGGGCTGGGCAAGGCGTTCGCGGTGGCGGCGATGGCGGCGGGGCATACCGTCATCGGCACCGTGCGCAGCGAAGCGGCCAAGGCTGAATTCGAGCGCCTCGACCCGCAGCGCGCCCACGGCGTGCTGCTGGACGTGACCGACTTCGCGGCAGTCGCCCCGGCCATCGAGGCCGCCGCCCGCCGCGTGGGAGCGGTCGATGTCCTGATTAATAACGCGGGCTACGGACACGAAGGCACGCTGGAAGAGTCGCCGCTGGACGAGCTGGTGCGTCAATTCGAAGTCAATGTCTTCGGCTCCGTCGCCATGATCAAGGCCGTGCTGCCCTCCATGCGCGAGCGCCGCACGGGACACATCTTCAACATCACCTCCATGGCCGGCCATGTCGCCTTGCCCGGCATCTCCTATTACGCGGGCAGCAAATTCGCGCTGGAAGGCATTTCCGAATCGCTGGAGCAGGAAGTGCGCGGCTTCGGCATCAAGGTGACGGCCATCGCGCCCGGCTCTTTCCGCACCGACTGGGCGGGCCGCTCCATGGTGCGCAGCGAGCGCAGCATCGCCGACTACGACGCCATGTTCGGCCCCGTGCGCGAAGCCCGTGCCGCCAAGGACGGCAAGCAGGCCGGCGACCCGCTCAAGGCCGCCCAGGCGATGCTGGACTTGCTGGACCATCCCCAGCCGCCCGCCCATCTGCTGTTGGGCCGCGATGCGCTGCACCTCGTACGCGTGCGCGCGTCCTCCCTTAGCGACGCCATCGACGCCTGGGAACCGGTGACGAAATCAACAGATTTTCAGCAGTAAAAGTCTCGCAGGCGCGGAAGAAAACGGTCTTCCGCGCGCTGTAACGGGTGCGTATAATTCTGGCAGTGGCCGCCGCAGGCGGTCAAAAATGTATAGACAAATTGTGGTCCGAGCTTGTTGTTAAGGCAAGCGGACGCGCCAGTTTGAGCAGTCGCCAACCCGTATTTCGAAGGTCAACCGTTCCGCAGTAAAGGCGCGCCCCGCGCCGCTGTCCGCCGATTCTCCTCACAAATCCTCCTTGCCCGACATTCCCTCAAACTTGCCCGTCTGTGTTGCTTAAACAACATGCAACTGTTGGTCGATGGCAACTATATGTCTTATTTTTAAGATTTTTTAATCTGCATTTTGCTCCGTAAAAACAGACAAAATCCGGATAAAGAAGTGATGTAGCACTTTCACTATCTTTTATAAGTATCTAATTTATCGACGAATTTTATTTCGAGCTGGCTTCAACGAAGTGCGCTAAGTCCTTAATTTCATTAACAAAATCCGTGTTTTCGATAGCCGAAACCGCTTGACCACTAATCTTGCTTCCTCTAAAGTGGGTATCTGTGTGAAAAAGTGTCTTTTTGTGGGAAATTTTGCCTGACTTAGCGGCGGGCAAAGTGGAACGAAAAAGCTGCTTTTTTGGCACTCCGCTAACTTATTGAGGTCAAAGGTATTCCCGTGTTTCAAGGCGCGTCCGCAATCAATCTCGATGCCAAAGGCAGGATGTCTATCCCTGCCAAGCACCGTGACGCGCTTACGATCCAGTGCGAAGGCCGCCTCACCCTCACGCGCCACCCCGATGGCTGCGTCATGCTCTTCCCCCGTCCCGTGTGGGAGCAACACCGCGAACAAATCAGCCAGTGGCCCATGCAGGCCCGCGCCTGGCAACGCATTTTCCTCGGCTACGCGACCGACGTCGAACTCGACTCGGCCGGCCGCATCCTCATCTCGCCCGAGCTGCGCGCCGCCGCCGGCCTGGAGAAGGAAGTCATGCTGATGGGCATGGGCTCCCACTTCGAGATCTGGAACCCTGCCACCCAGGCAGCCAAAGAGCAGCAGGCCATTGAGGCCGGCACCCCCGATGTTCTTGCCAACTTCTCCTTCTAAGGCGCCGCCATGACGACGACATCGGTGCCGGAATTTCAGCATCGCACGGTGCTGCTGGACGAAGCGGTCGACGCCCTCGCCCTGGCGGGTGCGCGCGCGGACGGCGTTTACATCGACGGCACCTTCGGCCGCGGCGGCCATTCGCGCCTGATCCTGTCGAAGCTGGGCGCCAACGCGCGCCTGATCGCCTTCGACAAGGACCCGCAGGCCATCGCCACCGCTGAACAGATCACCGACCCGCGCTTCACCATCGTGCACGACAGCTTCGCCACCATGCGCGAGGCGCTGGCCGAACGCGGCGTGGGCCAGGTGGACGGCATCCTGCTCGACCTGGGCATCTCGTCGCCGCAGGTGGACGACGCCGCGCGCGGCTTCAGCTTCCGTAACGACGGCCCGCTCGACATGCGCATGGATACCACGCGCGGCATGTCGGCGGCGGAGTGGCTCGCCACAGAATCCGAACAGACACTGGAAAAGGTGATCAGAGAATATGGGGAAGAACGGTTTGCTTTTCAGATTGCAAAGGCGATTGCTGCTCGCCGGGCAGTCGAACCAATTTCAAGCACACGACAGCTTGCCGCAATCGTGGCAGGCGCGGTCAAGACTCGGGAAAAGGGCAAGGACCCGGCAACCCGCACTTTTCAGGCTATCCGGATTTTCATCAATAAAGAGCTTGAGGATCTCGAAGTCGGCCTGAATCACGCCTTCGAGTGCGTCAAGCCGGGCGGCATCATGGCCATCATCAGCTTCCACTCGCTGGAAGACCGCATGGTCAAGCGCTTCTTCGCCTCCAAGGCGAAAGTGGAGCAGCCCGACCGCCGCCTGCCTATCCGCGCTGTCGATCTTCCGCAGCCGGAGCTGAAGCTGCTGGCCAAGATGAAGCCGTCCGACCGCGAAGTGGATGAGAATCCGCGCGCCCGCTCGGCCGTGATGCGCGTGGCCCAGCGCCTGCCGATTCCGGAGGTGTCGCGATGAGCGGCAAGGTGAACTTCGTGCTGGCCGCGCTGCTGGTGGCGTGCGGGCTTTCGCTCGTCAACGCGCAGTATCAGGCGAGGCATTTGTTCATTGAACTGGAGCGCCTGCAGTCGCAGGCCCGCCAGCTGGACATCGAATGGGCGCAGCTGCAGCTGGACCAGTCCACGCTGGGCAAGCACGCGCGTATCGAACAGATCGCGCGCGGCGACCTGAATATGACGCCGCTGACCGCCGCGCGTACCCAATACCTGACGCCGGAGGGCCTGCAATGAGCCGCTCCAGCAACGCCAACGTGTCGCGCGTAGCCGCCTCCCGTGGCGTGCCATTCTCCAAGAACCCTGTACTGGCGGTGCGTCTGCCGGTATGGCGTTCGCGCGTCGTGCTGTTCGTGTTGTTCGCGGCCTTTGCCCTGCTGGCCGGCCGCGCCCTGTGGCTGCAAGGCCTGTCCACTCAGTTCCTGCAGAAGCAGGGCGAGATCCGCTACGCCCGCACCATCGACCTGCCGGCCACGCGCGGCAAGATCACCGACCGCGATGGCCAAGTGCTGGCCTCGTCGATTCCCGTCAAAGCCATCTGGGCGATTCCCGACGACGTGCAGGATGCGCCACCGGCCAAGCTGCAACAGCTGGCAAAACTGCTGGATATGTCGGACGCCGACTTGAAGAAGAAGCTCGACTCCGACCGCGGCTTTGTTTATCTGAAGCGCCAGGTAGAGCAGGACGTGGCCGACCAGATCACCAAGCTGGGTATCGAGGGCATCGAGACCCGTAAAGAATACAAGCGCTTCTACCCGCAGGGCGAAGTGGCGACCCACGTCGTCGGCTTCACCAACGTGGAAGACGTGGGGCAGGAAGCGATGGAGCTGGCGCAGCAGAAAACGCTGGTCGGCCAGCCGGGCAGCCGCCGCGTGATCAAGGACCGCCTGGGCCGCATCGTGGAAGACATCCAGTCCGTGCGCGAGCCACACGACGGCAAGGACCTCGTGCTGTCCATCGATAGCAAGATCCAGTACATCGCCTTCACCCAACTTAAGGACGCGGTCGAAAAATTCAAGGCCAAGGCTGGCGCCGCCGTGGTGCTGGACGTGCACACGGGCGAAGTGCTGGCGCTGGCCAACTGGCCTTCGTACAACCCGAACGACCGCTCCAACCTGACGGGCGAGCAGCTGCGCAACCGCGTGATGACCGACACCTTCGAGCCCGGCTCCTCGCTCAAGCCTTTCACCGTGGGCCTGGGCCTGGATACGCACCGCGTCACGCCTTACACCAAGTTCGACACGGGCAACGGCGCCTACCAGGTCGGCGACAAGATCATTCACGATACCCACGCCCACGGCGTGATCGACGTGCAGGAAATCATCCAGAAGTCGTCCAATATCGGCACTTCCAAGATCGCGCTGCAGATGCCGCCGCAGGAAATGTGGGAGATGTTCACCAAGGTTGGCCTGGGCCAGCAGCCCAAGTGGGGCTTCCCCGGCGCCGTGGCGGGCCGCGTGCGTCCTTATGCCAAGTGGCGTCCCATCGAGCAGGCCAATATGAGCTTCGGCCAGGGTATCTCCGTTTCGCTGATCCAACTGGCGCGCGCCTACATGATCTTCGCCCGCGACGGTGACATCATTCCGCTGTCCTTCACCAAGGTCACGCAGCCGCCGGTCGGCACCCAGGTTGTCAGCGCCAAGACTGCCGCCGAAATGCGCGAAATGCTGGAGATGGTGACGCAGCAGGGCGGCACGGCATTGAAGGCGCAGATCCCTGGCTATCGCACGGGCGGCAAGACCGGCACGGCGCAGAAGGTGATCAACGGCCGCTACTCGCAGAGCAAATACATCGGTAACTTCGTCGGCATGGCGCCGATGTCGAACCCGCGCTTCATCATCGCCGCCATGATCGACGAACCTGGTGGCGCGGTGCACGTGGGCGGCGACGTCGCGGGCCCCGTATTTGCAGCGCTGGCAGCCAATGTGCTGCGCGCGAAGAACGTGCCGCCGGATTCGACGGTGACCCATATCATCATTCCTGAGAATTACGAACAGGAGAGCTTGTGACGCAACAATCCTTCGACCCGCAGGCAGTAGCCGACGCAATCCGCAAGCTGGCGCCCAACGCGCAGCTGGCATCGGACTCGCGCCGGATCAAGCTGGGCGATGTGTTCTTTGCCTATCCCGGCGACGCCGGCGATGGGCGTACTTATATTGAAAGCGCCATCGAGCATGGCGCGGCCCTGGTGGTGCTCGACCCGGCCGGATTCACCTGGAACCCGGACTGGAAGGCTCCTTATCTGACGGTGGAAAACCTGAAGCAGCACGCGGGCTTCATCGCCCACGCCTTCTATCAGCAGCCGGACGCGCAGATGTTCACCGTCGGCGTGACGGGCACCAATGGCAAGACCTCCAGCGCCGTGTGGCTGGGCCAGGCCCTGTCGCGCGGCGGCGATACGGCCGCCGTCATCGGCACGCTGGGCGTGGGCCTGTTCAAGGCGCGCGGCGAAGTGGAATACAACACCACCGGCTACACGACGCCGGACCAGGTGCTGCTGGCGCAGCTGCTGGACGGCGTGCGCGGCGAGGGCGCCAAGTCGCTGGCGATTGAAGTGTCGTCCATCGGCCTGGTGCAGGGCCGCGTCTCCGGCATGCACTTCGATGTGGCGATCTTTACCAATCTGACCCGCGACCATCTGGACTTCCACGGCGATATGGCATCGTACGAAGCCGCCAAGACCATGCTGTTCGACTGGCCCGGCCTGAAGACGGCTGTGGTCAATCTGGACGATCCAATGGGCCTGCGCCTGGTGGCTCACCTGAAGGGCAAGACGCCGGTGACCGGCTACACGCTGGCCGATGCGGCCACGCAGCCGGACATCGACGGTGTGATGATGCTGCGCGCCAGCCAGTTCCGCAGCGGCCGCAGCACGGGCACGGAATTCCACCTCGATTGCCCGCTCGGCTCCGTGCAAGTAAAAACCCAGCTGGTGGGCCAGTTCAACATCAGCAATGCGCTGGGTGTATTGGGCGCGCTGCTGGCGAAAGGCCAGGACCTGAGCACCGCGCTGGCCGCCATCGAAGCGCTGCAGCCCGCGCCGGGCCGCATGCAGCAGGTGGGCGGTCAGGATGCGCCGATGATCGTGATCGACTACGCGCACACGCCGGATGCGCTGGAAAAGACCTTGGCCGCATTGCGTCCGGTGGCCAATGACCGCGGCGGCCAGCTGTGGTGCGTGTTCGGCTGCGGCGGCGACCGCGATCCGGGCAAGCGTCCGCAGATGGGCAAGATCGCGCAGATGGCCGACCATGTGGTCGTCACCAGCGACAATCCCCGCAGCGAAGAACCGCACGCCATCATCGAGCAGATCGTGGCGGGCATGGATATGAATAACCCCGCGTCCACCGTGCAGACGCTGGACGACCGCGCCGCCGCCATCCTGTCCGCGATCAAGCACGCGGGCAAGCAGGATGTGATTCTGCTGGCCGGTAAAGGACATGAGCCGTACCAGGAAATCAAGGGCAAGAAGCTCTCCTTCTCTGACGCCGACCATGCGCAGCTGGCGCTGTCGGCTCGACTGACCATGATGAGGCCGAATTGATGCGCGCTACGCTTGCACAGATTCTGCCTTTTGTGGGCGGCGCGAAGCTGGTCGGCGGCGGGCAGGCCGCTGACCAGCTGGCGTGCGACGGCGTGTCCACCGACAGCCGCACCGTCGCTGCGGGGACGCTGTTCGTCGCGCTGCGCGGCGAGGTGTTCGACGCCCACGACTTCCTGCCGCAAGTGACGGAGAAGGGCGTCGCCGCAGTCGTGGTGGAACAGCTGCCGGAAGGCTGGGATGCCACCGGCGTCGCGGCCATCGTCGTGCCGAATACGCTGACCGCGCTGGGCCAGATCGCCAATTACTGGCGCCGCCAGTTCGCCGTGCCGGTTATCGGCGTCACGGGCAGCAACGGCAAGACCACGGTCAAGGAAATGATCTCCGCCATCCTCGCCTCAGCACATGGCGAAGAAGGCCGCCTCGCCACGCGCGGCAATCTGAATAACGAAATCGGCGTGCCGCTCACGCTGTTCCGCATGGCGCCCGAACACATGTCGGCCGTGATTGAGATGGGCATGAACCATCCGGGCGAAATCGCCCGCCTGGCCGCCATCGCCGCGCCGACCATCGCCATGGTGAACAACGCCCAGCGCGAACATCAGGAATTCATGCATACGGTGGAAGCGGTGGCGCGCGAAAACGGCGCCGTGCTGGCCGCGCTGCCCGCTGATGGCGTGGCCGTCTTCCCCTTCGGCGACGAGTTCACCCCCGTGTGGGAAGAGTTGAGCGCCGGCCGCCGCGCCATCCGTTTCGGCCTGGACGCGCAAGCGGAAGTCAGCTGCACTTTCACCGCCGGAGATTTCGGCAGCGAGATGGAAGTTGCGCTGAACGATGCGCAGTATGGCGTGCCGGTGGCGTTTGGCGTCAGCCTGCAAGCCGCCGGCGAGCACAATGTGCGCAACGCGCTGGCCGCCATCGCCTGCACCTGGGCTGCCGGCGTGCCGGTCGAATTCATCCAGCGAGGCCTGAACGGCTTCGCGCCCGTCAGCGGCCGCCTGCAGCGCAAGACCGCCGCCAACGGCGCCGTGGTCATCGACGATACGTACAACGCGAATCCGGATTCCGTGCGCGCCGCCATCGACGTGCTGTCCAAGGCCGCCGCCCCGCGCGTGCTGGTGCTGGGCGACATGGGCGAGGTAGGCACCCAGGGCCGAGAATTCCACGAAGAGATAGGCGCTTATGCGCAGAGTAAAGGCATCGAGCAGGTGCTGGTCACTGGCGAACTGGCCTCCCACATGAAGGGTAGCGCCATTCGCCATTTTTCACAGTTCGGCGATTTGCTGGCGGCGGTTGATACCGTCGTCACGCCGGATGCAACCGTATTAATCAAGGGCTCCCGTTTCATGAAAATGGAACGGGTCGTGCAGCATTTGATTGGATCGCAACAAGCTAACAAGGAAAGTCACTAATCATGCTGCTTTGGCTCGCTCAGTATTTTCAGCAGGACCTCGGGCCACTCCGGGTCTTTAACTTCATCACCTTCCGCGCGGTGTTCGCCACGATCACCGCGCTGGCGATCGGCCTGGGCGCCGGTCCGGCCGTGATCCGTAAACTGACCGCCATGAAGTACGGCCAGGCCGTGCGTACGGACGGTCCGCAGACCCACCTGAAAAAACACGGCACCCCGACCATGGGCGGCGTGCTGCTGCTGATCGCCATCGGCGTTTCCACGCTGCTGTGGTGCGACTTGTCGAACCGCTTGATCTGGCCTGTGCTGGTGATCACGCTGGGCTTCGGCGCCGTGGGCTGGGCGGACGACTACCGCAAGGTAGTGCGCCAGGACCCGGAGGGCATGCGCTCGGCGGAAAAATACTTCTGGCAGTCGCTGCTCGGCATCGGCGCCGCGCTGTACCTGGCCTTCTCCGTGTCCGCGCCCAGCGCGGTCAAGGTGTTTGAGCTGTTCTTCCAGTGGGTGCAGTCGGGCTTCTCGATGGACCTGCCTCCCAAGGCCGACCTGATCGTCCCCTTCTTCAAGACCGTCAGCTATCCGCTGGGCGTGTGGGGCTTCATCGCGCTGACCTACTGCGTGATCGTCGGCTCCAGCAATGCCGTGAACTTCACCGACGGCCTCGATGGCCTGGCCATCATGCCGACCATCCTGGTGGGTTCGGCACTGGGCCTGTTCGCTTACCTGACCGGTAGCGCCACCTACTCGAAGTACCTGTTCATCCCGCACATCCCTGGCGCGGGCGAGCTGATTATCTTCTGCGGCGCGCTGGCCGGCGCCGGCCTGGCCTTCCTCTGGTTTAACACCCATCCGGCCCAGGTCTTCATGGGCGACGTGGGCGCGCTGGCCCTGGGCGGCGCGCTGGGCACCATCGCCGTGATCGTGCGCCAGGAGATCGTCCTGTTCATCATGGGCGGCATCTTCGTGGCCGAAACCGTGTCGGTGATGATCCAGGTGGGCTGGTTCAAGATCACCAAAAAACGTTATGGCGTGGGCCGCCGCGTGTTCCTGATGGCGCCGCTGCACCACCACTTTGAACAAAAAGGCTGGAAAGAGACCCAGGTCGTCGTGCGCTTCTGGATTATCACGATGATTCTGGTCCTGGTCGGACTCTCAACCCTGAAGCTGCGCTGATGATCTACGAAGGCAAAAACGCACTGGTACTCGGGCTGGGAGAATCCGGCCTGGCGATGGCGCTGTGGCTCGCCCGCAGCGGCGCGCGCGTGCGCGTGGCCGATACGCGTGAGTCGCCGGATCGCCTGCCAGCGTTGAAGGAAGCCGTGACCGATGTGGAATTCATCGCCGGTCCGTTCGGCGCATCGCTGCTGGCTGGCGTGGATTTCGTCGCCGTCAGCCCCGGCCTGGCGCCTAACCGCGAGCTGGCCGAGATCGTGCCTGCCGCCGCTGCCGCCAACGTGCCTGTATGGGGCGAGATCGAACTGTTCGCCCAAGCGCTGAAAGCGCTGGAGGAAGAGCGCGGCTACAAGCCGAAAGTCATCGCCATCACTGGCACCAACGGCAAGACCACCGTCACCAGCCTGACCGGTCAACTGTGCGAACGCGCCGGCCAGACCGTGCGCGTGGCCGGTAACATCAGCCCCGCTGCGCTGGACGTGCTGCGTGAGGTGATGGATAACGGCACCCTGCCGCAGGTGTGGGTGCTGGAGCTGTCCAGCTTCCAGCTGCACACCACCTTCAGCCTGAACGCGGACGCCGCGACGGTGCTGAACGTAACGCAGGACCATCTGGACTGGCACGGCGACATCGCCGCCTACGCCGCCGACAAGAAGCGCATCTTCGGCGAGGACACCGTGCGTGTGCTGAACCGCGACGACGCGGCCGTGATGCACATGCTCGATCCGACCGGCGAGAACGTCACCTTCGGCACCGACGAGCCGGAAACGCCCGACGCCATGGGCCTGCGCAACGAGCGCGGTGTTGTGTGGCTGGCGACCGCCGTGCCGGAAGAAGAAGTCGAAAAGAAAAAGCGCCGCAAGAACGATCCGCCGCCTCCGCCGGTGGAATGCACCATCAAGAACCTGATGCCTGCCGATGCGCTGCAGATTCGCGGCATCCACAACGCCTCGAACGCGCTGGCCGCGCTGGCCCTGTGCCGCGCCATCGGCCTGCCGTTTGCGCCGCTGCTGCATGGCCTGCGCGAATATCGGGGCCAGCCGCACCGCGTGGAGCTGGTGGGCGCCATCAATGGAGTCGAATACTACGACGACAGCAAGGGCACCAATGTGGGCGCCACCGTCGCCGCGCTGATCGGCCTGGGCAAGGCCTTCGGCGGCTCGAACCAGCGCCTGGTGCTGATCGCCGGTGGCGATGGCAAGGGACAGGACTTCGCGCCGCTGGCCGATCCGGTGTCGCGCTACGTGCGCGCCGTGCTGCTGATCGGCCGTGATGCGCCGCAGATCCGCGCCGCGCTGGAAGAGGCGGGCGTCGGCGCAGGCGAGGACGTTAGCGGGCAGGGCGACGGCGGCGTCACGCTGGTCGACTGCGGCGCCGACCTGCCGCTGGCCGTCAAGCGCGCCTCTGAACTGGCCCAGCGTGGCGACTCGGTACTGCTGTCGCCCGCCTGCGCCAGCCTGGATATGTTCAAGAACTACGCGCATCGCGCCCAGGTGTTTGTCGACACCGTGCGCGAGATCGCACTCGATCAGGGACAGGAAATCTGATGGCCTTCCAGCTGCCATTCCGCTTCTCTTCTTCGTCGGCGCAATCGCCGATGGAGAGTCGCGCGCGGCAGTCGAAGATGATGGAGTACGACCAGCCGCTGGTCTGGGTCACCCTGCTGCTGATGCTGCTGGGGATGGTGATGGTGTATTCGGCCTCGATCTCGCTGCCCGATTCGCCCAAGTTCGCCGCCTATGCGCGCTGGCAGAACACTTACTTCCTGTCGCGCCAGGCGATGTTCATCGGCGTCTCGCTGATGGCGGGCCTGTTCATGTTCCGCATCAAGATCGCCGACCTGCAGAAGGCCGCGCCGTATCTGTTCATCGGCACGCTGGTGCTGCTGGTGCTGGTGCTGATTCCCGGCCTGGGCGTGGTGGTGAACGGCGGCCGCCGCTGGCTGTCGCTGAGGGTAGTGAATCTGCAGCCGTCCGAGCTGATGAAAGTGGTGATCGTGCTATACGCGGCCGACTACACCGTGCGCAAGCAGGAATACATGCACAAGCTGACCAAGGGCTTCATGCCGATGGCGGCGGCAGTGACCTTTGTCGGCCTGCTGCTGCTGCTGGAGCCTGACCTGGGCGCCTTCGGCGTGATCGTCTGCATCGCCATGGGCATCCTGTTCCTGGGCGGGATCAACGCCGTCTGGTTCGGCGGCATCGGCGCGCTGCTGGCGTTCATCTTCGCCTCGATCATCATGCTGTCCAAGTTCCGCCGCGAGCGCTACTTCGCCTACCTGAATCCGTGGGAAGAAGACAATGCGCTGAACAAGGCATACCAGCTGACCCACTCGCTGATCGCTTTCGGACGCGGCGAGATTTTCGGCGTGGGCCTGGGCGGCAGCGTGGAAAAGCTGCACTACCTGCCGGAAGCGCACACCGACTTCCTGCTGGCCGTAATTGGCGAAGAACTGGGCCTGGCCGGCGTACTGGTGGTGATCGCGCTGTTCTACTGGATCGTCAAGCGGGCATTTGACATCGGCCGCCAGGCCATCGCCATCGACCAGACCTTCGCCGGCCTGACGGCCAAGGGCATCGGCATCTGGATCGGCGTGCAGACCTTTATCAATATGGGCGTGAACCTTGGCCTCCTGCCAACCAAGGGCTTGACCCTGCCGCTGATGAGCTATGGCGGCACTGGTGTTGTGATTAACTGCGTCGGACTCGCGATCCTGCTCCGGATCGACTACGAGAACCGGGTCCTGATGCGAGGCGGAAGAATATGAAGCGCTTGATGATTATGGCGGCCGGCACCGGCGGCCACATTTTCCCAGGACTGGCGATTGCGCAGACCATGCGCGCGCGCGGCTGGGAAGTGAGCTGGCTCGGCACCGCCGCCGGCATGGAACAGGACCTCGTGCCCAAGCATGGCATCGAGATGGACAGCATCGACTTTACCGGCATGCGCGGCAAAGGCCTGAAGCATACGATAGCCGGCGCCTTCAAGATGCTGGGCGCCTTCGCGGCCTGCTTTGGCTTCGTCGGCCGCCGCCAGCCGGACGTGGTGCTGGGCATGGGCGGTTACGTGACCGTGCCGGGCGGCCTGATGTCGCGCCTGCGCAGCGTGCCGCTGGTGCTGGTGAATGCCGACGCGGCCCTGCTGCTGTCGAATAAGTCGCTGACGCCTTTCGCCAAGCGCGTGTGCTTCGGCTTCCCGGCCAACTTTGGCGCCGCCGCTGGCAAGGCTGTCGTCACGGGCAATCCGGTGCGCAAGGAGATTCTGGACATGCCCGCGCCGGCGGAGCGCTTTGCAGGCCGCAGCGGCCCGCTGCGCATCCTGGTAGTCGGCGGCAGCCTGGGTGCGAAAGCGCTGAATGACAATTTGCCCTCCGCGCTGGCGTTGATTCCGGAAGCGCAGCGTCCTGTTGTGACGCACCAGTCGGGCAAAAAGAATATCGACGCGCTGCGTGCCTCGTACGCGCAGGCGGGCGTGCAGGCCAATGTGGTGGACTTCATCGACGACATGGCGCGCGCCTACAGCGAAGCCGACGTGGTGATCTGCCGCGCTGGCGCCATCACCGTGTCCGAGCTGACGGCGGCTGGTGTGGCTAGTGTGTTGGTGCCGTTCATGGCGTCCACCACCAGCCACCAGCGCGACAACGCGCAGTGGATGGCCAAGCAGAAGGCGGCGATCCACATGCCGCAGAGCGAAATGAGCCCGCAGAGCGTGGCCACCTTGCTGGAAACCCTGACGCGCGGCGCCTGCCAGACCATGGCCGAAGCAGCGCGCGCGGCAGGCAAGCGCGATGCGAATGACGCCATTGCTTCAGTATTGGAGCAACTATCATGAGAATAAAGCTGTGAAACATAAAGTACAGAAGATCCATTTCGTGGGCATCGGCGGCAGCGGCATGAGCGGCATCGCCGAAGTGCTGCTCAACCTGGGCTACACGGTGTCCGGCTCAGACCTGGGCAGCAACGCCGTCACGCAGCGCCTGGCGGCGCTGGGCGCGCAGGTGTTCCAGGGCCACGCTGCGGAGAACATCGGTAACGCCGACGCCGTGGTCACTTCGACCGCCGTCCAGCAGGACAATCCTGAAGTCGTGGCTGCTCGCAGCCGCAAGATCCCCGTCGTGCCGCGCGCCGTCATGCTGGGCGAGTTGATGCGCCTGAAGCGCGGCATCGCTATCGCGGGCACGCACGGCAAGACCACCACCACCAGCCTCGTGGCCTCTGTGCTGGCGCAGGGCGGACTCGATCCGACCTTCGTCATCGGCGGCCGCCTGACCAGCGCCGGCGCCAACGCCAAGCTGGGTAGCGGCGAATACCTGGTGGCGGAAGCCGACGAATCGGACGCTTCCTTCCTGAACCTGTCGCCGATGATCGAAGTGATCACGAACATCGACGCCGACCACATGGAAACCTACGAGCACGATTTCGAGAAGCTCAAGCAGGCCTTTGTTCACTTCACGCACCGCCTGCCGTTCTACGGCCGCGCCATGCTGTGCATCGACGACCAGCACGTGCGCGCCATCCTGCCGCATGTGACCAAGCCGGTGACGACTTATGGCTTCTCCGAAGACGCCGAAGTGCGCGCCGTGAACGCCCGCGCCGTGGGCGTGGAGATGCACTTCACCGTGCAGCAGGAAGGCTATCCCGATCTGGACGTGGTGCTGAACCAGCCCGGCATGCACAACGTGCTGAACGCCTGTTCGGCCATCGCCATCGCGCGCGAGATCGGCATCGAAGACAAGGATACGCAGGCCGGCCTGGCCGCTTTTGCGGGCGTCGGCCGCCGCTTCACCAAGTATGGCCAGGTGGCGATTCCGGCCGGCGGTGAATTTACCCTGGTTGACGACTTCGGTCACCACCCGCTGGAAATGGACGTGACCATGGCCGCCGCGCGCGCCGCCTATCCGGGCCGCCGCCTGGTGCTGGCCTTCCAGCCGCACCGCTACAGCCGCACGCGCGACCTGTTCGAAGATTTCGTCAAGGTGCTGGGCGCGCCGGACGTGCTGGTGCTGGGCGAAGTGTATGCCGCCGGTGAGGCGCCGATTGTGGCCGCCGACGGCCGCGCGCTGGCGCATGCGCTGCGCGCACGCGGCAAGACGGAACCGATTTTTGTTGAGGCGATCGGCGATATGCCGGAAACCATCATGGGCGTGGTGCGCGACGGCGACGTCGTCATCACCATGGGCGCAGGCTCGATCAGCGGCGTCCCGTCCAAACTGACTAATTACCCCAAGGTCTAAGATGAATCACCTTAGTTCACTAAATGCGCAAGAAGCGCAAGCATTCGGCAAGGTCGGCGTGCTGTTCGGCGGCCGCTCCGCCGAGCGCGATGTGTCGATCATGTCCGGCACCGGCGTGCTGAACGCGCTGAAGAGCCAGGGCATCGACGCCCACGCCTTCGATCCGGGCCAGCGCACACTGGCCGAACTGGCGGCGGAAAAATTCGACCGCGTGTTCATCGCGCTGCACGGCCGCTTCGGAGAAGACGGCAGCATCCAGGGCGCGCTGGAACTGCTGGGCATTCCCTACACGGGCAGCGGCGTGCAGGCCAGCGCCCTGGGCATGGACAAGATCACCACCAAGATCATGTGGCTGGCCGACGGCCTGCCGACGCCGAAATACGCCACGCTGAACGCGAACAGCGATCTGGCTAAAGTGGCTGCCGACCTGGGCCTGCCGCTGATCGTCAAGCCGCCGCATGAAGGTTCGACCATTGGCATCACCAAGGTGGAAAGCGCCGACAAATTCAAGGCCGCTTACGACACCGCCGCCGCGCTGGACGACTCGGTATTGGCGGAAGAATTTGTGCAGGGCCGCGAGTTTACGGTGGCCGTGCTGGGCACCGGCGCCGCCGCCCGCGCGCTGCCGGTGGTGGAAATCGTGGCCCCGCAAGGCAACTACGACTACCAGAACAAGTACTTCAGCGACGACACGCAGTACTTCTGCCCGGCCGTGCTGGACGAGGCGCTGACGGCCGAGATGCAGCGCATCGCCGTGGCGGCCTATCGCTCCGTCGGCTGCGAGGGCTGGGGACGCGTCGACGTGCTGCTGCGCGAGCGCGATCAGAAGCCTTTCCTGCTCGAGGTGAACACCTCGCCCGGCATGACGGGCCACTCACTGGTGCCGATGGCCGCGCGCGCGGTGGGCATCAGCTATGAAGAATTGTGCGTCGAGATCCTGCGTTCGGCGCGCCTGAAGATGGTGAAGGAATAAACGACGATGTGGCAAGACGCTAAAGCCTTGAATGCGACCGCCAGCGGCATTTTTGCCCTGACGCTGCTCGCGTGCGTGGCGGGCGGCGTCTGGTGGCTGGCGCAGCGTCCCATGTTCACGCTGCGCGCGATCCGCATTGAGAGCATCGAACGCGAAGACTTGAAGCATGTGAGCGTGCTCACGCTGCGCAACAACGCGCTGGGACGCATCAAGGGCAACTTCTTCACGACGAACCTGGACGCCGTGCGCCAGGCTTTTGAGACGGTGCCCTGGGTGCGCCGCGCCACCGTGCGCCGCGAATGGCCGGACCAGCTGATCGTGGCTTTGGAAGAGTACGAGGCGCTGGGCACCTGGGGCGAGGATGGCCGCCTGCTGTCGACCAAGGGCGAGTCCTTCACCGCCAACCTGGCCGAGGCGGAGGAAGACCATCCACTGCCGCAGTTCGACGGCCCGGAAGGCAGCGAGAAGGAAGTGCTGTCGCGCTACGGCGAATTGAAGATGTGGTTCGCGCCGATCAAGCTGGTGCCGGAAGCGCTGTCGCTGTCCAGCCGCTACGCCTGGACGGTCACGCTGAACAACGGCATGCACGTGGCGCTGGGACGCGAACAGACCAGCACCACCTTGAAGGAAAGGGTGGACCGCCTGACGGGGATTTATCCGCAGCTGTCGGCCCACCTGCAGAACATCGACACGATAGATATGCGGTATCAGAATGGCCTGGCCCTGAGTGCGGCGGATTTGAAGATTCCGGCCGAAGGCGCCAAGCCAGGATCATTGGTAAAGAAAACAGCGGGCAGTAAGCCAAAACACGGATAGTAAGAGAAAACAATGACTAAAGACGCGAAGAACCTGATCGTCGGCCTCGATATCGGCACCTCGAAAGTGGTGGCGGTCGTGGCGGAAGTGATGGGCGACGGACGCCACGAGGTGATCGGCCTGGGCCAGCACGAGTCCAGGGGCCTGAAGAAGGGCGTGGTGGTCAACATCGAGGCGACCGTGGAGTCCATCCAGCGCGCGCTGGAGGAGGCCGAGCTGATGGCCGACTGCAAGATCCGCAACGTCTATGCGGGCATCGCGGGCAGCCATATCCGCTCGTTCAACTCCAGCGGCATGGTGGCGATCAAGGACAAGGAAGTCACCGCCACCGACGTGGCGCGCGTCATCGAAACGGCGAAGGCGGTCAACATCCCGACCGACCAGCAGCTGCTGCACACGGTGCCGCAGGAATTTATCGTCGACAGCCAGGAAGACGTGCGCGAGCCGATCGGCATGAGCGGCATCCGTCTGGAAGTGAAGGTGCATATCGTGACCGGCGCCGTGTCGGCCGTGCAGAACATCGTCAAGTGCGTGCGCCGCTGCGGCCTGGAAGTGTCGGACCTGATCCTGCAGCCGATGGCTTCCGCCGACGCCGTGCTGACGCCGGACGAGAAGGAACTGGGCGTGGTGCTGATCGACATCGGCGGCGGCACCACCGACGTCGCCGTGTTCTCCGACGGCGCGATCCGCCACACGGCCGTGATCCCGATCGCGGGCGACCAGATCACCAACGACATCGCCATGGCGCTGCGCACGCCGACCACGGAAGCGGAAGAAATCAAAATCCGCTACGGCGTGGCCAAGCAGGTGCTGGCCGATCCGGGCGAGACGCTGGAAGTGCCGGGCCTGGGCGACCGCGGTCCGCGCAACCTGTCGCGCCAGGCGCTGGCCGCCGTGATCGAGCCGCGCGTGGAAGAACTGTTCGCCATGGTGCACCAGGTGGTGCGCGAGTCGGGCTACGAGGGAGTGCTCTCCTCGGGCATCGTGCTCACCGGCGGCACGTCGATCATGCCAGGCATGGTGGAAATGGCGGAGGACATCTTCCTCAAGCCGGCGCGCCTGGGCACGCCGGATTATCGTGGCCAGCTGGCCGACGTGGTGCGCAGCCCGCGCTACGCCACCGTACTGGGTCTGTTGTTGGAGGCGAAGAAGCAATACCTGCGTGGCCACATCGTCACGCGGCAGGATGGTTCTGTAAAAGCGGTCTGGCAGCGCATGAAGGAATGGTTCCTCGGTAATTTTTAAGCAATAAGTTAAGCAATTACGCAGTAAAACGTACTAAACTATTTATAACATTTTTAATTAAACGCAGTTTTCAGTCGCCAGTTCTCCTACATATATGAGGATTGGCGCTTGAAAACCGCACATTCTGATAGGAGCACATCATGGAGTTTGATATGGTCGATAACGCATCATTGGGTACGGTCATCAAGGTCGTCGGAGTCGGCGGCGCTGGTGGTAACGCAGTTCAACACATGATCAACAAGGGCATGTCCGGCGTCGAGTTCATCGCCGCCAACACCGATGCCCAGGCCCTGTCGGCCTCCAAGGCCAACAACATCATCCAGATCGGCGAGACCGGCCTGGGCGCAGGCATGAAGCCTGACGTCGGCCGCAAGCTGGCGGAAGAATCGCGCCAGCGCATCGAAGACTCCCTGCGCGGCGCGCACATGGTCTTCATCGCCGCAGGCATGGGCGGCGGCACTGGCACCGGCGCCGCGCCTATCGTGGCCGAAGTGGCCAAGCAGCTGGGCGCGCTGACCGTCGCCGTCGTGTCCAAGCCGTTCTCGCACGAAGGCCAGAAGTGCATGGATATCGCCGAAGACGGCCTGGAACAGCTGGCCGCCAACGTCGACTCGCTGATCGTGATCCTGAACGAGAAGCTGGAAGAAATCTACGAAGACGAATCGCTGATCGAGTGGCTGCAGCACGCCGACGATGTGCTGAACAACGCCGTCGCCGGTATCGCCGAGATCATCAACGTGCCTGGCCATATCAACGTCGACTTCAACGACGTGAAGACCATCATGGGTGAGCAGGGCAAGGCCATGATGGGCACCGCCACCGCCTCCGGCGTGGACCGCGCGCGCATCGCCGCCGAGCAGGCAGTCGCTTCGCCGTTGCTGGATGGCGTGGACCTGTCGGGCGCCCGCGGCGTGCTGGTCAACGTGACCGCATCGCGCGGCCTGAAAGGTAAAGAGATCAAGGAAGTCATGGCCGCCGTGCGCGCCTTCGCCGCACCGGACGCGTCGATCGCACAGGGCATCGCCTACGACGACGACATGGGCGACAACATCCGTGTGACCGTGGTGGCGACGGGCCTGGGCAAGGCCAAGAAGCACGTGCAGCTGGTGCCGCAGCAGATGCTGCGCACGGGCACCCACAACAGCCCGATGATGCCATCGGCTGCGATGGGCGGCGGCGCGGCTGCCGCTTCCGTGTCCATGGGCGCGACCAGCGGCATGGGCGGCGGCGGTGCGCCGGCCTTCGACGGCATGAAGGCGCCGGCTGTGTGGCGCCGCGAGTCGGCTTCCGAGCAGGTGCGCGCGATGGAAAAGAATGGCATGGAGACTTACGACATTCCAGCTTTCCTGCGCAAGCAAGCGGACTGATTCCGGCCGTTTCAGCATAATCCATTGGCTTCAGGCATACTGCGGTTTGCCGGGGCTTGAGCCGCGCCTGGGCGCGGCTTTTTTATTTCAATCATCCACAAGGAGTCATCCATGACCATCAAGATCGGCGATACCCTGCCAGAAGGCAGCCTGTCCGAATTCATCGAAACCGAGACCGAAGGCTGCGCGCTGGGTCCGAACACTTTCAAGGTATCCGACCTGGTCAAGGGCAAGAAGATCGCCATCTTCGGCCTGCCGGGCGCCTACACCCCAACCTGCTCGGCCAAGCACGTGCCGGGCTATGTCGAACACGCCGCCGCGCTGAAAGCCAAGGGCATCGACGAGATCTGGTGCATTTCCGTCAACGACGCCTTCGTCATGGGCGCCTGGGGCCGCGACCAGAAGGCCACCGGCATCGTGCGCATGATGGCTGATGGCAACGCCGACTTCAGCAAGGCCCTGGGCCTGGACGCCGACTTCAGCAAGCACGGCATGGGTATCCGCTCGCAGCGCTACTCGATGGTGGTGGACAATGGCGTGGTCAAGCACCTCAACATCGAAGCCGCCGGCAAGTTCGAAGTGTCGAACGCCGAGACGATGCTGGGCCAGCTGTAATTTTCTTCAGTATTGATGTCCCACAAACGGCGCCGCGGCGCTAATGCCGTTCAGTTAAGACTGAACGGCATTATTACTTTTGGGGTTGTAAACGTCGCAGGAGACTGTTAACCTCCGGCGACAATGTTAGATGACGCCCTTCACTTTGTAGCGGAAATGCTGG
>Ga0213872_10000623_pt1 | contig 26829 bp, 23 predicted proteins | sample VelepicomBERX_R2_FD_160071 | JGI IMG/M metagenome (GOLD analysis project Ga0213872, IMG submission 160071) | Rhizosphere microbial communities from Vellozia epidendroides in rupestrian grasslands, the National Park of Serra do Cipo, Brazil - RX_R2 | ecosystem: Host-associated > Plants > Roots >...
GTGCTCTGCACCGCGCCGATCTGCGCCGAGATCTCATCCGTCGCCCGCGCCGTCTGGTTGGCCAGCTGCTTCACCTCGCCCGCCACCACGGCAAAGCCCTTGCCCGCCTCGCCGGCCCGCGCCGCCTCGATGGTGGCGTTCAGCGCCAACAGATTGGTCTGGGCGGCGACGTCCTGGATCATCTTCACCACTTCGCCGATCTTCTCGCTGGCCCCGGCCAGCCCTTCGATCACCCCGAACGCCTCGCCGGCCTCGGACACGGCGCGCTCGGTCAGGCTCGCCGACTGGCCGGCCTGCTGGCCGATCTCGTTGATCGAGGACGACAGCTCTTCCGCCGCCGAGGCCACCGTCTGCACGCTCATCGTCGAGCTGCGCGCCGCTTCCGAGGCGTCCGCCACCCGGTCGCCGGCCTGGGCCGATTTATCGGTCATCGAGCGCGCCCGCTCCTCCATCGCCCGCGCCGCGCCTTCCAACTCGTCGGCGGCGTTCTTGACCCGGCTTTCCAGCTCGCCCGCCATCGCCAGCAAGACGGCGCGGCGCTCGGCTTCGAGACGGGCCTTGGCCTCCTGCTGCTCGCCTTCCATGCGGCGCATCTCGCGGGCGTTCTGCTTGAAGACATTGACCGCCTGGGCCATCTTGCCGATCTCGTCATGGCGGGCCATTTCGTCGATCGCCTCGTCGAGATGACCATCCGCCAGATGCCGCATATGCAGTCCCAGCGCCTCCAGCGGTCGGGTGATCGACAGCGCCACCCACATCGTGAGCGCGATGGTGATCAGCAGCAGCACGCCGCTGGCCACCGCCACCTTGATGGCGATGGCGCGGAAATCCTGGTCGATATCGTCGATATAGACACCGGCCCCGACCACCAGGTCGAAGGCGGGGAAGCCGGTATAGAAGGCCATCTTGCGCGAGACCTCCTGCTGGCCGGGCCGCGGCCACAGATAGACCAGGATGCCGCCATTATGCTGCTTGACCCCGTCGATCAGCTCGGCGAAGACGTGGCGCCCGTCCGGCCCCGTCGCCCCCAGCAGGTTCTTCCCCTCGATGGCGGGATTACCGGCATTGGCGAACGAGGAGCCGTCCATGAAATTGGAGAAGATGTAATCCTTGTGATCGGCGCCGAACCGCAGCAGATGCAGCTGCTGGCGCAGGGCGTCGAGCGCCTGGTCGCGGGTCATCTTGCCGGTATCGACGGCCTTCTTGGCGTCGTCGGCCTCGGCCAGCGCCAGATTGACCACCTCGTGCAGCATCGCCGCGCGGTCGTCCATCATCTGGCGGTGGATGAAATCGAGGGCGGCAAGGCTGGCGCCGGCCAGCGCGACGACGGACAGGGCGACGATCGCCAGGATCTTCGCGCGAATACCGGGTTGAAACTTTTTCATTGGCCGTATCCTCCCCGCGACGCATTCTCCCCCTGGGAAAATGTACACTTCTCCTTCGCCTTTGTCTTGACTCCCCAAGGATAAGCGGCGTACAAACCCCGCCTCTCAGGCTATCTGGGATGAATGTCGCCTCCGAGGAGGTCGGCCGGTCCGCGAAGGTTCGCGCACCGGTCCGTTTTCGTTTGGGCGCGACAGAGATGAGGATTTTATGTTCGAGGGACTGAGTTCACGACTGGGGGATGTGTTCGACCGCCTGAAGCGGCGCGGCGCATTGTCCGAAGCGGACGTCGCCGAGGCGCTGCGCGAAGTGCGCGTGGCGCTGCTCGAGGCCGACGTCGCTTTGCCCGTGGTCAAGGACTTCATCGCCTCGGTCAAGGACCGCGCCGTCGGCCAGGATGTGATCCGCAGCATCACCCCCGGCCAGCTGGTGGTGAAGATCGTCCATGACGCCCTGGTCGAGATGCTGGGCGCACCCGAGGATCTTAACCTCGTCGCCGTGCCGCCCGCCGCCATCCTGATGGTCGGCCTGCAGGGCTCGGGCAAGACCACCAGCTCGGGCAAGATCGCCCTGCGCCTGAAGACCCGTGACAAGAAGCGGGTGCTGCTGGCCTCGCTCGACGTCTATCGCCCGGCCGCGCAGCAGCAGCTGGAAATTCTCGCCAAACAGGCCGAAGTCGGCAGCTTGCCGATCATCATGGGCGAACGCCCGGTCGCCATCGCCAAGCGCGCCATGGAAGTCGGCCGCCGCGAAGGCTACGACGTGGTCATCCTCGACAGCGCCGGCCGCCTGCATATCGACGAAGCGCTGATGGCCGAGGTGGCCGAGGTCAAGAAGGCGGTCAACCCCGCCGAGACCCTGCTGGTGGTCGACGCCATGATCGGCCAGGACGCGGTCACCCTGGCCCGCGAATTCAACGAGAAGGTCGGCGTCACCGGCCTGGTGCTGACCCGTATCGACGGCGATGCGCGCGGCGGTGCCGCGCTGTCCATGCGCGCCGTGACGGGGCGCGCCATCAAGTTCCTCGGCGCCGGCGAAAAGCTCGATGCGCTTGAACCCTTCCACCCCGATCGCATCGCCGGCCGCATCCTCGGCATGGGCGACGTGGTGTCGCTGGTGGAAAAGGCCATGGATACCTTCGAGGCCGACGAAGCCGAGAAGATGGCCGCCAAGATGGCCAAGGGCAAGTTCGACCTCGAGGACATGGCTGCCCAGTTCCGCCAGATCAAGCGCATGGGCGACCTCAAGGGCATCCTCGGCATGCTGCCGGGCATCGGCGCCATGAAGAAGCAGCTCGAGGGCGCCAATATCGACCCCAGGATGATCAATCGCCAGGAAGCCATCATCCTGTCGATGACCAGGGCCGAACGAAAGAATCCTGATCTCATCAAGGCCAGCCGCAAGCGCCGCATCGCGGCGGGCGCCGGCGTCGACGTCTCGGACGTCAACAAGCTGCTGAAGCAGTATCAGCAGATGGCCGACATGATGAAAAAAGTGAGCAAGCTGGGCAAGAAGGGGCTGATGCGACACGGCATCGGCGGTCTTCTGCCACCCCGTTGATTGTGAATATTCTGGTTTTCTTTAAGAAAGGTACTCCATGTCTCTGAAGATTCGTCTGTCCCGTGGCGGCGCCAAGAAGCGTCCGTTCTACAAGATCGTCCTGGCCGACTCGCACAGCCCGCGTGACGGCAAGTTCCTGGAGCGTCTGGGCACCTACAACCCGATGCTGCCGCACGACCACGCCGAGCGTCTGGTCATGAAGGAAGAGCGGATCAAACATTGGCTGTCCGTCGGCGCCCAGCCGACCGACCGCGTCGCCCGCTTCTTCGCTCAGGCCGGCTACATCGCCGAGAAGGCCCGTCCGAACCAGTCCAAGCAGCCGGCGCCGAAGGCCAAGGCTCAGGAGCGTCTGAAGGAGCAGGAGAAGGCCCGCGAGGCCGCTGCCGCCGCCGCCGCCGCGGCTGCCGAGGCGCCCGCCGAAGCCAGCGCCGAGTAATCGCGCGCGTCCATGACCGAGCGTCTCTGTATCGGAGTGGTGGTGGGCGCCCATGGCGTCCGGGGTGCCCTGCGGATCAAGCCGTTCACGGAAGATCCCGCCGACCTCACGGCCTATGGGCCGCTGACCACCGAGACCGGGCAGAAATGGCGGTTGAAGGGCGCGAGCGTCGACGGAAAAGGCGTGGTGACGGCGAAAATCGACGGAGTCGAGGATCGCAACCAGGCCGAAGCCTTGAAGGGCGCCAAGCTCTATATCGAGCGCGGCGCCCTGCCCGAGGCCGAAGAGGACGAGTTCTACATCGCCGATCTGATCGGCCTGCCGGCGCAGAGCCCTTCGGGCGAACCGCTTGGCACCATCAAGGCGGTGTTCAATTTCGGTGCCGGCGAGATCGTCGAGGTGAGCGGAGAAGCGGGAGACATCCTGGTTCCCTTCACCAGGCGGGCCGTACCGGTGGTTGACGTCAAGGCCAGGCGGGTGGTGATCGACCCGCCGGTCCTGACCGAGGATGAAGACGAGGATCAAGGTCCGGATGGAGACTGAACGGAAGCCGATTTGGACAGCCACCGTGCTGACCCTGTTTCCGGAAATGTTTCCCGGTCCGCTTGGCCACTCGCTGGCCGGACGGGCTCTGTCCGAGGGGATCTGGTCGTTGGATTCGGTGGACATTCGCGGCTTCGCCAGCGATAAACACCGTTCCGTCGACGATACCCCCTTCGGTGGCGGCGCTGGCATGGTGATGCGTCCCGACGTTGTCGACGCCGCCATTACCGCGTCGAGAAAGGCCGGACCGCTGATCTATTTCACGCCGCGCGGGCGTCTGCTGACCCAGACGCGCGTGCGGGAACTTGCGGCGGAGCCCGGGGTGACCCTGCTGTGCGGCCGGTTCGAGGGTGTCGACCAGCGGGTGCTGGACGCGCACCAGGCCGAGGAGATCAGCCTCGGCGACTTCGTGCTGTCGGGCGGCGAACCGGCGGCGCTGATGCTGATGGACGCCGTCGTGCGGCTGCTGCCCGGTGTGACCGGGAACCAGGAGTCGCTCGAGGACGAGAGTTTCGAACGGGGATTGCTGGAATATCCCCATTATACGCGGCCCAAAGAGTGGCAGGGCCGTTCGGTGCCGGATGTGTTGGTGTCCGGGCACCACGAGAATGTGAGGCTGTGGCGCCAGCGCCAGGCCGAAGAGGTAACCAGGCAAAGGCGCCCCGATCTCTGGGACCGCTATGCCGCAGCAAATGTTGGAAAGAAGGGTTAAATCATGACGAACATCATCCAGTCGCTGGAGCAGGAGCAGGTTGCCAAGCTCACCGCCAGCAAGTCGATTCCGGACTTCTCGCCGGGCGACACCGTCAAGGTCAACGTCAAGGTGATCGAAGGCACCCGCGAGCGTCTGCAGGCCTATGAGGGCGTGGTCATCGCCCGTCGCAACGCCGGCCTGAACAGCTCGTTCACCGTGCGCAAGATCTCCTACGGCGAAGGCGTCGAGCGTATCTTCCCGCTCTACTCCCCGAACGTGGCCGAGATCGAGGTCGTCCGTCGTGGTGACGTGCGCCGCGCCAAGCTCTATTATCTGCGCGACCGTCGCGGCAAGTCGGCCCGCATCGCCGAACAGACCACCGGCTATTCGGCCAAGCTGGCCGCCGCCGAACGCGATGCGGCCGCCGCCGAGAAGCGGGCCGAGAAGGCCGAGAGCAACTCGTAACACCCATCCGTCATGCCCGCGCAGGCGGGCATCCATGGCCGCCGGCGTCATTTCCGGCCTCGACATGGACCCCCGCCTTCGCGGGGGTGACTATGCGCGGAAGGACATCTTGGTAATGGGCACAGCGCGGACGTTATTCGACAAGATCTGGGACGCTCATCTGGTCGACAGGCAAGAGGACGGCACCTGCCTCCTCTATATCGACCGTCATCTCGTTCATGAGGTGACCAGCCCCCAGGCTTTCGAAGGACTCCGCGCCGCCGGCCGCAAGGTCCGGCATCCGGAGGCGACGCTTGCGGTCGCCGACCACAATGTGCCCACTACCGACCGTTCGAAGGGCATCGACGACGAGGAAAGCCGTATTCAGGTCTCGACCCTCGAGCAGAATGCGGCCGATTTCGGCGTCGACTACCTCAAAATGGACGATATCCGCCAGGGCATCGTCCATATCGTCGGGCCCGAGCAGGGCTTCACCCTGCCCGGCACCACCATCGTCTGCGGCGACAGCCACACCTCGACCCACGGCGCCTTCGGCTCTCTGGCCTTCGGCATCGGCACGTCGGAGGTCGAGCATGTGCTGGCGACGCAAACCCTGGTGCAGCGTCCGGCCAAGAACATGCTGGTGCGCGTCGACGGCCAGCTGCCCGAGGGCGTTACCGCCAAGGATCTGGTGCTGGCCATCATCGGCAAGCTCGGCACCGCCGGCGGCACCGGCCATGTCATCGAATATGCCGGCGAGGCGATTCGCGGCCTCTCGATGGAAGGCCGCATGACGGTCTGCAACATGACCATCGAAGCCGGGGCGCGGGCCGGCCTGATCGCCCCCGACGAAACCACCTTCGCCTATATCCAGGGCCGTCCGCGGGCGCCGAAGGGCACCGCCTGGGAAACCGCTGTCGCCTATTGGAAGACGCTGGCCAGCGACGAGGGTGCCCATTACGACAGCACCATCGTCATCGACGCCGCTTCGCTGGTGCCGATGGTGACCTGGGGCACCAGCCCCGAGGACGTGCTGCCGATCACCGGCGTGGTTCCCAACCCGGCCGACATCAAGGATCCCGGCAAGCGCTCCGCCGTCGAACGCTCGCTCGCCTATATGGGCCTGACCCCGGGCCAGAAGCTGGCCGATATCCCGGTCGACACCGTCTTCATCGGCTCCTGCACCAATGGCCGCATCGAGGATTTCCGTGCCGCCGCCGCCGTGCTGAAAGGCCGCAAACTGGCCAAGGGAGTGCGCCTGCTGGCCGTGCCCGGCTCCGGCCTGGTCAAGGAACAGGCCGAGGCCGAGGGCCTGGACGAGATCTTCCGCGACGCCGGCGCCGAATGGCGCGAGCCCGGTTGCTCGATGTGCCTGGCGATGAACGCCGATAAGCTCAAGGAAGGCGAACGCGCCGCCTCGACCTCGAACCGCAATTTCGAGGGCCGCCAGGGCCGTGGCGGACGCACCCATCTGGTCAGCCCGGCGATGGCCGCCGCCGCCGCCATCACCGGTCATCTGACCGACGTGCGCTCGCTGTAAGGAGAGGTCGCGCCATGGACAAGTTCACGACCCTGACCGGCGTCGCCGCCCCGTTGCCGCTGATCAATATCGACACCGATATGATCATCCCGAAGCAGTTCCTGAAAACCATCAAGCGCACAGGTCTCGGCAAGAACCTGTTCGACGAGATGCGCTTCACGTCGGACGGCGCCGAGATCCCCGATTTCGTGCTGAACCAGCCGGCCTATCGCAAGGCGCAGATCCTGGTGGCCGGCGCCAATTTCGGCTGCGGCAGCTCGCGCGAGCATGCGCCGTGGGCGCTGCTCGATTTCGGCATACGCTGCGTCATCGCGCCCAGCTTCGCCGACATCTTCTATAACAACAGCTTCAAGAACGGCATCCTGCCGATCGTCCTGCCGCAGGAGCAGGTCGATCTCCTGATGGAAGACGCCAAGAAGGGCGCCAACGCCGTTCTCACCGTCGACTTGGTCGGCCAGACCATCTCGCGCCCCGACGGGCAGAAGATCGCCTTCGACGTCGAGCCCTTCCGCAAGCATTGCCTGCTGAACGGCTTGGACGATATCGGCTTGACCTTGCAGAAGCAGAGCAAGATCGACAGTTTCGAGAGCGCCCGGAAGCTTTCCCAGCCCTGGCTGTAATTAATTCACCACAGAGGCACAGAGAACACAGAGGAAGAAGAGAGAAAGTTCCTCGTTTTTCTTCTCTGTGTTCTCTGTGTCTCTGTGGTGAACCCGATTTTTGGAGACCCCCGAAGATGACCACCAAGTCCCTTCTGATCCTCGCCGGCGACGGCATCGGCCCCGAAGTCATGGCCCAGGTGAAGCGGGTCATCGACTGGTTCAACGCCAAGGGCAGGGTGACCTTAAAGGTCGAGGACGGGCTGGTGGGCGGCTGCTCCTACGATGCGCATGGCACGCCGCTGACCGACACCACCATGGCCAGGGCGATGGAAGTCGACGCCGTGCTGCTGGGTGCGGTGGGCGGCCCGAAATGGGACAATCTGCCCTTCGCGGACAAGCCCGAGCGTGGATTGTTGCGCTTGCGTAAGGATATGCAGCTGTTCGCCAATCTGCGTCCCGCCTTCGTATTCGACGCCCTGGCCGAGGCCTCGACGCTGAAGACCGAGCTGGTGCGCGGCCTCGACGTGATGATCGTGCGCGAGCTGACCGGCGGCGTCTATTTCGGCGAGCCGCGCGGCATCGAGACCCTGCCCAATGGCGAGCGCCGCGGCATCAACACCCAGGTCTACACCACCTCGGAAATCGTCCGCATCGCCGAAGTCGCTTTCGAGCTGGCGGCGAAGCGCAACAAGAAGCTGCACTCGGTCGAAAAGGCCAACGTCATGGAATCCGGCGTGCTGTGGCGCGAGGAAGTGACCAAGCTGGGCCGCGCCAAGTACCCGACCATCCATCTCGAACACATGTACGCCGACAATTGCGCCATGCAGCTGGTGCGCAATCCGAAGCAGTTCGACGTCATCGTCACCGACAATCTTTTCGGCGACCTGCTGTCCGACTGCGCCGCCATGCTGACCGGTTCCTTGGGCATGCTACCCTCGGCCAGCCTGGGCGCGGCCGATTCCTCGGGCAAGCGCCGAGCGCTCTACGAGCCGGTGCACGGCTCGGCCCCGGACATCGCCGGCCAGAACCTCGCCAACCCGCTGGCCTGCCTGCTCTCCTTCGCCATGTGCCTGCGCTACAGCTTCGACCTGGGCGCCGAGGCCGATCTGCTGGAAAGCGCCATCAAGCGCGTGCTGGACGACGGCAAGCGCACCGCCGACATCATGCAGCCGGGTGCCGTCAAGCTTTCCACCACCGGCATGGGCGACGCGGTCCTCGCCGCGCTCGGGGCCTGAGGGAGGATATTATGGCCGGGTCGCGACGCATCGGTGTGGCGGCCCTGGCCGTCCTTCTTGTCACCTCGCCGGCCCTCGCCGCCGTCGAGAAGATCGACATCACGGAACGGGTGCCGTTCGCCGAGGGCCAGGCCTTCGGCGAGGCCGGCGCCTATGAGAAGATCCGCGGCGTCGCCCATTTCGCCCTCGACCCCGAGGCGGCCGCCAACCAGGCCGTCGTCGACCTCAAGCTGGCGCCGCGCGATCCGCGCGGCAAAGTCATCTTCGACAGCGAATTCGTGCTGCTGCGTCCGGTCAAGGCCGAGGCCGGCACGCTGCTCTACGACGTGAACAACCGCGGCCATATCGCCATTCTCGGCCAGGTGAACGGCCGTTCGCCCGCCAATAACGACCCCACCAGCCGGGCCGATGCCGGCGACGGCTTCCTGATGCGGCACGGCTTCACCCTGCTGTTCTCGGCCTGGACCTGGGACGTGGCGCCCCAGCCGCCGGGCGAGAAGCCGCTGGTGTTCAAGCCGCCGGTCGCCCATCAGCCCGACGGCAGCCCGATCACCGGCCGCGTCGCCAACGAATTCACCGTCAACGCCGCCGCCGAGATCGCGACCTATGCCGGCATGGGCGGGCTGACCTACGAGCCGATGACGCCGGACGATCCCGACGCGGTGCTGACCCGGCGCGCCAAGCCGCAGGACAAGCGCAAGCCGATCCCGCGCGCCGACTGGTCGTTCGAGGCGCCGGAGCAGACGGGCGGTCCCGGCCGCATCCGCGTCAGAGGCGGCTTCAAGCCCGGCCTGCTGTACGAGGTCGCCTATCAGTCGCAGGACCCGCGCGTGATCGGCGCCGGCATGGCCGGCATCCGCGACCTGCTGGCCTGGTTCCGCGATCATCCCTTCGAGGGCCAGGCGGCGCCGACGCGCACCTTGATCTTCGGCATCAGCCAGTCGGGCCGGCTGATCGGCCGGATGATCCGCGACGGGCTCGACGTCGCCGAGGATGGGAGGCTCGCCTTCGACGGCGCCTATATGCATGTTCCGGGCGGCGGCGGTTCGGCCGGCTTCCAGGGACGGTTCGTGCAGCCGACCCGCCACCCCTCGATGCTGGAGGAGCACGACTATCCGGCCGACGGCTTCCCCTTCACCACCGCGCCCAGTACCGACCCGGCCACCGGCGTCACCGCCTCGACCTTCGACCGGTCGCGCGATTCGCAAGGGCGCCTGCCCAAGCTGTTCGTCGCCAATACCTCGACCGAATTCTGGAACCGCGACGGCTCGCTGATCGCCACCAGCCCGGACGGCAAGGAAGACGTCGCCCCGGCCTCAGACGCGCGGCTCTACGCCTTCTCGGGCGCGCAGCATTATCGTGGCCGGCGCCATACGAGGACGCCTTACGTCAACTGCGTCTCGACCACCGATCATTACCTGGCGATGCGTGCCCTCATCCTGGCGCTCGACCGCTGGGTGGCGGGCGAAGCGGAGCCTCCGGCAACCGCCTATCAGCGCATCGCCGACAACACCCTGATCGGCGTCGTCGCCTATGACCGCGCCTTCCCAAAGCGGATCGGCCTCACCCCGCCCAAGGACAATCTGCACACCAACCCCTTCGTCACGCTGGTGCCGGCCCCCGATGCCGACGGCAACGACAAGGGCGGGGTGCGGCTGCTCGATCTCGAAGCGCCGCTGGGCACCCATACCGGGTGGAACGAGCGCTCGCCCGAGACCGGCTTCCCCTGGGCGACCGCCCGCTTCGACGGCAGCTTCGTCCCCTTCGCCCGGACCAAGGCCGAACGACTCGCCCTGCACGACCCGCGCCCCAGCCTGGCGGAACGCTATCCCACCCGCGCCGACTATGTGCGCCACGCCGAGGAAGCCGCCGACAAACAGATCGCCGCCGGTTTCCTGCTGCCCGAGGATCGCGCCCGGGCCTTGGCCGAGGTGGAAGGTCTCTATGACCGCATCCTGGCGCACGATCCCAAGGATCAGAGCTGCGAGTACCTGTTCGACGCTCAGTGAAGCTTCAACTTGGGCCGCACAACGCGATTGGCCGTGCCGACCACGATCAGCATCACCCCCTTGATCCAGCCATGGATGGCCAACAGGTGCATGCGGTAGAGCGACTGGTAGATCATCCGCGCCAGAAAGCCCTCCACCGCCATCTGCCCGCCGACCAGATTGCCCATCAGATTGCCGAGCGCCGAATAGCGGCTCAGCGACACCAGGGATCCGCGGTCGCGATAGACGAAATCCTCCAGTTTCTCGCCCCGCATCAGGTGGGCGAGATTGTCGGCCACCGTCACCGCCATCTGCGACGCCGCCTGGGCGCGTGGCGGGATGGCGCGCTCGCGGCCGGGCAACATGCAATAGCAGCAATCGCCCATCGCGAAGATGCGATCGTCGAGGCTGGTCTGCAAAGTCGGCCGCACGACGAGCTGGTTGCTGCGGCTGACTTCCAGCCCGTCGAGGCCGGAGAGCAGGTCGGCGCCCTTGACGCCCGCCGCCCACACCATGATGTCGGCGGGAATCCGTTCGCCGGCGGTGGTGACGATGGCGTCCGGCTCGACCGACGCGACCTGGGTTCCCGACCGCACCGCGACGCCGAGACGCTCCAGCTCGTGCGTGGCGGATAAGGCCAGCTTCTCGCGCAGTGCCGGCAGGATGCGGGGCGCCGCCTCGATCAGCGTCACTTCGAGGCGGGATTCGTCGAACACCTCCAGGCCGTAGAAGCTGAGCGCCGACGCCGCATTGTAGAGTTCGGCCGCCAGCTCGACGCCGGTGGCGCCGCCGCCGACGATGGCGACCCGCACCCGCTGGTCGCGCGGCGGATCGAAGGCCATGGCGCGCGACACCCTGAGACAGTGATTGAGCAGCCGGTTGCGGAAGCGGTCCGCATCGGCCCGGCTGTCCAGCATCATGCAGTTCTCGCGCACCCCCGGCGTGCCGAAATCATTGGTGATCGAGCCGATGGCGATCACCAGGTAATCGTAGCGGATGCGGTGGCGTTCGATCAGCACGGCGCCGTCATCGTCGTGCATCGGAGCGATGATCACCTCGCGCGCCGCCCGGTCGACCCCCTCGAAGGTGCCGAAGAAGAAGCGGTAGCCCCAGCGGAAGCAATGCTCGCGATAGCCCACCTCGTCGAGATTGGCGTCCAGCGCGCCGGCCGCCACCTCGTGCAGCAAGGGCTTCCACACATGGGTGCGATTGCGCTCCACCAGGATGATGTCGTGGTGGGCCCGGCCATATTTGGCCCCCAGCCTTCTGGCCAGTTCCAATCCGCCGGCACCGCCGCCGACGATGACGATCTGAGTTTTCTTCTTTTTTTCGGCGGACATTGCTGACTCCGACATAGGCTTGCGCTTAAGAGATCCGTAAGGTAATTCTCTTACTCGACGGAGAAATTGCAATGGTGTTAGCGCATTACAAGCCGACCTTCCTTGCCCCGCGCGCATGCGCTGCGGGCATGTCCGTCATTGCCTTCTCGAAAACCACCGTCACGACGACCACCTCGAAGACTAAGGGCGGCTGACGCGCGGGCATTTGGGAAATCATCAGGTTCAACCAAACGGCCCGCGGGAAACCGGCGGGCCGTTTGCTTAAGGGCCCGCAGTCGAGCCGAACAACGAAAGAGAGCACAAAATGGGTTACAGAGTTGCGGTGATCGGAGCCACGGGTAACGTCGGGCGCGAAATCCTTCAGACCCTCTATGATCGGGATTTTCCCGTCGATGAGGTGATTCCGCTCGCTTCCGAACGATCGATCGGGCGGGAAGTCTCGTTCGGCGACGACGAGATCTTGAAGGTTCGCGACCTCGCCACCTTCGATTTCAAGGGCGTCGACATCGCCCTGTCCTCTCCGGGCGCCAAGGTGTCGGCGATCCACAGCCCGCGCGCCGGCGCCGCCGGCTGCGTGGTGATCGACAACACCTCGCATTTCCGCATGGATCCCGACGTTCCGCTGGTGGTGCCCGAGGTCAATCCCCAGGCCATCGCCGGCTATAAGAAGCGCAACATCATCGCCAACCCGAACTGCTCGACCATCCAGATGGTGGTGGCGCTGAAGCCGCTGCATCAGCTGGCCAAGATCAAGCGCGTGGTGGTCTCGACCTATCAATCGGTGTCGGGCGCCGGCAAGGAGGCGATGGACGAGCTGTTCAACCAGACCCGCGCCATCTATGTGAACGATCCGGTCAAGCCCGAGCGCTTCACCAAGCAAATCGCCTTCAACGTCATCCCCCATATCGACATCTTCATGGATGACGGCTCGACCAAGGAAGAGTGGAAGATGTCGGCCGAGACCCGCAAGATCCTCGATCCGAACATCCCGGTCCACGCCACCTGCGTGCGCGTGCCGGTATTCGTCGGCCATGCCGAGGCGGTCAATGTCGAGTTCGAGAGCCCGCTCTCCGAGGCCCAGGCCCGCGAGGCGCTGCGCCGCGCACCCGGCGTCACGGTGATCGACCATCGCGCCAATGAGGGCTATGTCACCCCGATCGAAGCCGCCGGCGAGGACGACGTGTTCGTCAGCCGCCTGCGCAAGGACCCGACAGTGCCGCACGGCCTGTCGTTCTGGTGCGTTTCGGACAATCTGCGCAAGGGAGCGGCGCTGAACGCGGTGCAGATCGCCGAGGTGCTGGCGAAGGATTACTTGTCCAAGTAACGCCAGAGAAGCGAGGTCAGGATAAAGGTCCCCGTCACGCTCAGCAGGATCGCAGAAATGCGGTTCAAGAGCGTGAGGACCTTGGGGGAAAAGCGGGAGCGCACGGCTCCCGCCGCACCCGACAGCATCAGCCACCACAGCGTGGAGCCGGAGAACACCCCGGTCACCAGCCAGGTGGCCGAGTCCGCGTCGCGCAGCCCGACCGCTCCGACGGCGGCGACCACCGGGATGGCGGCCAGGATGGTGGCGGGATTGCTGATCGCCAGCATGAAGGACGACAGGAAGTCCTTCACCAGCCCGGCGCCGCTATTGTCCTCGTCGGCCATGCAGGCCTTCTGGCCGTAGCCGCGCACCCCGACGAAAATCAGGAAGGATCCTCCGACCAGCCGGATGATCACCTGATGGCTGAGCAGGAACGAGGAAACCACGGTCAGGCCGAGACCGGCCACCGCTCCGAAAATGGTGTCGGCAAGGGCGGCGCCGAGACCGGCGCAGAAGGCGGCGACACGGCCCGTAGCCAGCGCGCGGCGGATGCAGAGTACGCCAACCGGCCCCACCGGAGCGGCCAAAGCGAAGCCTATGACCATTCCGCGCAGGAACAAAAGATTCGTCATCGCTCCTTGATAGGGGCAGCGTTCCCGTTACGCCAGCTTTTTCGTTCAATGAAACTTATGTGGCAGATCGGTGGCGCCGATTGACTTGCCCCGGGGCGGAACCGCAAATCCTCCGTATCTGAGGAGGCTTGGCGGATGAAGGCAGGGGGTGTTCGGAGTCTCGGACTGATCGCGGCGATCGCCTTGTCGCCGGCGGCCGCCCAGCCGCCTTTGACCCCGGCGCAACAGCTCGGCAAGGCGATCTTCTTCGACGCCTCCCTGTCCGAACCGGCCGGGCAGTCCTGCGCCTCGTGTCATTCTCCCTCCTCCGCCTTCGCCAGCCCGCAAGGGGCGATCGTGCCAGGCGCGGTGGCGGGCCGGGCCGGCAACCGCGCCCCGCCGACGGTGGCCTATGCCGCTTTCACCCCGATCCTCCGTTGGGACCGGGTGGAGAAGACCTTCACCGGCGGACAATTCCGCGACGGACGGGCGGCCGATCTGGTGGAGCAGGCCAAGGGCCCGTTTCTCAATCCCTTCGAAATGAATAACCCTGACATCGGGGCGGTGTGCCGCAAGGTGGCGACGTCCGGCTATGCGGCGGGCTTCGCCGACGCCTTCGCCGAACCGCTCGACTGCGCGAGCGATGGCGTAGACCGCATCCTCCAGGCGCTGGCCGCCTATGAAGGCAGCGCCGAGGTCAATCCTTTCAGTTCGAAATACGATCTCGCCTTGGCCGGCCGTGCGCAGCTCACCCCGCAGGAGCTGCGCGGCCTGGCGCTGTTCCGCGGCCCGGCCAAATGCGAGCAGTGCCACCCATCGAAACCGGGCCCGCGCGGTGAGCCGCCGCTCTTCACCGATTTCGGCTACGACAATATCGGCGCGCCGAAAAACCCCGCCAGCCCGTTCTATGCCCAACCGAAGGAGATCAATCCCGACGGCGCCGCCTATGTCGACGAAGGGTTGGGCGGCTATCTGAAGCGGCCGTCGGAATATGGCAAGTTCAAATCCCCCACCCTGCGCAACATCGCCGTCGGCGAAGCCGACCGCTTCTACATGCATAACGGCTCGCTGAAGGGTCTGCGCGAGGTGATGGATTTCTACAACAAGCGCGACGCCGATCCGGCGCGTTGGCCCGCCGAAGAGCCGCGCACGGTCAACAAGAGCGATCTCGGCGATCTCAAGCTGTCCGATCAAGACGTCGAAGACATCATCGCGTTTCTGCGCACCCTGACCGACGGCTGGAGGCCTGTCGTCACGTCACAAGCTCGTTGAACCGCCGTCCCCGTTGCGGGGAGCGGCGGCGGTGAGGGACGTTCAGAACAGGTAACGCAGGGTCGCGTTGAACTGGTGCAACTGAAGACGCGAGGAAATCTGGGCGTTCAGCCCCTGCACCGAGCCATTGGTGGCGTCGGTGAAGTTGGAACCGGAATTGACCTTGCCGGCATCGATATAGCGGTAACCGGCATCGATGTCGAAATGCGGGATCACGTGATAGGTGACGCCGACGGTGCCGGACCAGGCGACGCCCTCGCGGTCGTTGCCGTTGACCGAGCCGAACTGACCGGCCGGGCCGCTATAGACGATGGTGCCGATCTTCTTGTGGGCGCCGCCGATGCCGAAGCCGACATAGGGCACCACCGGCAGGCCGGCATCGAAGTCGATATAGCCGGTGGCGAGATAGGTGCTGGCCGAAAGCTTGACCTTGGCCGAGACCGGGGTGCCGTCATCCAGCGTGCCGGTGTGGTTGTCGCCGCCCAAGCCGGGAACGAAGCTGCCGGTCAGGTCGAAGCGGAGGGCGACGGGGGTGTCGTCGATCGGCAGCTTGAGGCCGACGCCGCCGCCATAGGTGCCGCTGCTGCCGAAATCGCCGCCGAAGCCGGTGCCCGAGACGATGTCGCCGCCGCCGCTGCTGGTGCCGATGGCATAGCCGCCGAAACCCTCGACATAGGGGCTGATCTCGGCCGCCAGGGCCGGAGTGACCACGCCGGCCAGGATCGCCGCGGCAATCTGCGCACGAACGTATTTGTTCATTGTCATTCTCCTCATACGGTCGTGAACGGGATTACTTCAGCATGCCGGTCAGCGGCGCCACGCCGGCATCCGAGCTGTTCAGCGGCGGCAGGCCCCAGCGCGCCTCGATGGTGCGCAGGATCGAGCCGGTGTCGTACGGGGTGTGGTCGACGAAGCCGGTCTTGGCCAGGGGCGAGATCACGATGGCGGGAACGCGGGTACCCGGACCCCAGGCGTCGCGCTTGGGCGGGGCGGCATGGTCCCAGACACCGCCATTCTCGTCATAGGTGATGATGATCATCATCTGGCCGGCCTTCCAGGAATTGGTGGTCTGGAGCGCGGTGACGATGGTGCTCACCTCGTTGTCGCCATTGGCGACGTTGGAATAGCCGTGATGCTGGTTCAGCAGCCAGCCCGGCTTGTAAAAGGCGACGTTCGGCAGGGTGTTGTTGGCGATGTCGGTGAGGAAATCGTCGCGATCCTGCAGATGCGCCTTCTGGGCGGCCGAGCCGATGGCCAGATCCTGGAAGAAGGCGAAGGGGTTGTGGTGCCACTGGAAGTTCATCGCCTGGGTGAACTTGGTCGGATCGGTGATGTCGGGATTGGTGCCTGAGGCGCCGGTACCCATATAGCCGTCGAAGGTCTTCAGGCTGACCGTGCCCCACGGCGCGTATTGCGGGTCGGTGTAGGCCACGCCGCCGATCATCACCGGATAGTGATAGGCGGGGTCGGTCACCTGGGCGGCGGTGTTGACGGTCCAGGTGCTGCCCGAGAGGGTCGAGTTGGCGATCACCGCGGCGCTTTCGGCGGCGGCGCGCTTGTACCACTGGCTGTACCACTTCCAGCTGGCGCCGGCGGCGTTCAGGCGATCGCCGATATGCGGCAGGGTCTGCGGCTGCACCAGGCTGCCATTGTTGGTGTCGCTGACGGTGCGCAGATAGATCGAGTGGCTGGTGTTGATCCAGTACTTGCCGTCGGCCGACACGGCGGTGTCGTTGCTGGCCGGCGCCGTGGCGGAGCCGCCGGTCTGGGCATTGGCGCCGATCGCCGGCAGCAGCGGCATGCCGTTGCTGTCGAGCTTGGCCGGGGCTGCGGTGGCGTTGCTGTCGGTGGTGAAGGCGCAGCCGCACACCAGGAAGGCGTGGTTCAGGAACGAACCGCCGAAGGCGCTGTGGTAGAAATTGTCGAGCAGCGCATATTGCTGCGACAGCGCCCACATCTTGGTCTTCGAGGCGACGGCGTTGGAATAGAGGCCCATCACCAGACCGCCCGCATCCGGGCTGGCATGGGTGCCGGCGATGAAACGGTCCATCTTGCCGCCGTCGATCTGCACCTGCTCTTCATAGAAGCGGTGCACCAGATCTCCGGTCACGTCGGTATAGGCGTTATAAGCCCCCTTGCCGCCGGTCGCGCCGGCCAGGGTCGCGCCGTCGCCGGCATTGCCGAACTGGAACGGACCGTTGGCGACGGCCGTGCTGAAATTCGGATCGGCATAGGCGCCCTTGGGCGACGCGTCGGTACCGGGATTGGTGTTGCCGGCGCCGTTGGAGTTGTTGATCGGATTGTCGTTCGCCAGGGCGGTTCCGCCGGCGCCGAGCTGGAAGCTCTCGGCGGCGGCCAGGGCGGCAGCCTGGGTCGAGGTCGGCATCGAGATCTGGGTCTTCGCGGTGGCCGAGGCGTTGGACAGGCCGTTGGCCCCCGGGAAGGTGCCGTACATCTCGTCGAAGCTGCGATTCTCGAGATAGATGATGACGAAATTGTTGATGCCGGACAGCTTAGCGCCGGCCACCTTGTTGGTGTTGGCGGAGTCCAGCGCCGACTTCAGATCGACTGCCGCGGCGGGTGCCGCGGCAAGCGCCATCATGCTGAGAGACAAGGCAGTTGAAGCGAGAATCTTTTTCAGCACGGCGCTCGACATGATGGCTCCTCCCAAGGATGTCGAACAACTTATATTTTCTTTTAAAGCGATTGCCCCGTTACACAATGATGAAGATTAAACATTAATTTATGAAGTCATTTTGAAAGAATATGGTCATTTATTTGTAATTTTTCTGCCACATTTATTATCGGCGATCATCCGGTTGGCGATGACGTCGGTGACGTCCATGCCATCGAGCCGCGCCTCGGTGCCGGGACCGTCGGGCAGCTTGAGAGAGGCCTTAACCTCGGCCCTGAACGCCTTCGCCATATCGGCCAGCGGCGCCGGCGGCGGCACCGGCGGCGCGCCGCCGACTTCCTGATCGTCGTCGCCGGCATCCTCGTCGGCGATCACGCCGCACAGCAGCGGACGGTGATATAGGCGCTCGCTGGCCTGGGCCGTCGCCTGCACGGCGTGGCGGATGGCGGCGACGATCTGTTCGGTCATCAGCGCCTGATTGAGCTGGGCACGGTTCTGCTGGATGAAGGCGGCGCGCTCGTCAGGCGCCAGCGCATCGACCTTGGCGATCAGCTCCTCGGCCGCCAGGGCTTCGGCCAAGGTGACGGCACGGGCGGATGAACCGCAGAAAAACGGCAGGAGAAGCAGAATTGCCATGGCTGCGATCTTCATTCCGGACAAGGAAACCTCGGGGCTCTTCTGTAATAACGGCCCGCCAGCAAACATCAATTGGAACTGCTTCTATATGAATTTTCCATGACGACGCGGCCGATACCGTGTTCCCGTAAAAGATGCTATGGTATTGGGGCACCCCCTTTGGCGATCGAGACCAGATGCGACGGAAAGCAGGCCGCCCAGGCCGAATGATTTTGGGCATGTTTCTGGCTCTGACCGTCCTGCCCGCCTGGGCCGGCGATGGCGGCCTGTCGGCCTGGGACCGCATCGTCCCGGTGCGCTTCAACCGGCTGACGGCGGCGGACGGCATGGCGAACGGCATGGTGACCTCGGTCGCCCAGGACGCCGCCGGGGTGATGTGGTTCGGCACCATCAACGGGCTGGTCCGCTTCGACGGCTACCGCATCCAGAATTTCTTCAATATCAAGGGCGATCCGGCCTCGCTGCCGAACAATTACGTCCGCGCCCTTACCCCCCTGCCCGGCGGCGGCCTGCTGATCGGCGGCAATGACGGACAGCTGGCCCGCTTCGATCCCGCCACCGACCAGTTCCACACCCTGCGCCAGAGCGACGGCCCTGCCTTCGGCGAGAAGATCTACGCTTTCTCCCCGGCGGGCGACGGCGGCGTCTGGGTAGCCTATCGGCGCGGCCTGTTGCGCTTCGACCCCGCCACCGACAAGGCTCAGCGCGTCGCTTTGGCCGACGCTTCCGGCAAGGTGCTGTTCGCCTCGGCCTTTTCGGTGCTGGAGGATTCCGCCGGAGATCTGTGGGTCGGCGGCGACAACGGCCTGGCGGTGCGGCGCAAGGGCGAGACCGCCTTCACCCGAGTGTCCGGGACCAGCGAGCTTCTGACCGACGGGATCTGGGCTCTGCGCGAAGTCTCCGGCGGCCGGATCTGGTTCGGCACGTTGCGCAGCGGCGGCGCCTGGATCGACCGGCAGAGCCTGGAACTTCACCTCGTCAAGGGCCTGTCGGGCCCCGACAGCCTGACGCGCGGACGCACGGTGCGCGACGTCGCCGAGCTTTCGCCCGGCGGCCCGGTGTGGCTGGCCACCGATGGCGTCGGCATCGTCGCCTGGTCGCCGCAGACCGACGAAGCCCGGCAGGTCTCGGTCGATCCGTCGCAACCCATGTCCCTGTCGGGCGATCTGGTGCGCGCGCTCTACCGCGACCGTGCCGGCAATCTGTGGGCGGCGACCCAGCTCGGCGTGTCGTGGACCGATCTCAATCCGCATGCGGCGCGGGCTCTGTTCGCCTCGAACAAATCGGCGCGCGGCCTGGCCGATCCCAATGTCGCGGCCATCGCCACCGACCGCCAGAAGCGCGTCTGGCTGGGGCTTGGTCTCGGCATGATCGACGTGATCGATCTCGAGAAGGGCGCCATCCAGCATCTCCGCCTGCCCGGCAAACAGTCGCAGCGCGAGGTGCAGTGCCTGATGGTCGATCGCGACGGGGCGATTCTGGCCGGGTCGCGCGGCATCACCCGCATCGACCCCGAAAGCTTCGCCATGAGCGAGCTCAACATCCCCAATTTCGACCTGATCACCCTGGCGGTGGCCCGCCAGGGCGACGATCTTCTGCTCGGCTCCTATTCCGGCCTGTTCCGCTACAGCCCGGCGACCGGTCAACTCGCCCATTTCCAGCACGATCCCAAGGACCCCGCCAGTCTGGTCAATGACGAGGTGCGCGAGATCGTCCCGATGCCCGACGGCTCGGTGTGGATCGGCACCATCGCCGGCATCAGCGTGCTCCATCCCGGCCAGCCGGGGTTTCGCAATTACCGCCCGGTGCCCGACGATCCCAGCGGGCAGCTGCGCAACAACGTGCTGTCGATCCAGCGCGACCGCCAGAATCGCAATTGGATCGGCACCCAGGACGCGGTCGGCGTCGCCGATCTGCCCAATGGCGGCGAGGATCTGATCTTCCGCCTGTCCGACGTCGGCGACTGGCATCCCCATGTCATCCCGGCCGCCCTGCTGCAGGATGGGCGCGACCGCATCTGGGTCAGTTCGACCGACGGCATCGACCTCGTCGAATTCGCCGACGGCAAGCGCATCCGCTCGCGGCCCCTGGGCATCCGCGACGGCGTCTATCGCCGCACCCATCTGCCCTGGTCCTCGGCGATCGGCCCCAATGGCGAATTGCTGTTCGGCGCCCTGGACGGACTGACCATCATCTTCCCCGAGCAGCTGCGCGAGGCCGAGCCGCCGGCGCCGCTGGAAGTGACCGGGCTGCTGGTCAATCACCGCCGGCGTCCCTCGGGCGACCTGCCGCGCCCCGGGCGCGGCCTGGCGCTGAACGCCGCCTCGCGCACGGTGACGCTGGAATTCGCCCTGCTGGATTTCATCGCGCCCGCCGAGACGCACTACAGCTATCGGTTGGAGGGGTTCGACAAGGATTGGGTCGAGCTCAATCATCCCGGCCAGTCCGAAGCCACCTACACCAATCTGCCGCAGGGCAGCTACCGCTTCGCCTTGCGCGCCTGGAGCAAGGGCGACCCGCGGCCGGTGGCCGAGACCTCGTTCCCAGTCACCGTCTCGCCCTGGTGGTACGAGACGCTGTGGGCCAGGATCGGCGCCGCGCTGGCGCTGCTGGCGGCCACCGCCGGGATCATCCGGCTGCGCACCAGCCGCCTGAGCCGGCAGGAGCGCAAACTGGCGGCGCTGGTCGACAGCCGCACCCGCGAACTGACCGCCGCCAACCGCCGCCTGACCGAACTCGCGCATACCGATCCGTTGACGCAGCTGTTGAATCGCCGCCGCTTCGTCGAGCTGGCCGAGGCCGAGCGCGAACGTTCGGCGCGGCACGGCCATCGTTTTTCGGTGATCCTGTTCGACCTCGATCATTTCAAGATGATCAACGACACCTATGGCCATCAGAATGGCGATCTCGTGCTGCAGACGGCCTGTGCGGTGATCCGCGACTGCATGCGCACCATCGATCTGGTGGCCCGTTTCGGCGGCGAGGAGATGGTGGCGCTGCTGCCCGAAACCGGCGCCGAAGACGCCCTGCTGATCGCCGAACGGGTCGGCGCCGCCCTGTCGCGGGATCCGATCGCCTGCGACGGACACTCCATTACCGTGACGGTCAGCTCCGGCGTCGCCGAATGGCGGGGTCGCTCGGAAAGCCTGGAAGCGCTGCTGTCGCGCTCGGACGACGCGCTCTATCTGGCCAAGCGCAACGGGCGCAATCGTGCCATAGTGTCCGAAACGCCCGAAGCGGCGACCGACACGGAGACTCCATGAGCGCCGAGATCCGCCCCCGTCGTTCCGTCCTCTACATGCCCGGCTCCAATCCCCGGGCGCTGGAAAAAGCCCGATCCCTGCCCGCCGACGGACTGATCTTCGACCTCGAGGATGCCGTCGCCCCCGACGCCAAGACCGCCGCGCGAGATCTGGTGCTCGACGCTCTGGGCCAAGGCGGCTATGGCGAGCGTGAGATCCTTCTGCGGGTCAATGGCCTGGCCACCGCCTGGGGCCGCGACGATCTGGCCGCCGCCGCCCGTTCCGGGGCGCATGGCGTGCTGCTGCCCAAGGTGGAGAGCGCCGCGATGGTGCGGGCCGCCGAGGCGATCCTGGTCGAGAACGGCGCGCCGGCGGATCAGGCCATCTGGTGCATGATGGAGACGCCGCGCGGCATTCTTCGCGCCGAGGAGATCGCCGGCAGCACGCCGAGATTGGGCGGGCTGGTGATGGGCACCTCGGACCTGGCCAAGGATCTGCACGCCGCCCACACGGCGATGCGCCTGCCGATGCTGGTGTCGCTGGGGCAATGCCTGCTGGCGGCCCGCGCCTATGACCTGGCCATCCTCGACGGGGTGCATCTCGATCTCGACGACGAGGAGGGCTTCGGCGCCGCCTGCCGCCAGGGGCAGGAACTGGGTTTCGACGGCAAGACCCTGATCCACCCCAAGACCATCGCCGCCGCCAACCAGATCTTCGCCCCATCCGACGCTGAGCTGGCCTGGGCGGAAAAGATCATCGCCGCCTTCGACAAGGCGCGGTCCGAGGGCGCCGGGGTGGTGGTGGTCGACGGCAAGCTGGTCGAACAGCTCCATGTCGACGCCGCCCGGCGGACCGTCACGCTGGCCGGCCAGATCGCCGCGCTCGAGCGGGGCGCCGCCTGATGGACAAGACCAATCCCGGCAATTTCTTCGAGGATTTTCGCCTCGGCTTCGAGATCCGCCACGCCACGCCGCGCACCGTGACGCAAGGCGACATCGCCCTCTACGGCGCCCTCTATGGCAGCCGTTTCGCCCTGGCCAGTTCGGCCGAATTCGCCGCCGCCTGCGGCCTGGCGCCGCAGCCGGTCGACGATCTGCTGGTGTTCCACCTGGTGTTCGGCAAAAGCGTGCCCGACATCTCGGTCAATGCGGTGGCCAATCTCGGCTATGCCGAGGGCCGGTTCGGCGCCCCGGTCCATGCCGGCGACACGTTGATCGCCACCTCGAAGGTGATCGGCCTCAAGGAGAACGCCAACCGCCAGACCGGCATCGTCTATGTCCGCACCCGCGGCTTCAACCAGCAGGGCGAGACGGTGCTGGACTTCATCCGCTGGGTGATGGTCAGGAAACGCGATCCACATTCCGAACCGCCGCCGGCCGAGGTGCCGGAAACGGCGCCGTTCGTACCGGCGCAAAATCTGCTGCTGCCGATGGGCATCAGCTTCGCCCATTACGACCCGGTGCTGTCGGGCTCCCCGCACCTGTGGGAGGATTACCGGCCCGGCGAGCGGATCGACCATGTCGACGGCATGACCATCGAGGAGGCCGAGCACATGCTGGCCACCCGCCTCTACCAGAACACCGCCAAGGTGCATTTCAACCAGCATACCGAAGCGGGCGGACGGTTCGGGCGGCGCCTGGTCTATGGCGGGCATATCATCAGCCTGGCCCGCGCCCTGTCGTTCAACGGGCTGGGCAACGCGGTGAAGATCGCCGCCATCAATGGCGGCCGCCACGTCGCCCCCTGTTTCGCCGGCGACACCATCTATGCCTGGTCGCGCATCGAGGAGGCGTGGGACATCCCCGGCCGGCCGGATCTCGGCGCGCTGCGCATCAAGACCTTCGCCGCCAAGGATCACGCTTGCGGCGATTTCCCCGGCGACACCGACGCCCATCCGCAGCTGGTGCTGGAATTCGACTATACGGTGCTGATGCCGCGGCGGTTCTAACTCACCAGAATGAGCGGATCGCTGATGCTCGGCTTGCCGGTCTCGAAATGTCCGGCCAGGCGGCGCAGGAAATCGGGCTGAGCCGGGATGGCGACGCTGATGTCGTACCAGTGGCCGGACTCGGCGATGGCGCGGGTCTCCTGGATCTTCTCTTTCGGCGCCAGCCGGTGGCGGCGGGCGTCCGGCGTCCCATAGGCGCTGGCGGTTTCGATCTCGATAGCGGCGGCGCTTTCATTGACGAAAGCCAGGGTCAGAGCGCCCTTGCCGTCGAACGACGCCTCGACCGACAGGGGCGACGTGCCGCTTCCCTTCAGATGGCGGAAGAAACCGTTCGGGCCGAACACCGTCAGATCGTATTTTCCAGCCAGCGGCAGGTCGCCGGTCAGGGTCTTGCCGGCTTCCACCGTGTAGGTCCAGGGGCCGGGCTGCATCGCCCCGGCCGAGACCACCTGGAAACAGGCGCCCGCCGTGCCGCTGTTTTCGAAGGTCAGCGCGATCTTGTCGGTCACCTTGTCCTTCATCGCCAGGCGATAGGGCAGCGGGCGGGCCGGGCGCTGGCCGGGCTCCTGCCTCGGCAGGCTCTGGCTGTCGGGAACTGACGGCTGGGCCAGCCGGGCCGAGGTCATCATCCGCTCGATCAGGCCGGCGACGCCCGGCACCATCACCGGCTTGTCGTCGGGCGCGGCGAAATCGAAGACCGAGGTCAGGTCGCCGGTCACGGCGCGCCGCCACGGCGTGATGTTGGGCTCCGTCACGCCGAAGCGGGCTTCGAGGAAGCGGATCACGGAAGTATGGTCGAACAGCTCGGAATTGACCCAGCCGCCCTTGGTCCAGGGCGAGACGATCAGGGCCGGGACGCGCGGGCCGAGACCGAAGGGCTGGTGATCCAGCTCCTCGCCGTCGGTCGCGACGGTGCTGAAGCCGTATTTCGCGCCGGTGGCGGGGATCGGCGGCGGCACATGGTCGAAGAAGCCGTCATTCTCGTCGTAATTCAGGATGAAGACGGTCTTGGCCCACACCTCGGGGTTCGACGCCAGGGCGGTCAGAATGCCGGCGGTGAAGGCCTCGCCGATGCTGGGCGGCGCCTCGGGATGCTCGCTGGCCGCCGTCGGCGCGACGATCCACGAGACCTGGGGCAGGGAATCGGCCGCCACATCCTTGGCGAAGCTGTCGACCAGATCGAGGCCGAAGGATTTCTCGGCCGGCCCCTGGGTGAAGGCGCGCGCCTTGCGGCAGAGCTCGTTGTCCTGGTCGCCGCGATAGGCGGCGAAGCAGGACAACGGATTGTCGCCGAAATTATCCAGCTCCTGATAGACCTTCCAGCTGATCCCGGCCTTTTCCAGCCGCTCGGGGTAAGTGGTCCAGCGGAAGGCGGCGAAGCCGGCATGATCGGCGCGGGCGTCGCTGGTCCAATTGCCGTCGTCGATATTCTCCACCGTGTGCGGGCCGGGCTGCTTGGCCCCCAGCCCGCTGGTGCCGGAGAACAGGAACAGGCGGTTGGGTCCGGTCGGGCCGAACACCGAGGCGTGATAGGCGTCGCACACGGTGAAGGCATCGGCCAGGGCGTAATAGAAGGGAATGTCCTCGCGCTGGAAATAGCCCATGGTCAGCGGCGTCTTGACCGGCACCCAGGCGTCGTGATTGCGCCACAGGCTCCATTGCGCCTTCCAGCTGTGATCGAGGCTGGCCACGCGTTCGGCGCTGGTCGCCGAGGCGTCGAAACGGAACGGCAGCACCACATCGGCCACGCCGCCGCCGACCGGCTGGTGGAACACCGATTTGCCGGAGGGCAGCGTCAGGGGCCGGGGGTCCGAGAAGCCGCGCACCCCTTTCAGGCAGCCGAAATAATGATCGAACGACCGGTTTTCCTGCATCAGGATGACCACATGCTGGACATCCTTGATGGTGCCGGTGCGCCGGGCCGCCGGGATGGCAAGCGCTTCTTTCAGGCTGATCGGCAGGGCAGCCATGCTTGCGGCGGATTTCAGGAAAAGGCGGCGGTCCAATGTCGGCATCGGGGCGCACTCCGGTCGGTTTCCCCTCCTTCCTAGCGGCAGACGGCGACGGGACACAGTTACATTTGAATGAAAGGGCCGGACGCGACTCAATTGACACTGCCCGGCTGTGGGATTACACCCATAAATCCTTGCACTGCACCATATCTCCCCTGCGGGACCCACAACAGAGGCCTGCCTGATGAACTCAACCAATCGGCCGCTTTCGCCCCATCTGCAGATCTATCGCCTGCCGCTGGTGGCGCTCTGCTCCATCACCCACCGCCTCACCGGCATCGCTTTGGCCGCCGGTACGATCCTGCTGGTGGTCTGGCTCGGCTCGGCGGCCTATGGCCCGGAAGCCTATGACCAGGTCAGCGCCCTGCTCGGCTCGCCGATCGGCCTGATCGTCCTGTTCGGCTTCTCGGCCGCCTTCTATTTCCATCTCTGCAACGGCATCCGCCATCTGGTGTGGGACGCCGGGCGCGGCTTCGAGCTGCCGACCGTCGACCGCAGCAACATGCTGGTGATTCTGGGTACCGTCGTTTTGACCCTCGGCACCTGGGCATTGGCCCTCATTCACTGACGGAGCATCGCGATGAGTTTGCGCTCCCCCCTGGCCCGCGCGCGCGGGCTCGGCTCGGCCAAGGAAGGCCTCGGCCATTGGATCCAGCAGCGGGTGACCGCGGTGGCGCTGGTCCCCCTGTCGATCTGGTTCATCCTCTCGGCGATCAGCCTGGCGGGCAGCCATTACGAGCAGTTCCAGGCCTGGCTGGCCATTCCCGGCAACACCGCCCTGATGCTGCTTCTGCTGTTCGCGCTGTTCCATCACGCGCAGCTCGGCGTGCAGGTGGTGATCGAGGATTACATTCACGGCCGCGGCGCCAAGGTGGCGGCCCTGGTTCTGGTGAAGATGACCAGCACGCTGCTGGGCGTCTTTGCGGGCGTCGCCGTGCTGCGCGCCGCCCTGGTAGGAGGATGACGGCGATGGCCGCCTATAAATTCATAGATCATACCTATGACGTCCTGGTGATCGGCGCCGGCGGCGCCGGCCTACGAGCGACGCTGGGCATGGGCGCGGCGGGCTTCAAGACCGCCTGCGTCACCAAGGTGTTCCCCACCCGCAGCCACACCGTGGCGGCCCAGGGCGGCGTGTCGGCCTCGCTCGGCAACATGGCCGAGGACAATTGGCGCTGGCACATGTACGACACCGTCAAGGGCGCCGATTGGCTCGGCGACCAGGACGCCATCGAATATATGTGCCGCGAGGCGGTTCCGGCGGTGCTGGAGATGGAGCATTTCGGTATGCCCTTCTCGCGCACCGAGGACGGCAAGATCTATCAGCGCCCGTTCGGCGGCCATATGCGCAATTTCGGCGAAGCCCCGGTGCAGCGCGCCTGCGCCGCCGCCGACCGCACCG
>Ga0213872_10000624_pt1 | contig 26788 bp, 25 predicted proteins | sample VelepicomBERX_R2_FD_160071 | JGI IMG/M metagenome (GOLD analysis project Ga0213872, IMG submission 160071) | Rhizosphere microbial communities from Vellozia epidendroides in rupestrian grasslands, the National Park of Serra do Cipo, Brazil - RX_R2 | ecosystem: Host-associated > Plants > Roots >...
CCAATGCGCTAAATAAGCCGGCGCTTTTTGGCCGCGACGGCGCAGATAACGGCGGATAAACGGCGTCGCCAGCCACCACAACAACGAATAGAGCACGCGCCACATCAGCCAAAGCCTCCACGTCCGGTCAACGCGGCCAATACCGCGTCCACCGAAGGCATTTGTCCGATACCACCGATATTGACCGCACAGGACGTTTCGCAAACCCCAGTGAGCTGGGGATCGGTATCGGTATAGATGGCGACCTGCGGCACATCCAGCGCATTGGCCAGATGACTCAAGCCGGTATCCACGCCGACCACCGCTTTGGCATGACCCAACGCGCTCGCCGCTTCAATGAGCGTCATGCGCGGCGCCACCATGGCGTGAGAAAGCGCACCGGCCAAGCGCATCGCGCGCTGGCGCTCTTTTTCGTTCCCCCAGGGAAAGACCGCCGTCAGTCCATGGTCCGCATAGAGCCTGCGTGCCAAGTCGATCCAATGAGACTCCGGCCACTCCTTGCTGGCGCGACTGGTTGCGTGAAGCAACATTACATAACCATCCGCCGGCAACCAATCGGCACGCTCTCCCGGGGTGATGCCGAACTTTGCCTCGCCATCGACGCTATAACCAAATGCTTGGGCAAATAGCTGACGATTGCGCGCAACCGCCGATTGCCGGCGTTCGACGCGATAGGTCTTGCTATACAACAGGCTGGCCAACGGCTCGCGGCTGCTTCGCCAATCGAAGCCCGCAATCGGCCCGCCGGCCATGCGCGCAGGGATGGCGCTCTTAAGCAACCCCTGCGAATCAATCACGACATCCCAATGCTCGGCCCGCAGCTGTTGTTTCATCTGTCGGATCTCATGCCAGGTGCCCGGCGACAGAATATGTTGACGCCAGCGCCGCCAAGCCAAGGGAATAACCGTATTCACGGCCGGATGCAGCGTGGCGATATCGGCAAAATTTTCTTCCGCGAGCCAGCTGAGGTTGAGATTGGGGTAGTGCTTGACCAATTCGGTAATGGCAGGCCAGGTGTGTATCAGGTCTCCCATCGACGAGGTCCGCACAATCAAGACTTTCATCATGGGCGGCATTGTATACGAGCGGACAAGTGGTTAACCACGCCGTTTTCGTCTTATTGAACTGTGCGTAACTCACCGTAACGGCGGCCGTGTCAATTTATCCACATGCTGTCCCTGCGATGCCAGGTTATCCACCCCCTCAGGTATGAACAAGACAACATCCTGATCTGACATGGAAATCCGATGTTACCCACAGCTATGACTAGGCTTCATCTCAATCATCAATTTTAAAAAGGGCATAATAGTTAACAGTTCCTGGCAAAATGGCATGCGAAAAATCCATGCACAATAGACAACAGGTCAACCGCAACGAGCCTGTGTATAAGCTACCGTTTTTCCACAGCACACTATTTATCCACAAGCCATCCGCTGTCAAAACATACTGCTGAACACAGGAAATAGATTGTTGCAACTATATGAAATGTAAAAAAAATAGGCTGTTGTCCACAGCCTGTTGCATCCTTCTACTAGTCTCATCAAATATAAAAAGGGCTACAAGATACAATGCGGCACTCTCTCAGCGTCGTTGTGATTACCCTCAATGCTGCAGCACATCTTGAGCAATGCTTGCAAAGCTGCAACTTCGCCGACGAGATCGTCGTGGTCGATTCCGGCAGCACGGATGGGACACAGCAAATTGCCGAACGCCATGGCGCCCGTTTTCTGCAACAACCGTGGCTTGGCTTCGGCCCTCAGAAACAGTTTGCTGTCGCGCAGGCTTCACACGATTGGGTTCTGTGTTTGGATGCGGATGAGTGGCTGTCGATAGAATTAATAAGTAATATCAATGATATATTGAGTTATCCACAGCACGAAAGCTATCATTTCCCCCGTTGCAACAAATTCATGGGGCGCTTTCTGCGCCATGGCGAGGGTTACCCGGATCTCTGCTTACGCCTCTTCGACCGGCGCAAGGCCAACTGGTCGGACGACCTTGTCCATGAATACGTGCAGAGCCAAACCAAGCCAGGCCGGCTGCGTGGCGATTTGATGCATGAATCGGGCGAGGATATTGAACGGTATCTCGCCAAGCAAAATCGCTATACCAGCTTACAGGCCAGACAGCTCTACGAACGCCGTAAACGGGTTTCCGTGGCCAAGATGCTGTTAAGCCCGTTGATTCGCTTCTTCAAGTTCTATGTTGTCCGTCAAGGATGGCGAGACGGTTTGCCCGGGCTTGTGCATATCTCGATCGGTTGCATCAACTCATTTATCAAGTATGCAAAGCTGCGTGAGCTTTACCGCTTGGAGCAACAATCATGAGGGTGTTAGTTACCGGCGCTGCAGGATTTATCGGACGCGCCGTTTGCGAGGCGTTGCTCGATACCGGCCAATATTCGGTATGGGCTGTGGATAATTTGAGTGATTACTACGACGTTTCGCTGAAACAAGCCCGTTTATCCACTTTAGCGGGACGTGAGGGCTTCTTCTTTCAACAGATGGACATCGCGGATGCCGCAGCCCTGGAAAACCTGTTTAAAGCCGAGGAAATCGATTATGTGATCCACCTGGCGGCGCAAGCGGGGGTGCGTTATTCCCTGGCGCATCCACAGGCATTTGCGCAGACCAATTTGCTTGGCATGGCAAATCTGCTCGATTTGTGTCATCGCTACGCCGTCAAACATTTGCTGTTTGCCAGTTCGAGTAGCGTGTACGGCCAAAACGGCAAACTGCCGTTCGCCGAGGATGATCGTACCGATTACCCGGTCAGTTTTTATGCCGCCACCAAAAAGGCTGGCGAAATCATGGCGTACAGCTATGCGCACATGCATCGCCTGCCAATTACCGCGATGCGGTTTTTTACGGTGTATGGTCCATGGGGACGCCCCGACACCGCTCCCTGGTTGTTTACAGAATCTATTATTAATGGAAATGAAGTTAAGATATTTAATAATGGTGATCTGCAGCGCGATTTCATTTACATCGACGATCTTGTCGCCGGTATCCTCCAAGTGATGCGCCACGTTCCCGACACGGCCGTGCCTTTTGCGTTGTTCAATATCGGCAACAACAACCCGATCAAATTGATGGATTTTATTCAGTGCATCGAAAAGGCCTGCGGCCGCAAGGCGAACAAGGTTTATCTACCGATGCAGGAAGGGGACGTGCCGGTGACTTATGCCGATACCAGTCGGCTAGGCGCCGTCACGGGGTTTTCGCCGACCACGTCGCTGGAAGAGGGGATGCGTCGTTTCGTTTCTTGGTATCGTGAATTTCATCATCTATGAATTGATACCGATTGCCGGGACGCTAAGGCATCTACAGGCGTTCCAATGGTTTTTTTATACCCGTGCCTTGCCGGTAGGTAGATCGTTGAATAGCGCGCCTTGCTGAAGGTGGGATTTTACTGCTGATATAGACAAACCCATGCTCGCGAAGCGAGCGCTCCCTCTCAGGGAGAGGGCAGGGGGAGTGGGAATCGATGGGCAGGCTGCGAAATCAGTCAGTTGCCACTGAGGCCCGGCTGTGCCGGGTCCTCCGTAACCGCTGCAAACCACTAAATCAACAGCCTGACAAACCGCCGGGTTTGCCCGGCGGTTTGTCGTTTTTAGTTATCTTGGCGCGCGACATCGGGCGCGACGGGTGTTCGCGTCACCATGATCTTGTCGACCCGGGTCTTGTCCATGTCGACCACCTCGAAGTTGAAATCCAGGCATTCAATGCGATCGGTTACCATCGGAACGCGGCCAAGCTGGAACATCATAATGCCGCCCAACGTGTGGATGTTGCCGGTTTCCTCTCCCGGCAGATGCTCGTCGTGGTCGATGTCGAAAAACTCTCTGAACTCATCCAGCGTCACCGTGCCATCCATCAGCCAGCTGTTTTCATCGCGCTGAACGATGCTGTCGTCTTCTTGGTCGGTGGCCGGCAGATCGCCGACAATCGCTTCGAGCACGTCATTCATGGTGACGAGCCCTTCCAGTTCTCCATATTCGTCCACCACTAGGGCGATATGGGTGCGCGCGATCTTGAATTGTTCCAGCAACTGCATCAGCGAGACGGATGCCGGCACATACAATGGCGGCGTCAGATCGGCGGGGAAATCGACTTTCCCGCCACCGAGCAACTGATCGAGCATGCGTTTGGATTCGAGAATGCCGACGATGTGTTCCATGCCGCCTTTGCAAACAGGGAAACGCGAGTAGGGGCTTTCTTTCAATAACGCAAAATTTTCTTGCTGCGGCTCTTCCAGGTCGACGGAAACGATATCCTTGCGTGGCGTCATGATCGAGGCCACTTTGCGATCATCCAGACGGAAGATGTTTTCCACCAGTTCCTGCTCGGTGCGATCGAATACGCCTTCATCCGCGCCCTGTTCGATCAACACGCGAATTTCTTCCTCGGTGATCGACGGTTCCTGGCTCTTCTTGGCGCCGATCAAGCGCAGCACGCCGTCGGTGCTGGCACTGAGCACGCGAACCAATGGCGCGGTCAACATGGAGAGCAGTCGCATGGGGCGCGCCATGGTGCTGGCGACGAGTTCAGGGTTGTGCATGGCCAGCCGCTTTGGCACCAGTTCGCCCAGAATCAGCGACAGCATCGTGACGAAGAACACGACCAACACATCGGCCAGGGGCTTGCTCAGCGGTGCCAGCAGCGTATAGGGAGCCAGCCATGCATGAACATCATTGGCGATCGACGCTTCCGCATAGACGCCGGACGTGATGCTGATGAAGGTAATGCCGATTTGAACGGTGGAAAGGAATCGTGTGGGATCTTCAACTAAGGCCAATGCCGAGCGCGCGCCCTTGTTTCCTTCTTCTGCCCATTGCTGCAACCGGACTTTGCGGGAAGAGACCAATGCCAATTCCGACATGGCAAAAATGGCGTTGAATAAGACCAGCAACAGCAATATCAGTATGTCCACGGCCCTTGGGTATGTTGTGAGTGAAGCCCTAGGATAGGGCAAGGCGATGCCGGAGGGAAGCGATAGATTTGCTTCCGATGGAACGGCCTTGCGGCCGATCTCCTCTCATCGCGGTTCTGTCCACCGAACGGGCGCGTGGCCATGCTGCTGCAGCCAATCGTTGGCTTTGGAAAAATGGCCGCAGTGCAGAAAGCCGCGGCTGGCCGATAGCGGGGAAGGATGCGCGGCTTCCAGCACGAGATGGCGCCGCCGGTCGATCTTGTCGGCATTGCTGCGTGCCCAATTGCCCCATAGTAGAAAAACGCATCCCGCGGCGGTGGTGTTGACGCTGTCTATCAGGGCATTGCTGACGGCCTGCCACCCCAGTTTGGCATGGCTGCCTGCGCGATCGGCGGCGACGGTCAGCACGCTATTGAGTAATAGCACCCCTTGGCGCGCCCAATGGGTCAGATCCCCATGCAACGGCGGCGTGGCGCCGGTGTCGCTTGCGAGTTCCTTATAGATATTGCGCAGCGATGGCGGGACGCGCACGCCGGGCGGAACGGAAAACGACAGCCCCATCGCTTCGCCGGCGCCATGGTAGGGGTCCTGGCCGAGAATCACCACCCGCACATCACGTGGCGCGCAATATTGCAGCGCATGGAAAATGGCAGGACGGGGCGGGTAGATGATTTCACCGCTTGCACGACGTTCATGCAGTTGGGCATCGATGGTCTGCAGTGCCCGGCGCATGGACGGACTATCCAGAATAGGTTGCCAGTCGGGGTGTACGGACTGCAATGCGAGGTCGAGAAAGGTATACGGAGGCATGGTGTCAAACGTCCGGCGATACGCCCTCGCCGGTCGACGAGGGCGTCTAGTGATCAATAACGCGGAAGGGCAGGGTCGATGGTTTGCGACCAGGCATCGATACCGCCGCGCAGGCTGACGACTTGGTCGAAGCCGGCTTGCTGCAAGAAATGACATACCTGCAAGCTGCGCATCCCATGATGGCATATGGTGACGATGAGTCGATCATCCGGCAGCGTGTTGTGCCGCAAGGGAATCAGCTGCATCGGCAGCAGCACCGAGCCGTCTATGTGAGCCAAATCCCATTCCCAGGGTTCGCGCACGTCGAGCAGGAAAGGCGCCGCCGCGGGGTCCGCCAGCAAATCGGATAGCGCCTGAACGGAAATTTCCGGCGTCATCAGAAGACGAACCGTTCCGGTTCCAGCGCGTCGCTGCCGCTCAGACGGGAAATAACCGTTTCGTACAGCTTGCTTTCCGAAAAATCGTTTTCGCTGATGCGGTGGATCAGGCGCACGGTCATCACCGGCTCGTCACCGACGGTGACGATCATACGGCCACCGATGGCCAACTGCTGCTTTAGCGTTTCCGGCACGACCGGTACCGAACCGCCGACGAAAATGGCATCGAAAGGCGCGTGCTTTTCCAAACCGAGCAAGCCGTTGCCTTCGATCAGCGTTACGTTGCCAATCCCGGCATGGCGCAGACGGTCCGTCGCCGTGTGCAACAGCGTCGCATGGCATTCGACGCTGTAGACGTGCTCGGTCAGTTTGGCCAGTAACGCGGTGACGTAGCCGCTGCCGGTGCCGACCTCGAGGACCTTGTCGCCCGGTTGAAGCGACAAATCCTGCACCATGCGCGCTTCTTGTTTGGGCTGCAGCATGCGGCCGCCGTTAGGCAATGGCAGTTCCACGTCGGTGAAGGCTAACGCGCGTTGTTGTTCCGCCACGAAATCTTCGCGTTTCACGTGAAACAGCAAATCGAGAATAGCCGGGTCCAATACTTCCCAGGGACGGATCTGTTGCTCGACCATATTGAAGCGCGCTTGTTCGAAATCCATTCACCATACTCCGCAGCTTTATGACAATAACTTGCGATTATCCCATATTTGCCTTACCTTCACAGCATCGCTAGGGGTCCCGTTTCTGTTTTTCGTTTTCAGACAACAGTGCGGGTGAGAAATACCCTTCGAACCTGATCCGGTTAATCCCGGCGTAGGGAAGCGGTGCTATTCGTAGCATTTCATGCCCCACGCCGTTTCATCGCCTAGGAGGGCATGATGAACGCGTCAACCTCACCCGAACCCCGCATCGAACTAGACCAAGCTACTGTTCAGCCATTTCCCAACTCTCGGAAAGTCTATGTTGCCGGCAGCCGTCCCGACTTACGGGTACCGATGCGGGAAATTTCACAAGCGGATACGCCGACGCAGTTCGGCGGCGAAAAGAATCCGCCGATTTACGTCTACGACGCCAGCGGGCCGTATACCGATCCAGCATGTCAGATCAACCTGGAAAATGGCCTGCCGCCGCTGCGCGCCGCATGGATCGACGAACGGCAGGACAGTGAGACGGTCAGCGAATTGGGCAGCGCCTATAGTCGCCTGCGCGCCGATGATCCATCGCTAGACGCCTTGCGCTTCAATTTGAAGCGCACCCCGTTACGTGCGCGAACGGGCGGCAACGTAACGCAAATGCATTACGCGCGCCAAGGCATCATTACGCCGGAAATGGAATTTGTCGCTATTCGCGAAAATCTCCATCGCGATCATTATTTGCAAACGCTGCGTGAGTCGGGGGGGCAGCGCATGTTGGATTTGTTGTCCCGTCAACATGCAGGCCAAGGATTCGGCGCGCGTTTACCCGAGCGCATTACGGCTGAATTCGTCCGCGGTGAAGTCGCCGCCGGCCGGGCGATCATTCCAGCCAACATCAACCATCCGGAAAGCGAACCGATGATCATCGGCCGCAACTTTCTGGTGAAGATCAATGGCAATATCGGCAACAGCGCCTTGTCGTCCTCGATCCACGACGAGGTCGATAAAATGACCTGGGGTATTCGCTGGGGCGCCGATACCATCATGGATCTGTCCACAGGGAAGAACATTCACGAGACGCGGGAATGGATTCTGCGCAATAGCCCGGTGCCGGTCGGCACGGTGCCGATCTACCAAGCGCTGGAAAAAGTGAATGGTAAAGCGGAGGACCTGAGCTGGGAGGTCGTGCGCGACACGCTGATCGAGCAGGCGGAGCAAGGGGTCGACTATTTCACCCTGCACGCCGGCGTACTACTGCGTTATGTGCCGCTCACCGCCAACCGGATGACCGGCATCGTGTCGCGCGGCGGTTCGATCATGGCCAAGTGGTGCCTCGCGCATCATCAGGAAAATTTCCTCTATACCCACTTCGACGAGCTTTGTCAGATCCTAAAACAATACGATGTGGCGATTTCGCTCGGCGATGGACTGCGGCCCGGCTCGGTGTTCGATGCCAACGACGCGGCACAGTTGGCTGAACTGAAAACGCTGGGCGAACTGACGCAAATCGCCTGGCGACACGATGTGCAAGTGATGATCGAAGGCCCGGGCCACGTGCCGATGCAGCTGATCAAGGAGAACATGGACAAGGAGTTGGAATGGTGCCATGAAGCGCCGTTTTACACGCTGGGCCCATTGACCACCGACATCGCGCCAGGCTACGACCACATCACTTCGGCGATCGGCGCCGCACAGATCGGCTGGTATGGCACGGCCATGCTGTGCTACGTGACGCCTAAGGAGCATCTGGGCCTGCCGGATCGTCACGATGTCAAGGAAGGTATCATCACGTATAAGCTGGCCGCGCACGCGGCCGATTTGGCCAAAGGTCACCCGGGGGCGCAAATTCGCGATAACGCCTTGTCAAAAGCACGGTTCGAATTCCGTTGGGAAGACCAGTTCAACCTGGGTCTGGATCCGGACCGCGCGCGGTCGTTCCATGACCAGACTTTGCCCAAGGACAGCGCCAAAGTCGCTCACTTCTGCTCGATGTGCGGCCCGCAATTCTGTTCGATGAAAATCACGCAGGACGTGCGCGCTTACGCCGAACGTCAAGGCATCAGCTCTGAACAGGCGCTCGAGCAGGGCATGCAGGACAAAGCCATCCAATTCATGGCTTCGGGGTCTAAACTGTACGACAAGGTGTGATCACTTTCGGGAGAACCAAATGAAACTGTATTACTCGCCCGGCGCATGTTCGCTTTCGCCGCACATCGTGATGGCCGAATTGGGCATGACCTATCAAGCGGAAAAGGTCGACCTGCGCGCCATGCCGCATGTGACGGAGAGCGGCAAGACGTTTAGCGACATCAACCCGAAGGGCAGCGTGCCGGCACTGGTACTGGACAATGGCGAACTGCTGACGGAAGGGGCGGTCATCGTGCAGTATCTGGCCGATCAAGCACCCGCTAAGCAATTAGCGCCGGCGCAAGGCAGTATGGCCCGCTATCGGCTGCAAGAGTGGTTGAACTATGTCGCCAGCGAAATTCACAAGGGCTTCGGTTTGCTGTTCGTTCCCAATGTGGCCGACGACACGCGTAAGATCTTGACCGAGCGTGTGAACAAGCGCATGGATTTTCTGGCCAGCAAGCTGGCCGATAAACCCTACCTGATGGGGGAATTCAGCGTTGCCGACGCGTATTTGTTCACTTGTTTGAACTGGGTGCCGCATCTGAAACTTTCGCTGGAGCCGTGGCCGGTGTTGCAGGCGTATCAGAAGCGCGTGGCTGAACGGCCCGCCGTTCAACAAGTTCTCAAAGACGAAGGTTTGATTTAATCGATCCTATCCCCGTGTCGTCAAAGGGCGGCACGGGGTGTTTCACGTGAAACACCATGAACCCACCCCATTTGATCGAAGCGGACGGTTTGATCGACGCGCTGCAGCGTTTTGCCGACGACCGCGGCTGGCAACCCTATCACACCGCGCGCAATCTGATGCTGGCGCTGACCGGCGAGGTCGGTGAATTAGCCGAAATTTTCCAGTGGTTGAACGATGATCAGGTGACGGCCATGCGGCAAGATGATCCGGCGCGCTATCAGCATCTGCAGGAAGAAGTGGCGGATGTTCTGCTGTATCTGGTGCGCTTGGCTCACGTGATGGATATCGATTTGAACCAAGCGGTGATCGACAAGATGGCGAAAAATGCCGTCAAGTACCCGGCTACATGAATTTGAGCGGATCGAGGTGCAGCCGCTCCGGCGATTCGTGCCGCAAAATCTTATCCGCGCCGCCATGCCCCATGCCGCGCGAAAGGTCGACAATCTCAGGGGGAATATGGGTATTGCTCTTCAGACTGAAAAATACCTTCACTTTCGGCAAGATGAGGTTCTTCTCGTTTTGCTCGACGACGACGCCCAGCCTGCCGCTTTCCAACCGGACCAATGTGCCCACCGGGTAGATACCGATGGTGCGCATGAAGGCTTGGACCAACTCGGGGTTGAAGTGAAATTTCGACCATTCATAAATTTTCCGTAACGCGTCGGTGGGCGGCATGCCCTTGTGATAGCAGCGATCAGAGGTGAGGGCGTCGTAGACATCGACGATGGCGGCCATCTGCCCGAGCTGCGATATCTCGTGTCCTTTCAGCCCTGCGGGATAGCCGCTGCCATCGTGGCGCTCATGGTGCTGCGCGGCGACGTCGATCGACGTTTTCGAAATACCGTGCGCCTGCGAAAGAATGGCTTTGCTCTCGATGACATGGCATTTCATGATGCCGAATTCGCGTTCGGTTAGCCGGTCGGGCTTATTGAGAATTTCATCCGGGATCTTCATCTTGCCGATGTCGTGCAACATGCCGCCGATGCCGGCTTGGTGGATGACATCCTTGTCCATGTGCATGGCGTTGCAGAACGTCACCATCAGGGCGCCGACGCTGACGGAGTGTTGAAACGTGTAGTTATCCTTGTCCTTGATACGGCACAAGGCCAACAAAGCGCCATTGTTGCGTAGTATCGACGAGGTCATGCGCTCGACCGAAGGCGTGATCTGTTGCAGATCCACCTGTTTACCCAGACGGACGTCGTGCAAAATACCGTGCACGATCAAATTGGCTTCTTCATGCACCAGTTGTGCGTGGCCGAACTCTTCATGGGCGCTGACATGTTTGCCGACTGCCGGCGCTTTTTCGGCGCCAATTTCCCGCATCTCACTTTCCAGCTGCGCCTTTACCTCTTGCAAGGTTGGCGCGTGCACGACATCCAAGCCTTTGTCGGTATCGATGTATACCTCATGGATGCCCGACTCGGCTATTTTCTGGATTTCGTGCTCATGGGACACGACAAAACGGTTGCGAAGAAACGGATGTGACATCCAATCGCAGTTGAGATCATGAATGTACATTCCGACTTTGAGTTCGGAAATATTGATACATTTAATCATCTTGTCGATGTGGCAAGTGAAGTTGCTCGGACATCATAGCGGTAATTTGTAATTCAATGTGAAGTTTAGCGGGTTGGCGTGATAACACAAATGAATGAATTAAATGGTAAAACTTGCCGTGCCGGCTGCGGCGCCTGTTGCATCGCGCCCTCCATCTCTTCGCCGATACCCGGCATGCCGGAAGGCAAGCCTGCCGGCGTTCCCTGCGGGCAGCTAAGGACCCTCTGCGAGGAAATGTGCGGACAGGTCCTAGCACGGCTGGAAACCCTGACGATCGCGTAAACATCCCATGGGTGCTGCCGGTTCCCTTACCTTGGCGGTACAAGAGAAATTATGCTGGCGCAAAAGATGCGGACAACATATTTTTCTAAATGCACGCTAATAAAAAATCAAGGGGAACACCATGTCAGACAAGAAATGGGGCCATCTCAGCACACGAATTACCGTCGTGGCTGGTTTGGCGGTTGCGGCGTCGTTAATCATCATGGTTGGGCTGATTTCCTGGCTCGGCTATCGCAATGCGGCGGATATGGGCTATCAGTTGGCGCAAGCCCAAGCGCGCAACCTGGCCGATTCGGCCGAAGCGGATTTCCGCGTCGGTTTCGCTTTGCCCAAGCATCTGGCGCAGCTCGTGGCCGGGATCAAGCGCGGTGGCGCGCCGGACCGCAAGGTGCTGGACAACATTCATCTTGAATTGCTCGACAACGCGCCGCAGTCGGTTGGCTTGTGGATGCTGTGGGAGCCAAATGCTTTCGACGGCAACGATAAGGCGTTCCGCTTCAATGCGCCGTACGAGGATTTGACCGGGCGTTATGAGCCTTACTTTACCCGTAACGCGCAGGGCAAGGCTCAGATCGACACCATGCTGTCGCCCGACCTGCTCAAGGACATGGCCAAATACAAAAATAATCCGGACAGCTATCCCGCGCCGTACGAGAAGTCCGGTTGGGGCGATTTCTATTTCGTGCCGAAAACCCGCAACCGCGACACCATCACCGAGCCCTATCCATACGAAGTACAGAACGTCAAAGTGCTGGAGAGTTCGCTGGCGGTGGCCATCAAGGACGCCAACGGCAAATTCCTTGGCGTATCGGCCACCGATGTGGCGCTAGGCGACCTGCAAAAGCGCTTCAGTCAAATCCACCCCTACGATACCGGTTACGTGCGCATGGTTTCGGAAGGCGGATTGTACGTGGTGAATCCCAAGGCCGATGTGCTGGGCAAGAATGTCGAGAAGGACAACCCCCTGTTCGGCTATCTCGACAAGATCAAGAGCGGAGAGCCGTTTGTCTATGAAGCCGATGGTTTCACGCATTTCTTCCAGCCGGTGAAAGTAGGGGAAACGGGACAGTTCTGGGCGCTCGGCATCAGCGTGCCCACTTCGGCCATCACCGCGCCGGCATTGCATCAGAGCCTGTTGGCCGCCGGTATCGGCATTGTCGCCTTAGTCGCCATTCTCCTTTTGCTCGCGGGCGTCACCCGCGCGATGACCCGGCCGCTTGACCGCATGGCGGCCAACATGGAGCAGTTGGCATCGGGCAAGGGCGATCTCAGCGTGCGCATCGACATCAGCAACAATGACGAGATCGGCCGCTCCGCCGCGGCGTTCAACCAGTTCATGCATTCGCTCTCCGAGATGTTCAGCGATCTTCGCAACCAGAGTCTGGCGGTCAGCCAGGCCGCGAGCCAGCTGGCCGATTCGGCCGAGCAGGTGGAACAAGCCTCATCCGTGCAATCCGATGCCGCCAGCGCCACCGCGGCTGGGGTCGAGCAGGTGACCGTCAGTGTGCATCACATCGCCGACACCGCGAAAGAGGCGGAAAACCTGGCGCACCAGACCAGCGAATTGACCGAGCACAGCGTAACGACGGTGAGCCAAGTGACCGGCGAAATTCTCAAGATGAACGAGAGCATGCATGCGCTGACCGAACGCATCAACAATCTGGGCGCCCGTTCGGAGGAAGTCACCTCGATCATCAACGTGATCAAGGAGATTGCCGATCAGACCAATCTTCTGGCGTTGAACGCGGCCATCGAGGCGGCGCGCGCCGGCGAAATGGGCCGGGGCTTTGCCGTGGTGGCGGACGAGGTACGCAAGCTTGCCGGCCGCTCGGCCGAAGCCACGATCGAGATTTCCCGCATCGTGACCACCATCGGCACGGAAACGCGCGATGCCGTGAACGACGTATCGGGCACGCGCGAGCGGGTCGATATGAGCGTCAAGGTGGCGCAAGACGCCAATGACGCCATGCGTAGCGTGCTGCAGTGCAGCCAGCGCCTGGCGGCCAGTATCGACGATATTGCCGCCTCGACGCGCGAGCAATCGCATGCCAGCAGCGAAATTGCCCAAAACGTCGAACGGATCAGTTCAATGGCGCAATCCAACGGACAAGTGGTGCACGAGGTCTCAGGCTCGGTGCAGAAGCTGCGCGAACTGGCTGCCAGTCTGGAGCGGTTGGTCGGCAACTTCAAGCTTTGACGGTGAGGCCGAGCAGGGTCAGCGCAGCGGAATCCGCTGCGCTTTTCTTTTGGCCGGGGCTTCCTGAATGACAGAAAATGCGGTTATAATCTGAAAGTTTGTTCGGAAGGGATGTAATATGCAAGCGATTAGCAGCCAAGCCAATCGACGCCGCGGTACCCAGTTTTCTGGGGCCCAGGTCCGGCATCCTTTTCGGGAAACCCGTTTTTGAAAAAGCTCCTGTCTCAGGAGCTTTTTTTTTATCTAAAGAAATTACAAATAAAACAAGGATACACGACCATGGCCAATCCGCTTTACCGGAAAAATATCATTTCCATTCCTGACTTTAGCCGTGAAGAACTGGAGCTCGTCGTGGAAACCGCTGCGCGTCTCAAGGCAGAACCGCGTCATGACCTGTTGAAGGACAAACTGATCGCCAGTTGTTTTTTCGAGCCCTCGACTCGGACGCGACTGTCGTTTGAAACCGCCGTGCAACGGCTGGGCGGTCGGGTGATCGGCTTCGCCGACGGGGGCAACACCTCGGCGCGCAAGGGCGAAACCCTGGCCGATTCGATCAAGATCATCGCGTCTTATACCGACGCGGTGGTGATGCGGCATCCGCGCGAGGGGGCGGCGCGACTGGCGAGCGAATTTTCCTCGGTGCCGGTAATCAACGGCGGCGATGGCGCCAACCAGCATCCGACGCAGACCCTGCTAGATCTGTTCACCATCAAGGAAACGCAGGGCACGCTGCAGGAGCTCGCGGTGGCATTCGTCGGCGACTTGAAGTACGGACGCACCGTGCATTCGCTGACCCAGGCACTGTCGTTGTTCAACTGCCGGTTCTATTTCGTGGCGCCGGAAGCCCTCGCCATGCCCGATTACATTTGCGAGGAGTTGGACGAAAGAGGCATTTCCTACACGCTGGCCGCCAGCCTGGAGGAGGTGATCCCCGAGATTGACGTGCTGTACATGACCCGGGTGCAACGCGAGCGTTTCGATGAGGCCGAATTCAAGAAGATCCAGGGCAAGTTCGTTTTGCGCGCCGAGATGCTGCGCCACGCGCGCGACAACATGAAGATCCTGCATCCGCTGCCGCGCGTCGATGAAATCGACGTCGACGTTGACGCCACGCCGCACGCCTACTATTTCGAGCAGGCGGAAAACGGTGTCTATGCCCGTGAGGCCCTGTTGGCGCTGGTTCTCAACGAAACCGTCTGATAGAACGCACAAGGATAGATCATGCAATACACCCGCACCGTAGAAGCCCTGAAGGAGGGCACCGTTATTGACCATATCCCGGCAGGCCAGGGGATGAAGATCCTGCGTCTGTTCCGTTTGGCGGAGACCGGAGAACGCGTTACCGTGGGGCTCAATCTGTCATCGCGCCACATGGGCAGCAAAGACCTGATCAAGGTGGAAAACATTGCCCTGACCGAGGATCAGGCCAATGAACTGGCACTGTTTGCCCCCAAAGCGACAGTGAACGTCATCGAAAACTTCGAGGTCGTAAAAAAGCATCAACTTGAGCTTCCGGAGACGATTCTGGGCATTTTTGCCTGCCCTAACTCCAATTGCATTTCACATAATGAGCCAGTTCAGAGCTTTTTCTACGTAAAAGCCCACGGCCATGACACAAAAATGAAATGTAAGTATTGCGAAAAAGTCTTTAGTAAGGATATTGTTGTGGAAGTGCGCTAAGTCGTACAAAGGGTGAAATAGAAACTGCAAGAAAAAAGCTGCTCGACAGCATAAGAAAGGAAAGCGTCGCGGGATTCCCGCGGCGCTTTTCGCATTTTGGCGGTCCCTAAAGCACCCGCTGCAGCATGACCAGATCCAGCCAACGCCCGAATTTGAAACCCACTTCCGGCATGCGCGCCACCTCGCTGAAACCCAAGCGTTGATGAAAGCGGATGGACCCCTCGTTGGCGGCGTCGACCGCCCCTACCATCACATGTTTGCCCATGTCGCGCGCCAGCGGCAGCAAGGCATTGACGAGCTGCGCGCCCACGCCTTTGCCGCGCGCGGGCGGCGCCAAGTGGACGCTGTGTTCCACGGTGTAACGGTAGCCGGGAAAGCTGCGGAAATCGCCGAAGCTGGCATAGCCGATCACTTTATCCGTCTCGCAGGCGACCAGCACGGGGAAGCCCTTTTCCTGCCGTGCGGCGAACCATGCCTGACGTTCGGCCAGCGTCACCGGGTCGTCGCAATAGACCGCGGTGGAATGGCTGATCACTTCGTTGTAGATATCCAGAATGGCGGGCAGGTCGACGAGGGCGGCGGGTCGAATCAGCATAGTGTTCTCTTCAACAAGTCTCGCCCAGATCGTAGGCGGCGGCCATTGGACTGTCAAAGATTTCCGCTGCGGGGCAGGCAGGCATGATGTTTGCTGCGTACCCAGTCAGTCTCATCAGACCGGGAGGTCAGCATGCGAACACATCGCGACAATCAGCCATTGACCAAAACCAGCGATTTGGTGATGTTCAATTTCCGCCGCCCGACGCGCGCGCGCTTGATCGGCGGCACGTTATGGCTGGTCGAGGCGTACGATGCCGCCAACGACGTCTGGGTGTGGCAAACCGAATCGGCAAAGGCGGAAGACGCCTTGGAGTCGGCGCGGCAGTTAAGCTTGAACAGGGCATGAACCGGTGCGGATTCACCACATTGGTGAATCCGCACCGGTTGGGCGCAGCGGATCAGGCAACCTGGCGCTGTTTGCGCGCAGCCAGAAATTGCGCCAGCAACGGATCGATCACCTGGCGAGCGCGTTGATAATTGGCCGCCTTGATATGGCCGAAACCGCGGATGCCCTGAACCTGATTGACGAGTTCGAGTGCCTGCGACACGTTGTCCGCGGTCAGTCCGTGGACCAGATGCGTCACCATATCCTCGAATTCGGCGATCAGCCGCCGTTCAAGACGGCGGTCCGCTTGCCGGGCGAAGGGATCTAACGGCGTGCCGCGCAGGAAGCGCAGCGCGGATAAAAGCCGCATCGCTTTCATGGCCCAAGGTCCCAGCGTCTTCTTGGTGGCCTTGCCGTGTGTCATCCAGCTCGGTCCGAGGTGGAAACGCAAGGTGACGTCGCCATCGAAGGCAGCGTGGATTTCGCGGAGGAACTCGCCGTCGGAATACAATCGCGCCACCTCGAATTCGTCCTTATACGCCAATACTTGGGCATAGGTCTTGGCCACGGCGAGCGTCAGCGGCTGTCGATCGTGAGACAGACGCGTCTCGGCCTCTCTCACGGTTTCCACCAGGCGGCGATAGCGCTCGGCAAGCCGCGCGTTCTGATAGCGGGCCAGTAGCTGGCTGCGTTGATGTACGACGCCCTCCACGGTTTCACGTGGAACAAACTGGATGACGCTGCTCTGGGTTACCAACGCCTCGACGCGCGCCGGGTCGTGCGCGGCGTGCCGGCCCCATTGGAAGGCCTGCTGGTTGAATTCAACCGCGGCACCATTGAGGCGGATAGCCTCGATAATGGCTTCCTCGCTGACCGGGACCAGTCCTTTTTGCCAAGCGAAGCCCAGCATGAACATATTGGTCGCCAGCGCATCGTTGAGCAGTGCGGTGGCGAGCTTGGTGGCGTTGATCTCGGCGTAGTGCGATGCGCCCACCGATTGCTGGAGGGTTTGCTTCATCGCCTGCGCCGGGAAGCGTAGATCCGGTTCGACCAGGAAGGCACTGGTCGGCGCTTCGTTGCTGTTGACCACCACATGCGAGAAGCCCTCGCGCATTTTGGCCAAAGCTTCTTCCGACGCGGTGACCACCAAATCGCAGCCCAACACCAGATTGGCATCGCCGGCGGCGATGCGCACCGCGTGCAGCGACTGCTGATGCCGGGCGATGCGCACGTGCGACCACACCGAGCCGCCTTTTTGCGCCAACCCCGCCATATCCAGCACGGTAACGCCCATGTCTTCCAAGTGCGCGGCCATGCCCAGCACTTGACCGATCGTGATCACGCCGGTGCCGCCAATGCCGGTCACCATGATGGAGTAAGGCTCTTCGACTTCCGGCCGCGACGGCTGAGGCAACGCGGGCAGCTGCGCCAGGCTTGCCTGCATGTCGCGCGCCACGCTTTTTGGCTTGCCGCCCTCTACAGTGACGAAGCTGGGACAGAATCCTTCCTGACAGGAAAAGTCCTTGTTGCAGCTCGATTGATCGATCTTGCGCTTGCGCCCCAACGGGGTTTCCAGCGGCAGAATCGACAGACAGCCGGATTTTGCCGAACAATCGCCGCAACCTTCGCACACGCGGGCGTTGATATAAGCGCGCCGCGCCGGGTCGTCCAGCTCGCCGCGTTTGCGCCGCCGGCGTTTTTCGGCCGCGCAGGTCTGATCGTGAATCAGAATGGTTGTGCCGGAGACCTCGCGCAATTCGAGCTGCATGCGCTGCAATTCGCGCCGATGGAAGATCTCCACCCCCGGCGCCAGTCCGGCGAGCCCATGATATTTGTCGGGGTCGTCACTGGTGATGACAATGCGCGCGACGCCCTCGGCGTGCAGTTGACGGGTGATGGCGGGCACATCGAGCGGCCCGTCGACATGTTGGCCGCCGGTCATGGCGACGGCGTCGTTGTACAGAATTTTATAGGTGATGTTGACCTTGGCCGACACCGCGGCGCGAATGGCCAGCAAGCCTGAGTGGAAGTAGGTGCCATCGCCCAGATTGGCAAAGACATGCTGCGTCGTGGTAAACGGCGCCTGGCCGATCCATGGCACGCCTTCGCCGCCCATTTGCGAAAAAGTCTGGGTATGCGGTTCGATCCACAACGCCATGTAATGGCAGCCGATGCCGGCCAGTGCCCGGCTACCCTCCGGCACCTTGGTGGAAACGTTGTGCGGGCAACCCGAGCAGTAGTGCGGCACGCGCGGCAGCGAGTCGCGCTTTTGCCCCAGCTGACTTTCTTTTTCGCTGTAGAACTTGAGGCGGTCATGCATCAGCCGGCTGTCGAACACCGTGGCCAGGCGATTGGCGATGGCGCGGGCGATGATCGCCGGCGTCAGCTCGCCCGCGGCCGGCAACAGCCAGTCGCCGTGCGGCAGCGCCCACTCGCCCTTTTCGGCGAATTTGCCGACCACGCGCGGACGCACGTCCTCGCGCCAGTTATAGAGCTGTTCCTTCAACTGGTATTCGATTACCTGGCGCTTTTCTTCCACCACCAGGATTTCCTCCAACCCCTCGGCGAAGTGGCGTACCCCCTCCGGTTCCAACGGCCATACCATGCCCACCTTGAAAATGCGCAGGCCGATTTCAGCTGCCAGCGTATCGTCAATGCCGAGGTCGTCCAGCGCCTGCATAACGTCCAGATAGGATTTGCCGGTGGTGATGATACCGAGCCGCGCGGCCGGCGAGTCGAGCACAATCCGGTTGAGTTGATTGGCGCGCGCATAGGCCAGAGCGGCGTACAGCCGGTGGTGCAACAGGCGCTTCTCCTGCGTGAGCGGCGGGTCGGGCCAGCGGATATTGAGGCCGTCCTCCGGTAGCGCGATGTCGTCGGGCAGACGGATCGCAATGCGCTCCGGCGAGACATCGACCACCGCCGAGCTTTCGATGGTGTCGCTGATGGCTTTGAGCGCCACCCAGCAGCCACTGTAGCGGCTCATCGCCCAGCCATGCAGACCGTAGTCGATCACTTCCTGCACGCCCGACGGGTTGAGCACGGGAATCATGGCCGCGGCCAGCGCGTGATCGGATTGGTGAGGGAAGGTGGATGACTTGGCCGCATGATCGTCGCCGGCGACGATCAGCACCCCGCCGTGAGGGCTCGTGCCGGCGGCATTGCCGTGTTTGAGCACGTCTCCCGAGCGGTCAACGCCCGGGCCTTTGCCGTACCATAACGCGTAGACGCCGTCGTATTTGGCGCCCGGGTAGAGATTGACCTGCTGGGTGCCCCACACGGCGGTCGCCGCCAGATCCTCGTTCAGACCCGGATGAAACACGACATTGTGTTCCTGCAGATGCGCCGACGCCTTTTGCATGCTTTGATCGACGCCGCCCAATGGCGAGCCCCGATAGCCGGTGACGTAGCCGGCGGTATTCAGCCCTTCAGCGCGGTCCCGGTCTTGCTGCAGCAACGGCAGGCGCACGAGCGCCTGAATGCCGTTCATCAGCACCTGGCCGGTTTGTGCCGTGTATTTTTCTTCGAGTGCACGATGCCGGATTGACATGGTTTCTCCTCCATCTTCATCGCGTTCGCCCGGCTCTTTGGCTGAGGGTAATCAGGCGGCCAGGTCGCGCTTGGTAAGCGGCGATAATTTATTTGTAGTTCGGCATGATGGTGTTGGCAGACTATAGTTGACGTTCACGTAAACGTCAAAAGCAAATACCTGGGGTGGGCGGCACCCAGGTTAACAGGTAAGCTGTCACCATCAAAACCGCTTATCTGTCATTCGATGTCAGCCAAATCTGCCGAATCAGGCCATGGCGTGTGGTACGCCCTCGGCGCCTATTTTTGCTGGGGCCTGTTTCCCCTCTATTGGAAACCGCTGGAACAAATCTCGCCGCTGCAGATTTTGTGTCATCGCCTCGTGTGGTCCGCGCTGTTCGTTTTTCTGTTGCTGGTCGTGCGCCGCCAATGGGAGTGGCTGCAACCTTTCCGGCGCGAGCCCAAGCGACTGGTCTTTTTCATGTTGTCGTCGCTGATGCTGTCGAGCAACTGGCTGTTATACATCTGGGCGGTCAATTCCGGGCATATCGTCGAGTCTAGCCTCGGCTACTTCATCAATCCGTTGGTCAACGTGTCGTTGGGAAGGCTGGTATTGGGCGAAAGGCTCAACCGGCCGCAGAAGCTGGCGGTGGCGTTGGCGGCCTGCGGCGTGCTGTGGCTGACGCTGCAGCTGGGCGCGGTGCCGTGGGTGGCGCTTGGGCTGGCGGTGAGTTTCGGTCTATACGGCCTGATGCGCAAACGCGCGCCGTTGCCCTCGCTTGAGGGCTTGGCGCTGGAGACTTTCCTGCTTGCACCCTTGGCGCTCGTTTGGCTCATCGTGCTGGAATGGCGCGGCGTCGGACGGTTCGGCCATCTGCCCGGCATGCTCAATCTGATGCTGGTGAGCGCCGGCGTGGTCACCGCCGTGCCGCTGTTGCTGTTCGCCCACGGCGCGCGCCGGCTGAAGTTGGCGACGCTTGGCATCATCCAGTACGTGAGCCCGAGTTTGCAGCTGCTGCTGGGGGTGGCGATATACCATGAAGCGTTCGATGCCACGCGCGCGATCGGTTTCGCCTTAATCTGGGCCGCTTTGCTGCTGTATTCCGGCAGCAGCCTACGCGCGTTGTTGCGCGCGCGCTGACAGCGGGCCGCCGCCGGCGGTCTTTGATTGAAAAATCCTCGTAATGATAAATATAATGTCACAACGAGGATTTTTCTCTTAACACGACATGAAACTGATTATCGACGCCGACGTGCTGGCTGATTTCGTCTCCGCCTTGTTGGGGCCGGATAGCGAAATCGCCGTGCATGACCTGTCCAACCCCGCCGCCTCCTTGCGCATCATCCGCAACGGCGCCTTGTCCGGCCGCGATGTGGGCGCGCCCGCCACGGATCTGGCTCTGCGCATGGCACAAGAATGTAGCGGCGAGGACGGCGGTCATTTCCGCATCAACTATCGCAGCAAAACCGCCAACGGACAGTCTCTGCGTTCTTCCACGCTGGTGTTCAAGGATGAGGGCGGGCAGGTGCGCGCCATGTTCTGCGTAAACACCGACGACAGCCGCTACCGTCGCGCGTGGGAAGCCGTGCAGGCGCTGTTGCCGGAGGACTTGTCCCACGAGGGACACCAGGAAAATCTGTCGGCTTCGGTCGACGACGTGGGCCTTCACATCATGCAGACGGCGCTGGAGCAATTCGACGTCGATCCTAAGCGGCTGTCGGCGGAGGAAAAGGCTCAGGTGGTGCAAGAGCTCGACGAGCGCGGCTTGTTCTCCATCCGCGGTTTTGTCGCGCGCGCGGCCCAGACGCTGGACATTTCCGAGCCGACCCTGTACCGCTACCTCAAGCAAAATAGAGATTGAACATGACGAATCCGGTTTCTCCCTCTCAGACTCCTCAGATGACAACGCCGGCCGCGAACAGCACGCTGTGGCCGGAATACCTGAAAGCATTGCGCCAGGAAGTCGTTCCCGCGCTAGGCTGTACCGAGCCGGTCTCGCTGGCCTTGGCTGCGGCCATCGCCACACGCGAATTGGGCCGGCCGGCAGAGCGAATCGACGCGCGCGTTTCCGCCAACCTGATGAAAAACGGCATGGGCGTGACCGTGCCGGGTACCGGCACGGTGGGATTGACCATCGCCGCCGCGGTCGGCGCCATTGGCGGAGACCCAGATGGCCGGCTGCAAGTGCTCAAGGGATTGACCGAGGCGCAAGTGGCCAACGCAAAGGCGATGATCGCTGCCGGCCGGGTCACGCTCGGCGTAGCCGACGTGCCCAATATCCTTTATGCCGAGGCGGTGGTGCATGCGGGCGGCGACAGCGCGCGCGTTTGCATTGCCGATGCGCATACGCATGTCGTGCGCATTGAACGCAACGGTCAGCTATTGTTCGCCGCCGCCGAGGAGGACGCCGCGGACGAGACGCCCTATGACCTGCAGGGCGCCAGCACGCGCGACGTATTCGAGTTTGCCCTGCGCGTGCCGCTCGAGCAGGTCGATTTCCTGCTGGAGGCGGCCGAGCTCAACGATGCATTGTCGCAAGTCGGCATGAGCGGCGATTACGGTTTGCACATCGGCGCCACGCTGAAGCGGCAAAGTCTGGCGGGTCTGATGCCGGAAGGCTTGATGACCGAGATCATGACCCGCACCACGGCCGCCTCGGATGCGCGCATGGGCGGCGCCACCCTGCCGGCGATGAGTAATTCCGGTTCCGGCAACCAAGGCATTGCCGCCACGATGCCGGTGGTGGTGGTGGCCGAGCACGTCGGCGCCACGCGCGAGCAACTGCTGCGGGCGTTGGCGCTGTCTCACCTGATGGCGGTCTATATCCACAGCCGCTTGCCCAAGCTGTCGGCGCTGTGCGCCGTGACCACCGCGGCGATGGGTGCCGCCGCCGGCATGGCCTATCTGCTCGACGGCGGTGATGCCGCGGTCAATATGGCCATCTCCAGCATGATCGGCGATCTGGCCGGCATGATTTGCGACGGGGCTTCCAACAGCTGCGCGATGAAGGTCTCCACCTCGGTGACCGCCGCCTGGAAGGCGGTATTGATGGCGCTGGACGGCACGCGCGTGACCGGCAATGAAGGGATCGTCGCCGAGGACGTCGACAACTCGATCCGCAATTTGGGCGAGCTCGCGTGTCAAGGCATGCAACAGACGGACGCGCAGATCTTGCATATCATGATGCACAAGCGCGCCAGCGCATAATGTCTTGGCCGGCGGTTACGCCGGCCGGTTTCGTTTTTCAAAGGGAAGAAGGCAATGAAAGAGATTCTGCATACCGATGCCGCTCCGGCGGCCATCGGCCCGTATTCGCAAGGAACTGCCCTGGGGCAGCTGGTGTTCACTTCCGGTCAGATTCCGCTCGACCCGAAAACCGGCGAGCTGGTGACCGGCGACATCGGCGTGCAAACACGCCGGGTGATGGAAAATCTGGTTGCCGTGCTCAAGGCAGGCGGCGCCGCACCGGCCTCCGTGCTGAAGACCACCTGCTTCCTCGCGGACATGGGTGATTTCGCGGCATTCAATGCGGTCTACGCGGAATACTTCGGTGAAAACGCGCCGGCACGCTCGTGCGTGGCGGTCAAGACGCTGCCGAAAAACGTGCTGGTGGAAGTGGAAGCGATCGCCGCGCGCGCTTGAGCACGTTGTTTAGCAGGAAGACCCAACGGGCCGCAGGGCCCGTTTTCTATTGGTTTTGGCGCACCCAGCGGTACCACTGGGCGAACATGGCGGCATCGCGCGCGGCGATGACCGAGCGTTTCCACGGCGCGTCGGACCAGAAATCGTCTTGTTGCAGCGAGGCGATGCGTCCGCCGGCCTCCTCCAGAATCAGCGCGCCGGCGGCGTAATCCCACAACCGTTGCCCGCCGTGCAGGTAAACGTCGTAGCGGCCTGCGGCCAGATAGCACCAGTCGAGCGTGCTGGACCCCATGCTGCGCTGGCTGCCGAAGGGCGCCACGCTGTTGAGGCGGGAGGCCAGTTTGGCCGAGCACAAGTATTTGAGATCCAAGCCGGCGATGGCTTCGCTCATGGGATGCGCGGCATTGCGCAGCGGCAGCGGTGCGCCGTTGAGGTAGGCGCCGCCGCCCTGCGTGGCGGTGTAAAGCTCATCGGTGATGGGATTGTAGATGGCGCCGACGGTGCTGCGGCCATTTTGCATCAGCGCGACGGAAATGGCGAAATGCGGTAGGCCATTGATGAAATTGGTGGTGCCGTCGATCGGGTCGACCACCCACAATCCTTCCCGTTGGCGCAGCCACAGCGCGTCCTGCGCCTCGCGGGTCATTTCCTCGCCCAATACAGGATAGGGCAGGATGCGCGGCAAGGCGGTCTCCAGGGCCGATTGGCAGGCGAGGTCGGCCTCGGTCAGCAGGCTGCCGTCTTCCTTGCGCGTGTGGCCGACCTGCAGAAACCGCGGCAATACTTCGCGTTCGGCGACGTCGCGCAGCAAATCCCCAAGCTGTTCAATAACCTGCATGCTGGTTTCCTTTATAATGGCCGGCCTGGCATGTGCGTATGCCGCAACGCACAAGATTTTCTGATTGTAACCAATACACGAGATTGTTGCTGTTATGGCAAGGTTTTTTGTCGATATGCCGCTGACCGGCGGCGCCCTGCTGGATCTGCCCGAGCGGGTGCTGCGCCATGTGCAGGTGCTGCGCCTGCGCGAAGGCGAGACGTTGACGCTGTTCAACGGCCAAGGCGGCGAGGTGGCTGCTACGTTGACCGCGCTTGGTCGGCGCGAGGCGCGCTGTCTGCTCGGCGCGCACGATCCCGTGTCGCGCGAGTCGCCCATCTGGCTGGGACTCGCGCAAGCGATCTCCAGCGGGGAGCGCATGGATTTTACGCTGCAAAAGGGCGTGGAAATGGGTGTCAGCGTATTTCAGCCGCTGGCGGCGGAGCGCTCCGTGGTCAAACTAGCGGGCGAGCGGGCCGACAAGCGGCTTGCCCGTTGGCAGGAAATCGTTGTCGCCGCCTGCGAGCAAAGCGGCCGTACCGTGGTGCCGCGCGTCTTGCCGATTCTCTCGGTCGAGGCGTGGCTTGCCGCCAGCCATGATGCGGCGGTCAAGCTGCTGCTGTCGCCGCTGGGCAGCAAGCGCTTGGCCGATATCGCCGAACGCCCGACGTCGGCTTGGCTGATGGCTGGGCCGGAGGGTGGGTACACCGACGTCGAGGAGCGTAGCGCGTTGGCTTCCGGCTGGACGCCGCTGAAACTCGGCCCACGCGTGCTGCGCACGGAAACGGCCGCGTTGGCGGCCGTGGCGGCGATACAGACGGTGTGGGGCGATTACGCCTTGAGCTGATAGATCAGCTTGCCGTCGAACAATATCTGGTCGGCGCCAAGCTTGATGCCGCCGGGTGGCGCGGCGCGCTCGAAATGGTAGCGCTGGCCTTGGTATTCGATCCAGCTGGAGATCGGCGTGCCATCGAATTTGCCGAGAATTTCTTCCGAGTGCACGATTTGCTCGCTGTCGCTGAGCACCAGGCCTTGGGCCACCGGCACCGGCTCGTCCGGCAACTCCCATTCGCGGTGGTGCACCGGTTGCGGCTGATTGCGCACCGCCATGCGCAGCCATAGGGCGAACAGCCAATCCGGCGCCAGTACGCGGTGCACGTGCCGGTTGTCGGTAATCACGCAGGCTACGGAGAACCGCTTTTGACAGGCCGGGCATGCGGCCTTGGCGGCAACGAAGATCCGGTTTTCCAGTAGATAGGCGATGCCATGCATCGTGTCGGCGGTCACCATGGTGCCGCAACGTGGACAATGCTTGGCAAAACGGCGCACTTTGGTGCCGTTAGCAAAACTGATGGGCAAAAAACGGGAGATTTTGTCTGGTCTGGCCATGTACCACGAATCCACAGCGGATAAATCGGAAAAATGGCCGGGCATGCATAGAATATTGCCCGGCTTTTTGTCGATTATAGCGGGATCGTTCTCAGGCGTGTGCCCAATGTGTGGCTTTCCCCCGGTTCGATGCGCCGAGCGTCTTCTTCGGCGTTGGCGGCCTCGATGCAGAAAAAGTCCCGCCAGCCCTCGTCGGGTAAATCTTTCAACGCGCGCGCCTTGTCTGCGCCGGGATTCCAGAGCACCAGGCTGTCGGAGCCGGCATTTTCCACCACGATCTGGCGCCGCCAGACCTCGTCCACCAGCGTGACGCCGGTCAAGCCGTAAACAATGCGGTCCAACTCCCCGCGGCAGGCCAGCGTATCGTCATGGAACACACCGGCGCGGCCCGCCACTTTGTCTTGATAACGGCAGTGCGCCAGTCCTTGGACGTAGGCGCGATCGGCGTGGCCGATGGCCAGATAGGTATGCAGTGCCGCCGAGTATTGTTGTGGCGCCGCGCCATGGTTGTGCGTAGTCAGCGTGATGTCGACGTGGCTGGCCGTCAGGAGTAGGCAGCTCTCCACCTTCAGGCCCTGATAGTCGGGGCCTTGCAGTTCGATGCTGAAGCCGTCCGCCGTGCGCGTGACGTCGCTCAGCCCCCAGCGCGCGGTGCGCGCCACGCCGTGTTGCGGTTGCGACGCATCGTTCGTGTGCGGGCCGAACCAGGGCCAGCACACGGGGATGCCGCCGCGGATCGCCTTGCCGGGCGCGCGGACCGCGTGGGGAGACAAGTACAACAACGGCGGCTGCCCATCGGCTTGCCATGCCGTTAATTGACCGCCGTCGAGCGATATCTCGGCCTGAAAGGCGTCATGGCGTAGTAAAAGGGTCTGGCTGCCCTGGGCGTTGTCGCGCAAGGCGGCGCCTGGAGCGAGAGGCGTTTGAGTCATGGCGGGCTTTCGAATCATGCACACCCTGCAGTGTAGCCGACGCTTACCAGGGCGGGAACGCTAGGGCCTGTCTGCAAACTATTTGCGGCTGCGGCCGGCATCAGCGGGATGCAGCGCTAGAAGCGCGTCCCGCCGCAGTGTCATTCACTGCAAGGGGCAAGCGACAACGCGATGCGCCGGCTGATACCGGCCCCGAAGGGCTGGCCTGGTAAACGGCCATCTGCGTCGTTGGGTGGCTTGGCCTTAGAATGACTAAGGCCGGCGCC
>Ga0213872_10000625_pt1 | contig 26764 bp, 26 predicted proteins | sample VelepicomBERX_R2_FD_160071 | JGI IMG/M metagenome (GOLD analysis project Ga0213872, IMG submission 160071) | Rhizosphere microbial communities from Vellozia epidendroides in rupestrian grasslands, the National Park of Serra do Cipo, Brazil - RX_R2 | ecosystem: Host-associated > Plants > Roots >...
CGCCAAGGCGCAAGGCAAGCCGGCGGTCGTGCCCGCCCGCCTGTAACGGCGCGCGTCGGCCAAGCCTGGGCGGCGCGCGCCGCCTGGGCTTTTCCCCCTACCAGGGCAAGAGAGGAGCGAGGATCATGGACGGCACACGGGTTCGCGAATGGGAGGCGCGCTGCGTCGAGGAACAGGCGCCTGCCTGCGCGGCGTCCTGCCCGGTGCACGTGGACGCGCGCGCCATGCTGGCGCATCTGGCGCAAGGCCGCTTCCGGCAGGCGTACGAGGTTTATGCGCGCGCCATCCCGCTGCCGTCGATCATCAGCCATCTCTGCCATCACCCCTGCGAATCGGCCTGCCTGCGCGCGCAGGCGGGCGATCCGCTACGCATTCATCTGCTCGAGCGCGCCTGCGTCGCGTTCGGGCGAACAGACATCCCGTTGCGCACGCAACGTCCGTCAAAGCGCGGACGCGTCGCCATTGTCGGCGCGGGCATCTCCGGGCTCACCGCGGCGATCGATCTCTACACCAAGGGACACGACGTGACGGTGTTCGAGGCCGCCGCCGCGTTGCTGCCTCGGCTTTGCCTGCTAGGCGAGCAAACCCTGCCCGCGGCCGTGATCGAGGCCGATCTGGCGCGCGTGCGCGAAAGCCGCATGGCGCTGCGGCTGAGCGAAACGGTCGATCTGGCTCGGCTCGACGGCCTGCTCGCCGACTTCGACGCCATCTACCTCGCGCCGGGGAATGGGCCGCGGCCCGACCTTGCCGGCTGGCTCGACCTGGACGACAAACAGCGACCGATCGTCGACCCGTTGACCTTCGCCACGTCTCACCCGGCGGTTTTTGCCGGCGGCCGGCTGCGTCATGGCGACGACGGCGCGCCGATCCTATCGGTTCACGATGGCCGTTACGCCGCCCTGTCGATCGACCGCGCGCTGCAAGGCGCATCGCTCACGGCCAACCGTGACAATCAGGGCGCTTACGCCAGCCGCCTCTACGTCGACACCTCGCGCCATCCGGCCGCGCCAGCGCTGCCGCCGGACATCGGCGACGCCTACGGCGCCGAGCAGGCGCAAAAAGAAGCCGCGCGCTGCTTTCCCTGTCACTGTCTCGAATGCGTGCGCGTCTGCCCCTACCTCGAACACTACGGCAGCCACCCCAAGCGCTACATCCGCGAAATCTACAACAACGACAGCATCGTCATGGGCCAGCACAAATCCAATCGCATGGTGGATTCCTGCATGCTGTGCGGTTTGTGCGCGGCGGTTTGCCCCAACCAGGTGTCGATGGCCGACGTCTGCCTGGAAGCACGGCAAAGCATGGTCGACAAGGGCAAGATGCCGCCGTCGCATCATGAATTCGCTTTGCGCGACATGGCCTTCAGCCAAGGCGAAGCCTTCGCCCTGCTGCGCCATCAGCCTGGCAGACGGCAAAGCCGCTATCTGTTCTTCCCCGGTTGCCAGCTGTCGGCCTCGGCACCACAGCACGTCCTGCAGATCTACGCCCATTTGTGCGCCACGTTGGAAGGAGGCGTCGGCCTGATGCTCGGCTGCTGCGGCGCGCCGGCGCGCTGGGCCGGGCGCGAGGATCTGTTCGCCGCCAACCTGGAAAACCTGCGCGCACAATGGGCGTCCTTCGATCAGCCGCGGCTGATCACCGCCTGCTCGACCTGCCTGCGCGCGTTCAAGGACCTGGATGCGGCGCCTGCCGTCGAATCGCTTTGGACCGTGCTTGAGCGCGAGGGTCTGCCGCCGCGCGCGGCGAGCGCGCCGCCCGTGTCGGACTATGCCATTCACGACCCCTGCACCGCCCGCCAAGAGACCGCGGTGCAAGACAGCGTCCGCCGCTTGCTCGACCGCCTCGGCGTCGCGCACCACGAGCTGGGCGCGCCGGGTCTCGGCACCTGCTGCGGCTTCGGCGGACTCGCGTCGTTCGTCAATCCCGAGGTCGCCGACAAGGTGGTCGACCGCCGCGCCGACGAGGACCCGGCCGACTATCTCGCCTACTGCGCGATGTGCCGCGATAACTTCGCCCGCCGCGGCAAACGGGCCGTTCACTTGCTCGATCTGATTTTCGGCGCGGCCGCCGATCCGGCGGAGCGCGCCGATCCGGGGTTTTCGCGCCGGCAGGAAAACCGCGCCCGGCTGAAAACCGAGCTGCTGCGGGACCTATGGCAAGAGGCCACGCCAACCCGGGCGGCCCGGCCCGATCTGTCGATCGCCGACGACGTGCGCGCCGATCTGGAGCGCAAATGGATTCTGGAAGAGGACGTCCGCCAGGTGGTGCGCCACGCGGAGAACGGCGGCGCGCGGCTCATCGACCCGGACAGCGGCCACGTCATCGCCAGCTACCGGCCGGCGGCGATCACCTATTGGGTCGAATACGCGATCGAGGACGGCCGCTGCGTGGTCTACCGCGGCTACAGCCATCGCATGGAAGTGGGAGACACGCCATGAAAATCGACCCGGGCAACGGCCTCAAACTCTTGTGCGCGCAATGCCGGCTGCCGCTCGTGTCGGCGCCCGTCACCGTTCGCTATCTCGGGCAGGCGTTTCCGGTCGAGCTGCCGCGCTGCCCGCAATGCGGTTACACCTATGTGCCGGAAGATCTGGCCACCGGCAAGATGCTGCAGGTCGAGCAGGCGCTGGAGGATAAGTGATGGACGCCCCGCGCTGCCATCCTTACGCCAGCGGCCGCTTCACATCGCCGGACGATGAGCCGTTGCGCCCAGGCGGCTTGGCCTTGAGCCGGCGGTTGATCGCGTTGGCGGCCTTCCCTGCCGGCGCGCGCGTTCTCGACCTCGGCTGCGGCGACGGCGCGAGCCTCGGCTTGCTCGGCGAACGCCGCTGCCGGCCGATCGGCGTCGATCTTGCCCCGCGCGCGCTGGCGGCAGCCCGGCAACGGTACCCCGCCGCAGCGTTCGCCGCGGCCGACGGCACGCGGTTGCCGTTCGCCAGCGGCAGCTTGGACGGCATTCTTGCCGAATGCAGCCTGTCGTTGATGACAGACCGTCGCCGCGCGCTGGCCGAATGCCGCCGCGTCTTGGCGCCTGGCGCCCCGCTGGCCGTCTTGGATGTCTGCCGCCGCACTGCCGGCGCCGGGTCCGACACGCTACCGGCGTGTTTGGCGCGCATGTCGACGCCGGACAACCTGCAAGAGGAGATCGAGCAGGCGGGGTTTGTCGTCGCCGAGCGGCAAGACCATTCCGACGCGCTCAAGGCGTTCGCCGCTCGGCTGATTTTCGCCAACGGGTCGCTCGCGGCCCTATGGGCGCCGTCGTTGCCCGCGTCCGACGCGAATGCGTTTACCGCGGCACTGCGGGCGGCCCGCCCAGGCTATTTTTTGTTCCTGGCGCAAGCCAGGTGACGACCGTCGAGGAGAGCATCATGAATGACGAGGGATTTTGTGTCGCCGAGTGGTCGCTGCAAGGTTTCACCTGCAGTCACATCATGGTGATGATGGGACTCCGGGCCATGGGGCATGACAATCCGGAGCTGCTGCGCGCCATGTCCGGGCTCTCGCTCGGCATGGGCAACGGCCTGACTTGCGGCGTATTGACCGGCGGCTGCTGTCTGCTTGGCCTCTACGCCGGCAAAGGCGGCAGCGACGAGGAGGCCGATCCGCGCCTGGCGCGGATGTTGGAAGAATATACCGAGTGGTTCAGCGATGAATGCCGTGGCAAATACCCCGGTACCGATTGCGCCGACATCATGCAGGGCCGGCCGGATTTGAAGGTCGAGCGTTGCCCGGGGCTGACGCTCGCCGGCGTGCAAAAGGCGTTCGAGATCCTCGATGCCTACCGCTTCTCGCCGGACAATGCCGAGCGGGCGAAGAAAGACTGATATGGTCCCCCTTCCCCGCCGTCGGGTGACGGCGATCGTGCTGGCCGCCGGCTTCTCGCGCCGCATGGGCAGCTTCAAGCCCTTGCTGCCGCTTGGCGGCGCCACGGTGCTCGCGACCGTCACCCAGCATCTGCGCGCCGCGGGGGTAACCGACATCAGTGTCGTCACCGGTTACCACGCCGAGCCGCTGGCTGCGGCCTGCGCGCGGCTCGGCGTGCGCGCCGTGCACAACCCCGACTTCGAGCACGGCATGTTCTCAAGCATCGCCGCCGGCGTGGCCGCTCAGCAGGCCGACGCCGATGCCTGTCTGCTGCTGCCGGTCGATATTCCGCTGGTGCGCCCGGCCACCTTGCGGCAGTTGCTGCGCTATGCCGAGCCGCCTGGCGCCAAGATCGTCTACCCGGCTTTTCTCGGTCAGCGCGGCCATCCGCCGCGTATTCATCGCGACCTGTTCGGCGCCATCCTCGAAGGCGAGCGCCGGGCGAGCCGGCAAGGATTGCGCGCCGTGTTGGCCGAGCACGAAGCGCATGCCGTCAATCTGCCGGTTTACGACCAACGCATCCTGCTCGATATGGACACGCCGGAGGATTATCAACGCCTGAGCGCGCTGGCAGCCACGCCGGACACGCCCTCGGCGATCGAATGCGAGGCCGTCGCGCGCGGCTTTGGGGTCGACGCGCGCGTGCATAGTCATATGCAACGCGTCGCCGAAGTGGCGGAGTGCCTCGCGCAAGCGCTGACGCGCGCGGGCGTGGCGCTCCATCCCGACCGCATCGTCGCCGCGGCGCTACTGCACGACATTCTGCGCAAAGCGCCACATCACGCCGAAGCCGGCGCCGTGGCGGTCGGCGCGTTGGGGTTTACCGACGTCGCCCCGCTGATCGCCTGCCATATGGACATGCGCTTCCAAGGCGACGCGCCGGACGACGCCGCCATCGTGTTTCTCGCCGACAAGCTGGTGGCCGGCGATCGACTGGTATCGTTGGAAACGCGGTTCCAACCCGCGTTCGAGCGCTTCGCCGCGCAACCCGAGGCGCTCCGCGGCGCGCGCCGCCGCTACGACACGGCTTGCGCCATCGCCGCCGCCGCCTGCCGCCTGACGCGCCTGTCGCTGCCGCAGCTGCTCTCGCCACTGATCGAGCAGGAGGTCTCGCTGCCATGACCGAAACCGTGTTGGCGCACACCGAAAGCGTCTGCCCGCAATGCTTGCGCCGCCTGCCCGCCACGCGCGTGGCCGAGAACGACAACGTCTATCTGGTCAAGGCCTGTCCGGAACACGGCGCCTTCCGCACGGTCATCTGGCGCGGGCTCGACAACTACGTCGCCTGGGGCGCGCGGCCCGGCGCCGCCGCGCCGCCGCGAGGCGCCGGGCCGCGTCTTGAGGGCTGCCCGTTCGACTGCGGCCTGTGCGCCGAACACCGGCAGCACTCCTGCTGCGTGCTGGTGGAAGTGACCGAACGCTGCAACCTGCGCTGTCCGGTATGTTTCGCCTCGGCGGGCGGCACGCGCGGCGACCCCTCGCAAGCGGCGATCCGCGACTGGCTGACGGCGCTCTATGCAACGAGCCCCGACGTCAATCTGCAGCTGTCCGGCGGCGAGCCGACGGTACGCGACGATTTGCCCGAGATCATCGCCATGGCGCGCGAGATCGGTTTCGACTTCGTGCAGCTCAACACCAATGGCATCCGCTTGAGCAGGGACCCCGCCTATGCACGCCGGCTGGCGCTGGCGGGGCTCGATTGCGTGTTCTTGCAGTTCGACGCGCTCGACGACCAGTGCTATCGCGTCATCCGCGGCATTGACCTCCTGGACGCCAAGTTGGCGGCGATCGACCATTGCCGGCGCGCCCGGCTGGGGGTGGTGCTGGTGCCGACCCTGGTGCCCGGCGTCAACACGCAGGCGATCGGCGCGCTGGTCGATTTCGCCGCCCGCCACACGCCCACCGTGCGCGCCATTCATTTTCAGCCGGTCAGTTACTTCGGCCGTTATCCGCGCGCGCCCGACGATGCCGACCGCATCACGCTGCCGGAAGTCATGCGCGCCATCGTGGCGCATGGCGGCGGCACCCTCAACGCAGCGGATTTTCATCCCGGCGCGGCGGAAAACCCTTACTGCTCGTTCAGCGGCAGTTTCTACGTCGACGCCGACAACCGTTTACACGCCGCGGGCACGGACCAGGCCTGCGGCTGCGGCAGCGCGCCTACCCGCGCGGCGCCACGGGATGAAACACAACACGCGCGCCAGACCGTGGCGCGCAAATGGGCCGCCCCCGCGCAGGAGGCCGCGCCAAGTTGCTGCCCCGGCGTCAGCGTCCTGAGCCTGGACGCCTTCCTGGCGCAGCGCCGCCGCAGCCTCAGCATTTCCGCCATGGCGTTTCAAGACGCCTGGACACTCGATCTGGCACGGCTGCGCGATTGCTATATCCATGTCGCGCACCCCGATCATCGGGTCATTCCTTTTTGCGCCTACAACCTGACCGCGCAGTCCGGCCGGTCGCTGTACCGCGCCGACTAGAAAGGCCGACATCATGGCGCCTCGCCCCATTCCGCTTGACCGCTGGTGCGCAACCAAAATCGCCTGCGAGGGCCCGCTCAGCCGGGAAAGCATCGAACGTCACCAGCTCGCCCACCTGCGGGCGTTGCTCGCCTGGGCGATCGAGCGCAGCCCGTTTTACCGCCAGCGGCTCGCCGGTTGCAACCCGCATATCGAATCGCTCGACGCGCTCGCGGCGCTGCCGTTCACCGATGCCGAGGACGTGCGCCGCAACCAGCCGTCGCTGCTGTGCGTATCGCAAAGCGACATCAGCCGGGTCGTGACGCTGCAGACATCCGGCACCAGCGGTGCGGTGAAGCGCTTGTACTTCACCGCCGAAGAACAGGCCGCCACCGTCGACTTCTTTCAACACGGCATGGCGCAACAAACCGAACCCGGCGACCGCGTGCTAATCCTGTTCCCCTGCGCGCGTCCGGGCAGCATCGGCACGCTGCTGGCCGAGGCCGTGGCGCGCCTGGACGCGACGCCGATTACCGCCGGGCCGATCCAGGACATGGCGGCGGCGCTCGCTCTGTTCGAACGCGAGCGGCCGACCGTGGTCGCCGGCCTGCCGGTGCAAGTGCGCGCGTTGGCGCGCTGTACCCGTCTGCGACGGGGTGCCGCCGCCGCAGTGCGCAGCGTGCTGTTGAGCGCCGACCCGGTCTCGCCGCGCCTGGCGCGCGACATCCGCGACGACTGGCATTGCGAAGTATTCGAGCACTACGGCATGACGGAGATGGGACTGGGCGGCGCGGTCGCCTGTTGGGCGCATCAGGGCGGGCACCTGCGCGAGAACGATCTGCTGGTCGAAATCGTCGACCCCATCAGCGGGCGCCCGCTGCCGGAAGGCGAGCGCGGCGAGGTGGTCGTCACCACGCTCACCCGGCGCGGCATGCCGCTGATCCGCTACCGTACCGGCGATCTGTCGCGGCTGATCCCCGGCCGCTGCCGCTGCGGCTCGCCGTTACGGCGGCTCGACCGGGTGACGCGCGTCGAACTCGCGCAACTGGCGCTGCAACCCGGCGCGGTGCTGACGCTCGACACGCTCGATCAGACGCTATTCGCCATCGCCGCCTTGACCGATTACGCCGTGGCCTGGCGCCCCGGGCCGCCGCCCGAGTTGCGGTTCGCGCTCGCGCACGCGCCGGAGGAGGATTTCGACCACCCCGCCTGGCTGCGCCGGGTCGAACAGGCGCTGTACCGGCTGCCGATCATCCGCGCGGCCCGCGCGCAAACCGGGCTCAGCCTGGCGCTGTCGCTGACCGGCTCGCCCTTGTGCGACCGGCCATCCAAACGCGCCATCGAAAGGATTGCGCCATGACCGCTTCTCCGGTGGAACAGGACGTTTATCTGCTGCGCCACGGCGCGTTGGACCCGCAGGCGCGCCACTGCTTTGTCGGCCAGATCGACCTGGCCCTATCAAGCGAAGGCCTGGCGCAAGGCCAAAAGCTCGCGCGCCACTTCGCCCATGTTCCCCTCGACGCCCTCTACTGCAGCGATCTCGCCCGCAGCCGGCAAACCGCCGAATTGATCGCGGCGGCTCATGGCGGGCTCGAACTGCGCGTGCGCCCGGCACTGCGCGAGATCGCGCTAGGCGCCTGGGACGGCAAGAAACGCGCCCAAGTCGCGCTCGACGACCCCCAGCGCTATGCGGCGCGCGGGCGCGACATACTGCACGTCCGGCCGCCTGGCGGCGAAAGCTTCGCCGATTGTCTGGCGCGCGTCTTGCCGGTGTGGGAGGACATTCTGTCCAGCAGCGCGCGGGTGGCCATCGTCGCGCATGCCGGCATAAACCGACTGTTGCTTAGCCACGCGCTCGGGATGCCCATGCCGCTCCTGCTCGACATCGCGCAAGACTACGGCTGCCTGAACCGGCTCCACCGCCTCGGGGGACAGTGGCAGGCGCTGGCGATCAACCGCCTGCCGCCATGACACCTGTCCCGAAATGACACACAGGGCGGCGAGATGCCCGGTTTGCATTGCTTGCCCCCCGCCGGCTTTTGATACTGGGGTCTGTCTGCAACCCTTTTGTGAACTGCGCTGCCAGCCCTTCGGGGCCGGCATCTGCCGGCCGCAGCCGCAAAAGGGTTGTAAACACGGCACGAAATGGTTCGCGTTGATCATCGCAAGGAGAATGTCATGGCTTACAAAATCATCCCGGAATTGTGCAACGGCTGCGGCGCTTGTGAATCCGAATGCCCGAACCGCGCCATTTCGCACGTCGATAAGCTCTATATCATCGATCCGGATAAATGTGTGGAGTGTGAAGGTTCGTACGACAGCCCCATGTGTGCGGACTTGTGTAATACCGATGCCTGCGTCCCGGCCTGATCACCGCCTAGACGGGCCTGCGTAACAACGCGGCATCGATTTTGGCGGCGGCCTCGTTCGCTTCGGCGAACTGGCCGCCGCTTTCTTTTGTCCGCCGCGGCAGTATTAATGACAAAACGATAAAACAATGCAAATCCTCAGCAGACGTCATAGTAACAGTTTGATTTATTTGGCTTAACTCAAAGCCCCTCTCCAACAGACCGCTAGAATGTAAGGGTGCAAATGGCGAGCGTATCCGACAAAACCCAAAGGGGTGGCAAATGGTCGTGATGTGTGAACTGGAACGAAGAAATCGCGCTGTTTTGCGGCGAGCGCGCGAGCTGATGCTGGAAGGGAAGGAAATTCCGCTGACCTATCAAGTCAGCCCGCTCTTGGCCAGTTCCTGGCGGCGTTCCGCCGAGGCGGGACTGATGCCGGAAGGCCGGTTGCCGGACGCGGCGCGTTTGAGCGAGCCACAGCTCGCCCAGTCGCTCGAGCGCAAGGTGAAACTGGTTCTGCAGGCGCGGCCGGTCATGGAGTTCTTGCATGCTCAAGTTCACGACACCGGCAGCATGGTGTTGTTGGCCAACGAACACGGCGTCATTCTGCAGGTCTTCGGCGATGCCCAGTTTCTCGACCGCGCCGAGCGCGTGGCGCTCATGCCCGGCTCCTCCTGGAACGAATCCCACCGCGGCACCAATGCCATCGGCACCTGCCTGCATGAACGGCGCCCGTTGATGGTGCATGGCGGCGAGCATTTTCTCGAGCGCAACGGTTTCCTCAGTTGCGCCGCCGCGCCGATCAAGGGTCCGGACGGCATGCTGCTGGGCGTGCTCGATATCTCCGGCGACGAACGCAAACACTACTCCCACTCGCTCGGCCTCGTGCGCGCCGCGGCGCAGACCTTGGAAAACCGGCTGTTCGAATCCTGTCACGCCCACCATATCCGTTTGCATTTTCACGCACTGGCGGAGGGTATCGGCACGTTTTCCGAAGGCGCGGTCGCCTTATCGGAAAATGGCTGGATCATCGGCGCCACGCCGGCGGGCCTTGCACAACTGGGGCTCTCCGCCGCCGATCTGGGCGTGACGCCGATCACCCGCGTGCTGCAGAGCCGCTGGGAAGACCTGCTCGACCAGTGCCTGCGCCAACCCGACGAGCCGCAATTGGTCACGCGCGTCAACGGCCACCGCCTGTTCGTGCGCATCGACCCCGGCAAACCCGTTCATGGCGAAGCCTTTGCGCCGCCGCCGCACCAGCCGAGCGATGCGCTCGCGACCATCGATTATGGCGACGAGGCCATGGCCACGCTGATCGGCCGAGCGCGCAAGCTGATGGGCACACCGATTGCCGTATTGCTGCAGGGAGAGCCTGGGGTCGGCAAAGCCTATTTCGCCCGCGCGCTGCACGTATCGGGGCCGCGCCACGCCGGTCCCTTTGTCACGGTGAACTGCGGCGCGGTACAGGAGAATTTGCTGGAAAGCGAGCTGTTCGGCCACCTGCCGCCGCTAGGCGGCGAAGCTTGGCCGGGCCGGCTGCGCGAAGCGGACGGCGGCACGCTATTCATCGAGGAAATCGCCGACCTGCCGTTGCCGCTGCAGACCCGCTTGCTGGACGTCATTCAGAAAAAGCAGCTGACGCCGCGCGGCGGCAAGCCGCAGGACATCGATTTCGTGCTGATCTGTGCCACGACACGGCACTTGAAGGCGGAAGTCGAGGCCGGCCGCTTCCGCGCCGACCTCTACTATCACATCAGCGGCATGACCCTGCGCTGCCCGCCGCTGCGCGAGCGCAAGGATTTTTCGCCGCTATTGACGCGGCGGCTGAAGGACCTGGCGCCGGAACGCAATCTATCGATCGAGCCCGAGCTGGCCTTGGCGTTCGCCAACTACACCTGGCCCGGCAACATCACGCAACTCACCAACGTACTGCGGGCCGCCTGCGCGCTGTTGGAACCACAGGAAACCCGCATCGGCTGGCAACACCTGCCGGACGATCTGGTGGAGGAACTACGCTGGCCCGTGCCCGCCGCGGCCACCACCGACGAGTGCGGCAACTTGCGCGAACTGTCGCAGAGCACCATGGCGCGCGCCATCGCCTTGAGCCACGGCAATATGTCGGAAGCGGCGCGGCGCCTGGGCATCAGCCGCAACACGCTCTATCGCCACATGCGCGCCTGCGAGTCCGACAAGCCACACATTGAGTAGCGTGCCAACGCGCGACATCCCGGAATGACAACGGCGGCGCCAAGGCGCCGCCGTTCAGGCTGTTGATTTAGTGGTTTGCAGCGGTTACGGAGGACCCGGCAAAGCCGGGCCTTAGTGGCAACTGACTGATTTCGCAGCCTGCCCATCGATTCCCACTCCCCCTGCCCTCTCCCTGAGAGGGGGCGCTCGCTTCGCGAGCATGGGTTTGTCAACACCCTCACAACGGCGGCGCCAAGGCGCCGCCGTTGTTTCGTCTCTTCTAAAGACGCGATTAGAACGTGTAACGCATGCCGACGCCGAGCGCGCTCAGCGTATTGCCCGGCGCCAGCGCGGCGCTAGAGCTGCCCACGCCGCTGGTATAGATCGGCGCCACCGCGAAATCGGCGTTCTGGAGGCGGTCGTTCTTCAGACGGGTGTAGTAGGAGAACAACTGCGTCGCCTTGCTCAGGTCATAGGTCGCGCCCAGAACCCATTGCTCGGCACCCCAATCGTCGGAACCGCCGATATAGGCGTTGGACAGCCCCATCAGCTTGTTGTACGACAGCTTGACCGAGGCGCGGCCGATCGCTTGCGTCGCGGCCACGGTCCAGTCGTTTTGCGTCATGGTGCCGAGGTGGCCGACGGTGGCGTAGTTGGCGCGCTCGAACGAAGCACCGAGCCAGGTGCCGGTCGAGAACGTGTAGCCGGCGGCGAGCTTGGTATAGTCGGTGCCGGCCCCGGTCGAGGTCTTGGCCGCGCTCATGCCGCTCGTGGCGCTCAACGTGTTGGTGGTGTTGCCTTGATGGTCATAGCCCAACGCGACGATGAACGGACCGTTGCTGTAGTGGCCGGCCAGCGACACCCGTTGCTGACCGTCGGCGGTTTCATCGGCGCCCCACGAGGCGCCGAACTGGAAGCCGCGCCACACAGGCGTCAGGTAATGCACCGAGTTTTTCAGACGCTGGTCGCCGCGGGTCACGACGGCGCTGGCGGCATTGGTGTCGGCGGTGGTGTTGGCCATCACGTTGGTGCCGACGTCAAGCGTGGTCAGACGCTTGTAGGCCGAATCGTAGTTACCCATCTGCAGCGTGCCGAGCTGCGTATCGGACAGGCCGACGAAGGTATTGCGCGTGGCGAAGGTGGCGCCTTCGCCCTTGTCGTTGACGCCGCCTTGCGCAAAGTTCTTCAGGCTGCTTTCCACCTGCCAGATCGAGCTCATGCCGTTGCCGAGGTTTTCGACGCCCTTGAAGCCGATGCGCGAGTTTTCGTCTTCCACCCGCATCATGCTGGGCTGCGTGGTGCTGCCGCCGCTCGCCTTCACCGACTCGACGCCAGCGCCGATCATGCCGTAAATGGTGGTTTCGTCGGCGCGTGCCAACGGCGACAGGACGACCGCCGTCACGAGCGTCGCGATGATTTTTTTATTCATTAAAATTGTCTCCAGTTCCTGTGAAATTCAGTGCCGCGCATAGTTCATTGACGCGTCACGAGAAATTAACATTCGACCGGATCGGATTTTTGATTCACATCAATCGAAAATCGTGGTTTTAATGGCGTTAAATTCACAAACGTTTTTTATCGTTCACAAAAAAATTAAAGCCCGGATTTACCGGGCGGAATAAAAACAATTAAATCACCTTATTTTTTATGCGATTGTAATCTGTCGCACAAAAACATCGGTCATTCGGTGTTATCGCCGTGGATTTTCTTGTATAGCCGTTCGGGCCGGCCGATGCGGCCGTAGGATATTTCCGCGTTCAAATAATGGTTCTCGACGCAATATTCGAGATAGCGCCGCGCGGTGGTCTTGCTGATGCCCAACAGCTGCGCCACGCTTTCGGTGGTGTGCGCCTCGTCGCCGGCCAGGAACACATCCTTGATCCGCGCGAGCGTCAGCGCCTCGATGCCCTTGGTGTGACGCGCCGGGCCGAAATTCTTCGATTGCAGGTTGAACAGCTCGTCGACATGATGCTGGTTCACCCGCTCGCTCGATTGCTGCGAGTCGAAAAAGCGGATGAACCGCTCCAGCGACATTTGCAGCCGCTCGTACGACACCGGCTTCAGGATGTAATCGAAAGCGCCGAAGCGGATCGCCTGGCCGCAGGTATCCATATCGCTCGCCGCGGTGATGAAGATCACTCGCGTCGGAATATGACCGGTGACGATGTCCTCCAACAGTTCGATGCCATGGCCATCGGGCAGAAAGTTGTCGAGCAGAAGCAGGTGCGGCTTGAGCACCTGGATGAGCTTACGCGCGTCCGACAGACTCGCGGCCACGTTCACCGCGCGAAAGCGGCTGAACTTGCGCACGAATTCCACGTGCAAGGCGGCGAGGCGCGCCTCGTCCTCGACGATCAACACATCGATGTCATGCATCCGCGTGACTCCGTTTGGGCACAAAAATCGAAATAATCGCTCCCTGCGGCAGGTTGTCTTCCACCGTGATGGTACCCGCCGCCCGCTGAACATAGCTCTTCACCAGATACAGGCCAATGCCGCGCTCGCTGTCGCCGCGCGTGGACACGCCGCGCTCGAAGAGCCTGTCGCGCACCGCCGCATCGACGCCGGTACCGTTGTCCGCCACTTCGATGATCAGCTCCTCGCCGCCGTCGGACAGAAACAGCACGACCTTGCCGCCTTCCGAACGGGCCGATAACACCGCCTCGAAAGCGTTGTCGAGCAGGTTGCCGATGATGGACATCCATTCGACGTCGGAGAGGCTGGCCGGCAGCGCGTTGAGCTCGCAGCCCGAATCGAACTCCAGCTCGATGCCCAGCTCGCGCGCCCGGTAGAACTTGCCGATCAGCAAACCGCAAAGGTGGTAATTGCCGAAGGTGCTGGAAATATAGTCGAGCACCTGCTGCTGGATCTCCGACTGCGACTGGATCAACCGCGTGGCCTCGTCGTAGGCCTTGGCGTGCAAGAGCCCGGAGATGGTCGACATCCAATTGAGATGCTCGTGGCGAATCACGCGCAGGTTGTCGGCATAGCGTCGAACCTGGCTCAGTTGCAGGCTCAAGGTATTGATATCGTCTTGGCGGCGGAAGCTGATCACCCAGCCGTGCACCCGCCCGCCGATGCGGATCGCCACCCGGCTGGCAATGACATTGAGCTGATTGAACAAACAGATCTGGTCCTTGATGTCCGGATCAGACTCCGCGGCGGTGAACAGCGGGCAGCCGGGAATCAGATCGGCCAGATTCATACCGGTCGGTTCGCCCATGTCGGACGACAGCGCCAGCATGTCGCGCGCGGCGCGGTTGATGGCGATGATCCGCCTCTGGGTATCGATCGACAGCACGCCCTCGTAGATCGAATCGAACACCGCCTCTTGCTGCCGCAGCATGCGGGCGATCTCGTGCGGCTCCAGGCCGAACATCTGCCGCTTGATGCTGCGGGCAAACAGCCACGCACAGATGAATAGCGCATAGAGCGACGCCAGCAGCACCGCCAGCAACGGCATGAACTGCCCCTTGCCCCAGCGTTCGATCGTGCTTTGGAAATAACCGACCGACACCACGCCGATCACATTGCCGGCCGCGTCGCGCACCGGCGCCTTGCCGCGCCAGGACACCCCCAGCGTGCCGCTTTCCAGCGTCACGATGCTGCGCCCGCTCTCCAGCACCGGCGCGTTGTCGCCGCCGCGCATGGGGCTGCCCACCGGCACATGCGGATCGGTATGCATCAGATGCAGCCCCTGGCGGTCGCCAATCACGATGTAGCTGGCATCCGACACCGCCTTGAACGGCTTGATCAACGCGGACAGCCGCGCGCTGTCGTGCGACGCGATCGCGGACGCCACCTCGGGCATCAACGCGATTTCCTGCGCCTGCACCAGCGCGCGCTGGCCAATCTGGTCGTACAGGCTTTGCTCCATGCGTTGATAGACGTACCAGCCCAGGAGCAGCGACAGCGTACAGGACACCAGCAGCAACAGGATGAAGATACGGCTCTTGAACGACAGACGCGGCAATAGCCCGAAGCGCGGCGCGGGCTGATCGATCAGCGCCAGCCGCGAAGTCGTCGAGGCATCGGATCCTGAGGGCATGCGGGCAACCTGTGTCTATCTATGGACGGGTCATTTTACAAGGGATCGGCAGATTAAGGATATATGACGATCGCCAAACCGTGGAATCGACATTTAAAACTTATAAAACAATTAAAAACATAAAAACCGCAGCAATAAAATTCCGCGCCGCCGAATAAAAATTTTTATGAGATTTAATTCATAAAAACCACGGTTTCAACTTGATTAATATCACATTTCCGGCCGCATCGCCCGAGTACATTTCAATCCGCCAATAAACGGATTTACACAACGGGTGAGAGACGGATTCCCTTATACGAAATCCATCTGACCACACAGGGGTTAAAGAAAATGAATATCAAAATCGCACTGCAGATTTTCAATTCCATGGCGCCGGTTTTCCTGTTGATCTTTCTCGGCTGGCTGGCCGTGCACAAGAAGATCGTCGACAAAGGCGCCAAAGCCGTCTGCTCGACGCTGGTGACCGATTTTGTCTTCCCGGCGCTGCTGTTCAACGAAACCTACAAGGCCAAGCCGTCGGAAGTGTTCAACGGCTCCTGGATGCTGGCCTTCGGCATCGCCATGTGTTCGATGTGGGCCATCGGCTACCTGTCCAACAAGATGGTACTGAAGAAGGACATGCGCCAAAGCGCCATGCAGGGCATGCTGTGCAGCTTCCCCAACATGGGCGGCATGGGCATTCCGTTTTTGGCGCTATTGATCGGCGCGAGCTCGGCCATCTCGGTGGCGGTGGCCAACGTCATCGTCGCCATCACCGTGATTCCGGCCACGCTGTTCCTGCTTGAATTGGGCAACACCGCAGAGCAAGCCGGCCAAGGCGGCGGCATGAAGATCCTGGCGACCTCGGTGATCAACTCGCTGAAGAAGCCGATGGTCGCCGCCGTGCTCGTCGGGCTTGTCTTCAGCATTACCGGCCTGAGCGCCTATCTGCCGAAGTTCGCCATCTCGAGCCTCGACATCGTCGCCAAGTCGTGCAACTTCATTTCGCTGTTCGCCGTCGGCGTGGCGATCTATGGCGTCAAGCTGTCGTTCAACCGCAGCTTGGCCATGAACCTGTTCCTCAAGTGTCTGCTCAACCCGGCCATCGTCTGGGCCATGGTGATGCTGTTCGGGCTGACCGGCCAACATGCCGAGGAAATGATTTTCCTGCTGGCCATGCCGACCGCGACCAACGCCGCGATTCTCGCCTACCAATGGCGCGTGCAGGAAGAAGAGGCCTCGAGCATCTACCTGGCCACCACCGCCATGTCGATCATCATTCTCCCCTCGCTGCTGGTGCTGATGCGCGCCAACATCCCGGGCGTGAATTAATTACCGCAGGAGTTCCATCATGAAATTGACCAGCTTCACCACCCTGCAAGGAAGCAAAGGCTACGGCATCTATGGCGAGGACGGCATCGTCGACCTCACGCGCCGTCTGGGCCACCGCTATCCGGATTTGAAGGCCCTGTTGGCCGCCGGCGCGCTGGAGGAAGCGCGCGCCTGGGCCGACGCGCCGGCCGACTTCGGCTTCGACGCCGTGCATTTTCTGCCGCTGATCGAAGCGCCGGGCAAAATCCTGTGCGTTGGCATGAACTATGCCGAAAAGCGGAAGGAGTTCAACGAAACCAACGCCGCGCCCACGCTGTTCGTCCGCTTTGCCGACTCGCAGACCGGCCACGGCTGCCCGGTGCAGAAACCGGCGCAGACCAACGAATTCGACTATGAAGGCGAATTGGCGGTGGTCATCGGCAAACGCGGTTTCCGCATCGCCGAGGACGAAGCGCTCGCGCACGTCGCCGGCTACAGCTGCTATATGGACGGCTCGGTGCGCGACTGGCAGCACACCTGGTTCACCGCCGGCAAGAACTGGCGCGCCACCGGCGCTTTCGGCCCGTGTCTGACCACCGCCGATGCGATCCCCGACCCGCATACCCTCGGCATCCGTACCTACTTGAATGGCCAAATGGTGCAAAACGACCATACCGGCAACATGATCCACCGCGTGCCGGCGCTGATTGCCTACATCAGCACCTTCACCGAACTGGCTCCGGGCGACGTGATCATCACCGGCTCGCCCGGCGGCGTAGGCAAGAAGCGCGTGCCGCCGCTGTTCATGAAGAACGGCGACCTGGTGGAAGTGGAGATCGAAGGCATCGGCCGGCTGCAAAACCACGTCGTGGCCGAGGAGCTCGCGGCCTGAGCCGCGCGCGACGGGAGACGGCTATGACAGGCGACCTGGAGTTCCTGCACGTCACGCCGGCCAACGATCCGGCCGCCACGGTGCGCATCCGTCAATTGCTGGCCCAGTGTCAGCTGGACCTGGATTGCGATATCGACATCTTCGTCAGCGCCGAGGTGCGCGGACAGATGGTCGCCTGCGCCGGCCTGTCGGGCAACATCATCAAATGCGTGGCGATCTGCCCGCAGCTTCGCGGCGAGTCGCTGAGCCTGCGGCTCGTCAGCGAGGTGGTGCAACTTGCCGCCGAACGCGGCCATTTCCACCTGTTCCTCTACGCCAAGCCGGAAAACGTGCCCTTTTTCCAGGGTTGCGGCTTCTACCCGCTGGTGGCGGTACCGGACACCATGGTGCTGATGGAAAACAGCCCCGTGGCCATGCGTCGCTATTGCGACACGCTTGCCGCGGCGCACCGCGTCGACGGTGAGCGCGTCGGCTGCATCGTCATGAACGCCAATCCGTTCACCCTGGGGCACCGCTATCTGGCAGAACAAGCCGCCCAGCATTGCGATTGGCTGCACGTGTTCGTGGTGCGCGAGGATCTGTCGCTGTTTCCCTACGCCGACCGTTACCGCCTGGTGGCGCAGGGCCTGGAAGGCATTCCCCGGCTGACGCTGCACCATGGCTCGTCGTACATGATTTCCCGCGCCACCTTCCCCGGCTACTTCCTCAAGGACAAGGGCATCATCGACAGCTGCCACACGGCGGTCGATCTGCTGCTGTTCCGCGAATACATCGCCCCGGCGCTCGGCATCACCCACCGCTTCGTCGGTACCGAGCCGTTTTGCGCCGTCACCGAGAAATACAACCGCGACATGGCCTACTGGCTGCAACAGGCGCCTTCGGCCGCGCCGGCCGTCCACGTCAGCGAAATCGCGCGCAAGACGCTGTCCGGCACGCCGATCTCCGCCTCCGAAGTGCGCCGGCTGCTGTGCCAGCGCGATTTCGGCCAGATCGAACACCTGGTGCCCGACAGCACGCTCGCGCTGTTGCAAGCCAAATACGTCAACAACGCCGAAGCCTGTGCCCAGGCTTGCGGCTAATACTCAACGATTCATGGATACCCGCCATGCAAATTCTTAAACAAGCCATTGCCGGCACGCTCGAATCCAGCGACCTGATGGTCAAGGTGGCGCCGAGCGCCGACGACGCGCTGGAAGTCATCGTGCACAGCGAAGTCATCAAGCAGTTCGGCGCGCAAATCCGCAAGGTGGTAGACGACACCCTCCGCCAGTTGGATGTCCGCGCCGGCAGCATCGTCATCGAGGACAAGGGCGCGCTCGACTGCGTGATCCGCGCCCGGGTGCAGACCGCCGTGCTGCGCGCCGCCGACGCGTCCCAACCCAACTGGGAGAAATTGTCATGAAACTCCGCCGCAGCATGTTGTTTCTGCCGGGCGCCAACGCGGCGATGCTGTCGACCGCCTTCGTCTACAAACCCGACTCGATCATGTTCGATCTGGAGGACGCGGTCTCTCTGCGCGAAAAGGACGCCGCGCGTCTGTTGGTGTTCCACGCGCTGCAAAACCCGGCCTACCGCGACATCGAAACCGTGGTGCGCATCAACCCGCTCAATACCCCGTTCGGCCTGGACGATCTGGAGGCAGTGGTTCGCGCCGGCGTCGACGTGGTGCGCCTGCCCAAAACCGACAGCGCCGAGGACGTCTGGCAGCTGGAGAAAGAAGTCGAGCGCATTGAACGCGCTGGCGGCCGCGAAGTCGGCAGCACCCGGCTGATGGCCGCCATCGAGTCGGCCAGCGGCGTGGTCAACGCGCTGTCGATCGCCAAGGCGTCGCCGCGGCTCATCGGCATCGCGCTGGCGGGCTTCGATTACGTGATGGACATGCAGACCGAACGCGGCGACGGCACCGAGCTCTTCTACGCGCGCTGCGCCGTCCTGCACGCCGCGCGCGCCGCCGGCATCGACGCCTTCGACGTGGTGTACTCCGACGTCAACGACGAGGAAGGCTTCCTGCGCGAAGTCGAACTGATCAAGCGCCTGGGCTTCAACGGCAAATCGCTGATCAACCCGCGTCAGATCGAGCTCTTGCACAACGCCTATGCGCCGACCGAGGAAGAGGTGGAGTACGCCGGCCGGGTCATCGCCGCGGCGGAAGCCGCCGAACGCGACGGGCTCGGCGTGATCGCGCTTAACGGCAAGATGATCGACGCGCCCATCGTCAACCACGCGCGCCGCACCCTGCAACGAGCGCAAGCCTCCGGCACGCGCCAATAAGCGAAAGATCGCAACCATGAACGCATTAGAACAGTTGCACGGCCAGTTCCCCGATCTGGCCCATCTGCGCCCGTTTGCCGGCGCGCACGCCGCCTCGCCGCATCTGGCCGATCCGGAACGGAAGGCGCATCGCAAACTCGCCGCCTCGCTGGAAGACGCCATCGCCAAGACCGGCCTGAAAAACGGCATGACCATCTCCTTCCACCACGCCTTCCGCGAGGGCGACAAGGTGATCAACTTGGTGGTTGACACGCTGGCGCGGCTGGGATTGCGCGATCTGACGCTCGCCACCAGCTCGCTGTTGAACGTCAACGCGCCGCTGATCGAGCACATCAAGAATGGCGTGATCACCCAGATCTACACGTCCGGCATGCGCGGCAAGCTGGCCGAGGCCATCTCCAACGGCCTGATGGAACGGCCGGTACAGATTCACTCGCACGGCGGCCGCGTGCACCTGCTGCAAAGCGGCGAACTGAACATCGATGTCGCCTTCCTCGGCGTGCCCTGTTGCGACGAATTCGGCAACGCCAACGGCGCCCACGGCAAATCTCGCTGCGGTTCGCTCGGCTATGCCAAGGTCGACGCCCAGTTCGCCCGCCAGGTCGTGCTCTTGACCGATGAAATCGTCGGCTTCCCCAACGTGCCGGTCAGCATTTCGCAAGACCGCGTCGACTACATCGTCAAGATCGACGAAGTGGGCGACCCGTCGCGCATCAGCGTCGGCGCGGCACGCGTCACCAGCAATCCGCGCGAATTGATGATCGCGCGCTTCGCCTGCGACGTCATCGAACATTCCGGCTATTTCAACCAGGGGTTCTCGCTGCAGACCGGCTCGGGCGCCGCCTCGACCGCCGCCACGCGCTTTCTCGAGCACCGCATGCTGAAAAAGGGCATCACCGCCAGCTACGCGCTGGGCGGCATCACCGGAAGCATCGTCGATCTGCATAAAAAGGGCCTGATCGAAACGCTGATCGATACCCAGTCGTTCGATACCGTGGCGGCAGAGTCGCTGGCAGAATCGCCGCGCCACCTGGAAGTGTCGACCAACGAATACGCCAACCCCTCCTCCAAGGGCACGTACTGCGACCGCGTCGACGTGGTCATCCTGAGCGCGCTGGAGATTGATTGCGACTTCAACGTCAACGTGATCACCGGCTCGGATGGCGTGATGCGCGGCGCCTCGGGCGGGCACTGCGACGTGGCGGCGGCCTCGAACCTGACCATCGTGGTCGCGCCGCTGATCCGCAGCCGCATCCCGACCGTCGTTCGGCGCGTCACCACCATCGTCACCCCGGGCGAATCCATCGACGTGCTGGTCACCGATCACGGCATCGCCGTCAATCCGGCACGGCCGGAAGTGGCCGAGCGGCTACGTGCCGCCGGTTTGCCGCTGATGGACATCGACGCCTTGTATCAGCGCGCGGTATCGCTCACCGGCGAACCGCAGCCGATCGCATTCACCGACAAAATCGTCGGGGTGATCCGCTACCGCGACGGCAGCGTGATCGACGTCGTGCGTCAGGTGCAGCCATGAACGCCGCGCGCCTGATCAGCCTGGAGGCGATGCTCACGGCGCGCGAAGCGCGCGTGGCGCGGCAGGAAGCGGCGCGCGCGCGTCACCGTCTGCCGCTGATCTCGTTGTCGCTGGTCATGCCCGGGCCGGTCAAGGCCGGCCTCTTGCCGCGCGAGATCATGCAGGCGGCGCTCACGGCGGTGGACGGCCATCTGTCGCGCGCGCGCTGGCCGGTGATCGAGCGCCAGGCGCTATGGCTGCCGACCGGACCGGAAGCGCTGTACGCGGTCAACGCGCCGGCGGACGCGCTCAAACTCGCGCTGGTCGAACTGGAGGAGCGCCACACGCTGGGGCGGCTGTGGGATCTGGACGTGATCGGCGCCGAGGGCCAGGTATCGCGCGGCAGTCTTGGCATCGCACCGCGCCCCTGTCTGATCTGCCAAGAGCCGGCGCACGCCTGCGCGCGCGCCAAGACGCACGGCCTGGACCAGCTCTTCGCCGCCATCCAGGAGAAAGTCGATGCATACCACCGACGCCCGCTGGTCGCTTGACGCGCTGCGGCCGAGCGCGGCCGAGCGCCGCCTGGCCGAGCGCATCGGCGACCTCGCCGCCGCGGCGCTTTCCGCCGAAGTGCTGTTGACGCCGAAGCCGGGGCTGGTTGATCGGCGCAACAACGGCGCGCACCGCGACATGAATCTGGATACCTTCTTCGCCAGCATTCATGCCATCGGCGGCTATTTCGAGCAGTTCGCCCTGACGGGGCTGCGTAACGCCGCCGAACCCACCGGCCGCGTGCTGCCGCTGTTGCGGCCGGTAGGCGTGCTGGCCGAAGCGGCGATGTGCCGCGCCACCGGCAACGTCAACACGCACAAGGGCGGCATCTTCGCCATGGGGCTGTTGTGCGCGGCGGCGGGCCGGCTTTGCGCGCAGGGCATTACGCCCGACGCGCCGGCCCTATGCGCCGAAGTGGCGTGCATCTGCGCCGGCCTCGTCACCGCCGAGCTCGGCGCGGCAACGCGAGAGGCGCGGACGGCCGGCGAACGCTTCTACGCCCGTTACGGCATGACCGGCGCGCGCGGCGAAGCCGAGTCGGGCTTCGCCACCGCGCGGCTTTATGCGCTGCCGGTCTATCAATCGCTGTGTGATCGCGGGGTGGAGGCGGATCGGGCATTGCTGCAGGCGATGTTGCATTTGCTGGCCAACAACGACGACACCAATCTGGTTTCGCGCGGCGGACCGGAAGGGCTCGCGTTCGTGCAACATCAAGCACGCGCGCTCATCGCGCGCGGCGGGGTGCTGGCGCAAGACGGGCTCGATCAGCTGGCGGCCTTGGACGACGCGCTGATCGCGCGCCATTTGAGCCCGGGCGGCAGCGCCGACCTGATCGCCGTCACCGTGTTTCTGGCCGAAGCGCCGGTCACGCTCGGCTCACAGCCCATCGACCAACTCGCTTAACAACCGCAGGCCATGCGGCCACGGCCCATGGCCGGATTCGACATTCACGTGACCGGCTTCGCCGATGTCGGCTAGCCGGCATCCCCACGCCTCGGCCCAGTATTCCGCGCGGCTAAATCGCAGCAGTGGGTCGTTGTGGCTTGCCACCAGCACGCCAGGGCACGGCAAGCGCCCATCCGGTACCTGCTCTTCCAGTTCGAAACGCGCGGGCTCCGCCGGCGCCACCAGCATGACGGCGGCCACCGCCGAGGGCTGGCGGCAAGCCATGGTGCAGGCGGCCAGCGCCCCCATGCTATGGCCGATGAGGATCGCGGGTTTGCTCTGACCGGCAAGCCGGCGCCGAATCGCCCCTAGCCATCCCTCCAGGTCCGGCGTGCTCCACTGGCGCTGCGTCATGCGCAGCCAGGACGGATGCGCGGCATGCCAGTGGCTTTGCCAGTGCTCCGGACCGCTGTCGTTCAAACCAGGCACCAGCACATAAACAAAACGCGACTGCCCTCGCGCCAACACGGCGTCGACCGGGTCGGACGGTAAAGAGGGCAAAGGGAGGGGGCGAGAAAGACTCATCCGATCGATTATTGCCATTTCTCCCCGAGGGCGCAATTTCCGCGGCATGGGCACGGTAGAGTTTTTAAGTGCTTAATTCGCCTGTCGGTAAAACAAGATAATCATGCCAAACACCATGATATTATTTTGCATGACAAGACAATAAACTGAGGAAACCTCATGGTCATCGACCGGCTCAACGACATGCGTCTCTTCGTCGATGCCGCCACGCTAGGCAGTTTTTCCGCCGCCGGGCGTCGCCAGGGCCTGTCGCCGGCCGCCGCCAGCGCCTGCATCCAGCGGCTGGAGAGCGCGCTCGGCGCGCGCTTGTTCGAACGCACCACGCGCCGGCTGCGGCTCACCGAGGAAGGTCAGCTCTATCGCCAATATTGCCAAAAGGCATTGACGCTGTTGGAGGAGGCCGAGCAACAACTGCTGGCGGGCCATCAGCGGATCAAGGGCCTGGTGCGATTATCGGCGCCCTCCGATCTCGGTCGCAACACGCTGTTGCCCTACCTGGACGAATTTCGCGCGCATCACCCCGAGGTGCGTTTCTCGCTGCACTTGAGCGATAGCATGACCAATCTGGTCGGCGACGATATCGATCTAGCCATCCGCTACGGCCAACCACCGGACAGCAGCATGATCGCGCGCACGCTGACCACCACCCGGCGCGTGGTATGCGTCGCGCCCGCGCTGGCCGAGCGCGGCGGCCGTCCCGCCACGCCCGACGACCTGGCCACCCTGCCCTGTCTCGCGCTCATCACCGCCGCCGGCGTCATGCACGAGTGGCGCTACCAGCAGGGCGGCACCACGCATGTGGCGAGAATCAATCCCTGCCATGAAAGCAACGACGGCGAGATCATCCGGCGCTGGGCGCTCGTCGGCCAGGGTTTCGCCTACAAATCCCTGCTCGACGTGGCGGACGATCTGCGCGCCGGTCGACTGGAAACCGTGCTCGACGATTACTTCCGCGAGAGTACGCCGCTGAACGCGCTCTTTCAGGGACGCGTTCAGCCGCCACGCGTGCGCGCGTTGATCGACTTCCTTCAGGATCGTTTCACGGCGCTTTCGGCCTCGCTCGGCTAACCCGCCGCCAACGCCGGATAATCGGCATAGCCGCGTTCCCCGCCGCCAAACAGCGTGGCCGGATCCAGTGTCGCCAGCGGCAAACGCTCGGCCAGCCGGCGCGGCAAGTCTGGATTGGCCACGAACGGCCGTCCGAAAGCGACCAGATCGGCATACCCCTGGCGCAGTACCCACTCCGCGCGTGCCAGGTCGTAGTTGCCTGCCACGATAATCGGCCGCTGAAAGCGGGCGCGAACCTCGCGACGGAAGTCCTCGCTGAACTGCGGCGCGTCGTCCCAATCGGCCTCGACCAGGTGCAGGTAGGCGATGCCCTGCGCCTGCAGGAAACGTGCGGCATCCAGAATGGTGGGCAAAATATCCGGACAATCCATGCCGCGCGCGGTCAGGAAAGGCGCAAGCCGAATGGCGGTACGCTCGGCCCCGGCCTCGGCGGCCACTGCCGTCACCACCTCCTTGAGAAAACGCAAACGGTTGTCGCGCGAGCCGCCATAGTCGTCTTGGCGCAGGTTGGACGAGGTGCGTAGGAATTGATCGACCAGATAGCCATTGGCGCCATGGATCTCCACGCCGTCAAAACCGGCGGCCATGGCGTTTTTCGCCGCCCGGCGATAATCGTCGATCACCGCCTGGATCTCCGCGAGCGTCAACGCGCGCGGCGTCGGGCAATCCACCATCGCGCCCGCGCCGGTGGCCGGGTCGACCTTCCAGATTTGCCCCTGAAACGGCACGGCGGACGGCGCCACCGGCAGCGCGCCCTGATGGAAATCGGGGTGCGACATCCGCCCCACATGCCACAGTTGCAGAAAGATATGTCCGCCGGCGGCATGCACCGCCTCGACGACGCCACGCCAGCCCGCCACTTGCTCGGCGCTATGGATGCCGGGGGTAAAGGAATATCCCTTGCCCTGCGGCGAGATTTGCGTCGCCTCGGTCACGATCAAGGCTGCGGACGCACGCTGCGCGTAATAGCGCGCATTGAGCGCATTGGGCACGTCGCCCGGTTGCATGCTGCGCGCGCGCGTCATCGGCGCCATCACCACGCGGTGCGGCGCGGTCCAACCCGCCAGCGTGACGGGCGAGAACAACGGGGAGTCCCCCGCGATGGAGGTTTGCATCGTTCGCTCCTAAGAAAAAAGCGTGATCGGCCACGTTACAAAATCGACGGCCAGACTCCGCCATCCACGCGCAAGGCGGCGCCCGAGGTGGCTGAGGCTTGCTCCGAGGCCAGATAGACCACCATGTTGGCCACCTCGTCGGCACTGGCTAGACGGCGGATCAGCGACGCGGGCCGCTGCTGCCGGATGAAGTCCGCCGCCACCTCGGCCTCGGCGACCCCGGTCGCCCGCGCTTGCGCGCAAAGCATCCGCGCCACGCCTTCCGAATGCGTCGGCCCCGGCAGTACGGCATTGACCGTGACGCCGCTGCCGGCGAGCACGCCGGCCAGCCCGCGCGACACCGACAGCAGCGCGGTTTTGCTCATGCCGTAGTGAACCATGTCCGGCTGCGGCTGCACGGCCGATTCGCTGGAGATAAACTGCACGCGCCCCCAGCCGCGCTTCGCCATACCCGGCGCGTAGTGGCGCGATAGCCGGACCGCGCTCAGCACATTGACCTGGAAAAAACGCTCCCACTCGGTGTCGTCGATGGTAAAGAAATCCTGCGTTTGATAGATCCCCAGGTTGTTGATCAAAATATCGGTTTCCGGTACCCGCAAAAGGAAATCGGCGGCGCCGGCGGCGGTGCCAAGATCGGCCGCCACGCCTTCGACACGCGCCCCGGGGAGCGCTTGGCGCAGGTCGGCCACGGCCTGCTCGACGCGCTCAGCGCCGCGGCCGTTGATGACCACCTGCGCGCCCGCGGCCGCCAATCCCTTGGCGATGGCGAAGCCGATGCCGGCGGTGGAGCCGCTGACTACCGCACGGCGCTGACTTAGATCGATTCGCATATCGCGCTCCTCGTGCTCAAGGCTTGGTCAGACCCAACTGGCGCAGCAGCGTGGCCATGTCTTCCAGATGCCAGTTCTCGGCAATGCGGCCGTGCTCGACGCGATAGAGATCGAACGCCTGGAAATCCACCGTTTGTCCTTGCCCCGTCGCCGCGCCGAATTGCCCAGTGAAGTGGCCGCGGAAATGTAGATGCACACTGACGCGATCCCCCGCCACCACCATATCCGCCACTTCGGCGGAGAGGTCGGGCACCGCTTGGCGGAAAGCCTTGGACGCCTGCAACGGCCCGCTCGGGCCCTGCGCACGCCCTTCGGGCAGGGTCCGATCGGTAAAGTCGTCCGCCAATGCAGCGCGGGCAAAACGCTCGTCGCCGCTATTCCAGAAAGCGGCATAGCGCAGCGCCGCTTGAATCAGCGGCTGCGTCGCCGCCGCCGGCCCCGCCGACGCCAAATGTCTCGGCACCGGCAACGTTTCGGCTTGCGCCGGCGCGGCCAGGATCGGCAAGAGCAACGCCAGGCCGCTCAAGCGCAAAGTCACAGAAGATAACGTCATGGATAGGATTCCTTATCGTCATGGGTTCAACAACGTCCCTCATTGTGGATAAGGAAGCCAAGTTTGATAATTAAGGGGAAAATTGAATGATATTTCCACCAAACAGAATAATCAGCCGAACACGGCCACCACTTGCCGCGCCAAGGCCACCAGCTCGCCATCCGGGCCGAAAAGATGGGTGTCTTGATTGCTATAGCCATCGCGCGCCGCCACGAGGTCGACGTCGACGCGCCACCAGCCCTCCGATGGCACCGCCGCCGGGTGGCGCACGAACTCCAAGGCCCAACTCAACGTGCTGCCCGGCGTGGGC
>Ga0213872_10000626_pt1 | contig 26758 bp, 17 predicted proteins | sample VelepicomBERX_R2_FD_160071 | JGI IMG/M metagenome (GOLD analysis project Ga0213872, IMG submission 160071) | Rhizosphere microbial communities from Vellozia epidendroides in rupestrian grasslands, the National Park of Serra do Cipo, Brazil - RX_R2 | ecosystem: Host-associated > Plants > Roots >...
CACGGCGGAAACCAACCCGCGGATATCAGTCTGATCCATCGTCGCAGCAGACTTCGTGTCGCATCACCCCGAGCCGCTGAAATGAAATTCAAATCTTGCGATTGACAGGAGCGACCATATCAGCCCTGGATCAGAGCTTGGCGCCTTCCGCGCGGTACACCCACTCGCCGCCGACCATGGTGCCCAGCACCTTGGTGGCCTTGAGCTGCTCGGGGTTGACAGTGAGCACATCGCGGTCCACCAGCGTCAGATCGGCCTGCTTGCCGGGCTCGATGGAGCCGATGTGCTCCTGCTGGCTCAGGGCCTGGGCGGCGTTGATGGTGTAGGCGTAGAGCATGGTTTCCCGCGGCATGTCCTCGCCGGCATTGAGCACGCCCTTGGGGCCCTTGCGCGTTTCCGCCTGGTAGATGGCCTCGAAGACATTGGGCGTGGAGACCGACCAGTCGCTGGCGCCGGCGATCAGGGCGCCTGCGTTCAGCAGCGAGCGGGCCGGATACTGCCAGGGAAAGATGGCGGGGTCCACATAGGGCTCGATCAGGTCGATGGTGTCCGGCCCGGCCTCGGCCCAGAACAGCTGCATCGATGCGATGACCCCCAGCGATTTGAAGCGCGGAATGTCGGTCGGCTTGACGAACTGCAGGTGGGTGATGGTGTCGGGCAGGCCGCTGTTGCCGTTGGCCTGGCGCACCGCGGCGAAGCCGTTGAGCGTCTCGTGCACGGCGCGGTCGCCGATGGCATGCACGTGCACGACCAGTCCGGCCTTGTCGGCCTGGGTCGCGACCTGGGCGAACTGCTCGGGCGAGAACAGCAGGTCGCCCATGGTTCCGGTCTTCTTGTAGGGCTCCGACATGGCTGCGCTGTGCGACGGATATTCGACCACGCCGTCCATGAAGATCTTGATGCCCGGCACGGTCAGGCCGGGCACGTTGGCGTACTGCTGGCGCAGGGCCTGGACTTGCGCCAGCGGGTCGCCCCGTTCGACGTCCTCGGCCTTGACCTGCACGAAGGCGGCGACATGCGACTTCAGCTCGTTGCGGTCCGACAGGGCCTTGTAGGTCGCGAGGATCTCGGGCGAGGCCAGTGCGTCCAGCCAGCTCGTGATGCCCAGCTCGTGCATCAGGTTCACGCCGGCCCGTCCGGCCTCCAGCATGAAGGCCGCGTCAGGGAGTGGGACCTTGCTCTGCAGGGTGTCCCAGCCCGCGTCCACGGTGAAGCCGTTGGGGACCAGGTCCTTGGAGCTGCCATAGTATTTGCGCTGCGACTCCGTCAGGCCGCGCAGAAAGGCCTGGGTGATGCCGGCACGCTCGCGCAGCACGCGATTGCCCCAGCCCGTGTGGCCGTCCATGCCATGGAGCACGACGGGCACCTTGGCAAAGGGGCCGCTGTTGAAGCGCGCGTTGAGCTGCGACTGCTGGCTCCAGATGCCGAGCGGAATGTTGGTCACCGCCAGCACGTCGCCGCGCATGCTCTTGCCCTCTTGCAGCGCCTTGAGCGCCACCTTCACCACCTGGTCGACTTTGGTGATTGTCGGCTCCACGCTGGCGGACAACAGCCCGGTGCCGCCGTAGACGACGTGCTCGTGGCTGTCGATCAGGCCGGGCAGCAGGGTCCTGCCTTGCAGGTCGACGACCTTGGCGTCCGTCGCCACGCGCGCCGCGATGTCGGCCTGGTTGCCCACGGCGACGATCTTGTCGTCGTGGATGGCAACGGCCTGCGCATAGGGGTGCAGGCGGTCGCCCGTGAACACACGGGCGTTGACCAGCAGTTGGTCTTGCGCTTGCGTGTTGGACAGGCTCAGCAGGCAGGCCGCGCCAATGAGCAGGCGCTGTAAGGGTTTGGCAACAGTCATCCGGATCTCCAGGGAAGCAGTGGGTAAGTCTTGAAAATATGAGCTAAAGCTCAGATTACGTTGAATGAGCAAAAATGACTTCAGGGGATTCCCTAGTGAGGCAGCTCCACCGGGTCCGCCGCGGACCGGTCCGGCATTCAAGAAATAATCCAGGCCATGACGCTTGCCGACCCGCTATCTCCCGACCTCGCTTTCCCCCCCGGTTTCATGGTCCTGCACGGCAACCGCCTGGAGGACTTGAGCGAGCTGCTGGTGGCCTTTGTGCGTGCCCAGCCTCTGCCGCCCTTGAGCCCGGAGATCCTGCTGGTGCAAAGCGCGGGCATGAAGCACTGGCTGGAAATGGCGCTGTCGGCGGACCAGGCCCTGGGCATTTGCGCCGCCACCCGCATGGAGCTGCCCAGTGCGTTCCTGTGGCAGGTCTACCGCCAGGTGCTGGGGGCCCAGGCGGTGCCCGTGCAAATGCCCTTCGACAAGAGCCAATTGGTCTGGCGGTTGCTGCGCCTGCTGCCCTCGCTGGCGGCAACGAACGCCATTTACGCGCCCCTGCAAGCCTATTTGAGCCGGGTGCCCGACAGCCGCAAGCTGTATCAATTGGCCTTGCAGCTGGCCGATGTGTTCGACGGCTACCAGAGCTACCGCGCAGACTGGCTGCGCGATTGGGCGGCGGGCCGCGATGTGCTGGGCGCGCAAGACCTGGACCCCGACCAGGCCTGGCAGGCGCAGCTGTGGCGCGACTTGCGCGCGGACCTGGGGCCGGATCTGGCCGAGGCCTCGCGCGCCGGCGTGCACAGCCGGTACATGAGCGCGGTCCAGGCGCTTGCCGCCGAGTACCAGGCCACCGGCGTGCGGCCGCGCGGACTGCCGCAGCGCATCGTCGTGTTCGGCATCTCCTCGCTGCCCCACCAGGCGGTCGAGGCGCTGGCGGCGCTGGGTCCGCTGTGCCAGGTCCTGATGCTGGTGCAAAACCCCTGCCGGTACTACTGGGGCGACCTGGTCGAGGGGCATGCGCAGCTCAAGGCGCTGGTGCGGCGCCGTCAGGCCCACAAGGTTGCAGACAAGGCCGCGGCGGTCCGCCAGGCGCCGGTCGCGCACCCCTTGCTGGCGTCCTGGGGCAAGCAGGGGCGCGACTACCTGCACCTGCTGGACGGCTTCGACCAGGTCGAGGCCTATCGCCAGCGCGTCGCCCGCGTCGACGTGTTCGTCGATCCGCTGGACGCGGCGCCCGTGGCGACGCAGCTGGCCCAATTGCAGTCCGGTATCCTCAATCTCGAGCTGCCAGAGGCGGCGCAGGCGCTGCGCGCGGACGACGACTCCGTCAGCCTGGTCAGCTGCCATTCGCCGCAGCGCGAGGTCGAGGTGCTGCACGACCGCCTGCTGGCCTGGCTCGATGCCGACGCAAGCCTGCAGCCGCGCGAGGTGATGGTGATGGTGCCCGACATGGAGCGCTTCACGCCGCACATCCAGGCGGTGTTCGGCCGGTTTTCAGCCGGCGAGCCGCGCCACATTCCCTACGCCCTGGCCGACACCTCGCCGCGCCAGTCGCCGCTGGTGCAGGCCTTGCGGCAGCTGCTGGCGCTGCCGCAATCGCGCATCTCGCTGGCCGACTGGCTCAGCCTGTTCGAGGTCGACGCGGTGCGGCAGCGCTTTGGCTTGAGCGCGGCCGACGTGGCGGAATTGCAGCCCTGGCTGCAGGACGCGGGTGTGCGCTGGGGCCTGGACGGCGCGCACCGGCAGCCCTTCGGGATGCCCGCGGACGCCAGCGGCCTGGCGCCGAACAGCTGGCTGTTCGGGTTGCGGCGCCTGCTGCTGGGCTACGCGCTGGGCGAGGCTATTGGCGACACATTGGGCGAACCGGATCCTGGCGCCGCGGCTTGGGGCCAGACATTGGCCCAGCCGGCCTGGAGCGGCCTGGACGCGCGGCTGGTGCAGGCGCTGCTGGACTGGCTGGACGCCGTCCGGCTCACGTTGCAGGCCCTGCGCGTCGAGCAGACGCCGGCGCAATGGGTGGCTTGCCTGACCGGGATGGTGGCGCGTTTCTTCGAGGGCTCGGACGAGGCCGAGGCGCGCCAGATCCAGCACCTGCTGGAGCCGCTGGAGGCCTGGCTGCAGGCTTGCGATGCAGCGGCGCTGGACGCGCCGCTGCCGCTCGAAGTGGTCGGCGACCACTGGCTGTCGCAGCTGCAGGAGGGCGGCCTGCACCAGCGCTTCTTCGGCGGCGGCGTGCAGTTCGGCACGCTGATGCCCATGCGCTCGATCCCGTTCAAGATCGTCTGCCTGCTGGGCATGAACGACGGCGACTACCCCCGCCAAGGGGTGCCGCGCGATTTCGACCTGATGGCGCAGAGCTGGCGGGCCGGCGACCGTTCGCGCCGCGAGGACGACCGCTACCTGTTTCTTGAAGCGCTGCTGTCGGCGCGCGACAAGCTCTACATCAGCTGGCAAGGCCATCGCGCCACCGACAACGCCGAGCTGCCGCCCTCGGTGCTGGTGGCGCAGTTGATCGAGTTCCTGCGGCGCCACTGGCAGCCCGCGCGCGAGGCCATTGTGCAGCCGCTGCAGCCTTTTTCCCTGGCCTATTTCGAGCAGGGCTCGAAGTTTTCGACCTTCGACGCCGACTGGGCGCGCGTGCATGACGCCGATCGGGCTGGGACTGCGACCCCCGCCCAGCATCCCGAGGCGCGTTCCGCGCCCTCGGCGCTGAGCCTGAGCGATCTGCGCCAGCTCTTGCGCCAGCCGGTCGAGGTGTTCTTCAAGGCACGGCTGGGCGTTCAATTCGACGCCTTGACCGAGCTGGAGCTGGAACACGAACCTTTCGGCATCGATGGCCTGCAGCGCTTTCGCGAAGGGCAGGACCTGCTGGCCGCGCAGGATCTGGCGCAGGCCTTGCTGGTGCTGCCCCTGTCCGGTCGCCTGCCCATGGCCGCCCATGGCCAGCGCATGGTGGCCGAGCTGGGCCGCAGTGCCGACGTGGTGCGCCAGCGCGCGGCGCCTCTGCTGCGGCGCTTTGCGCATCCGCTGCCGGCGCAGGTCGTGGACCTGCTGCTCGACGGCACCGCGCTGAGCGGCAGCCTGCTCGATCTGCGCGCGGAACACGGGCCATCGGGCGAATGCCTGCAATGCCAGCAGCGCGTCGGCGCCGTGCTGGCGGGGCCGGGCGCCTTGGCGCGCCCCAGGCTCTCGGTGCTGACCGACTTGTGGGTGCGCCATCTGGCCGCGTCGGCCAGCGGCATGACGGTGCACAGCACCGTGCTGGGCCTGGACGGGCAGGTCAGCTTTGCGCCCTTGCCGGTTCAGGTCGCGCAAGGCATGCTCACGCGCCTGGTCCAGGCCTACCGCGAGGCCTGGACGGAACCGCCACCGGTGACCGCCAAGGCCGCCTGGGCCTACCTGGGCGCCTTGCCGGACGGGGAGGCGGACGCGCACGCGGCCGCCCTCAAGGCCTTTGAAGGCAGCGGCAAACTGCCGGGCGAGCGCGAGGAGTCGCCGTATCTGGCGCGCTGCTTTGCCGACTACGAGGCTTTGCGTGCGCAGTTGCCGGCCTGGGCGCGAACCTTGTATGGCGACCTGCAGGCGCATCTGAGCCTGGACGCGCTGCAAGGCGATGCAGCGGGAGACGGAGCATGAGCGCGGCGGCGGTTTCCCAGTCGCTCGACGCGCTGCGCATGTCCTTGCAGGGCCTGCAGGTGATCGAGGCTTCGGCCGGCACGGGCAAGACCTGGACCCTGGCCGCCCTGTACTTGCGCCTGGTGCTGGGCCATCGCGGCGACGGCGCGGACCTGCGCGCCGGCCTGTTCCCGCCGCAGATCCTGGTCATGACCTTCACCGAGGCCGCCACGGCCGAGCTGCGCGCCCGCGTGCGCGAGCGCCTGGCGCTGGCGGCACGCCATTTCGCGCAGGAGCTTGCGGAGCCGGATGCGTTTCTGGCCGACCTGCGGCAAGCCTTCGATCCGGCGCAGTGGCCTGAATGCGCCGCGCGCCTGGACACCGCGGCGCAATGGATGGACGAGGCCGCCATCTACACCATCCACGGCTGGAGCCATCGCATGCTGAGGCAGCACGCTTTCGACAGCGCCAGCCTGTTCGAGCAGTCGCGCGTCGAAGAGGGCGAGCACCTGCGCCTGCTGGCGGCGCAGGACTACTGGCGGCGCTGGTGCTATCCCTTGAGCTTGTCGCAGCTGCCGGCGGTCAAGGCCTGGGGGGGCGATCCGGCCGCGCTGCTGCTGGCCCTGCGCCCCTTGTGGGCCCGCGCCGAGCGCTCACCCGGCCAACTCTGCTATGGCGGCGCTGCGCCCGATGCCCTGGTCGCGGCCTGGAGCCTGTGGCAGGCGCAGCGCGAGCAGTTGGAGACGCCGGCCCGGACGGCCTGGACCGACGAGGCCATTGCCAAGGTCAGCGAGATGGCCGCCAACAAGACCTTGAGCCGCTACCAGGCCAACTGGATGCCCGGCTGGCTGGACAAGATGGCGGCATGGGCAGCGGGCGGCGAGATCGAGTTCAAGGTGATCGAGCGTTTTGCCAGCAGCGTCTTGCAGGAAAAGGGCTGGGCCGCGGCCAACCAGTTTGACGCCTTCGTGCGGATCGACGCGCTGGTGGCGCATCTGCGCCAGGAGCCCCAGATCGCCGACGACTTGCTGGCGCACGCCGCCGATGCCATCGGCGAGGCCTATGCGCAGGCCAAGGCGCGGCTGGCGCAATTCGATTTCTCCGATCTGCTGCAGCGCCTCTACCTGGCCTTGCAAGTGCCGGACGGCCGGCTGGCGCGGGCGATCCGCCAGCAGTTTCCCGTCGCGCTGGTCGATGAATTCCAGGACACCGACCCCTGGCAGTACGGCGCGCTTTCTCGCATCTATGCGGACCCGGACAGCACGGACGCCACTGGCCTCGTCATGATCGGCGACCCCAAGCAGGCCATCTACAGCTTCCGCGGCGCCGACCTGGCGACCTACCTGAAGGCGCGCGCACAGGCCGAGGGCCTGCATACCCTGTCGGGCAACTACCGCTCCACGGCGGGCGTGGTCGCGGCGGTGAACCATCTTTTCTCGCAAATCGACCGGCCTTTCGGCGATGTGCCTTTCGAGCCCGTGACGGCCCGCAATGCCGGGGTGCAGGCGCTGCGCGTGGAGGGGCGCGAGCTGCCCGGCCTGACGGTCTGGTGGCAGCAGGCCCCGGAGCCCCTGCGCGGGACCCGCTTGCGGCACGCCATGGCCGAGCTGTTTGCCAGCCAGATGGTGGCGCTGCTCAACAGCGAAGCCGCGCAGCCGGGCCAGATGGCGGTGCTGGTGCGCAGCGCCCATGAGGCGCAGGCCATGCAGACGGCCTTGGCGCGGCGCGGCGTGCGCAGCGTCTATCTGTCCGACCGCGACAGCGTCTATGCCAGCCCGGAAGCGCATGATCTGTGGCGCGTGCTGCGCGCGGTGGCGTTTCCGCGCGCCAGCGCCTGGGTCAAGGCGGCCTTGGCCACATCCTTGTGGGGCCTGGACTGGCCTGCGCTGGATGCGCTGCTGCACGAGGAAGCCGCCTGGGAAGCGGTGGTCGACCGGTTCCATGCCTGGCAGCAGGTCTGGGAGCGGCAGGGCTTCCTGCCCATGCTGCACCAGCTGCTGCACGACGAGGGCATTCCGGCACGCCTGCTGGGCCTGGACGTCCGCGGCGAGCCCCTGGGCGAGCGCCGGCTGACCAACCTGCTGCACCTGGGCGATCTGCTGCAGGCGGCCAGCCTGGGCCTGCAGGGACAGGGCAGCCTGATCCGCCATCTGGAGCTGCAATTGCAGAACCCGCAAGCCAGCGGCGATGCCGCGCAGACCCGGCTGGAGAGCGATGCCGAGCTCGTCCAGATCGTCACCATGCACAAGTCCAAGGGCCTGCAATACCCCTTGGTGTTCCTGCCATTCGCGAGCGGCTACCGGGCGTCCGACGAGGACGACGAGCAGCGCCTGGCCGAGGACCTGCGCCTGCTGTACGTGGCGCTGACCCGCGCCGAGCGCGCCATGTGGCTGGGCGTGGCGCCCGTGCACGGCGACCTGGACGGCAAGTCGCCCAAGCTGAAGAGTGCGCTGTCGTTGCTGCTGGACCGGCGCTCGCCGGACGACTTGCCGGATGCGCTGGCGCGCTGGCAGGCCTGCGCAGCGATCGAAGTCAGCCCCGCGCCCGTGCCGGACTCCGCGCCCTACATCGACCGGCGCAGGCCAGCGTCTCGCAAATCCGCGCTGCAGCCGAGCCGCGCGGCCTACAGCCGCTGGTGGACGGCCAGCTTCAGCGCCCTGGCGCGTGAACTGCATGAAGTCTCGGACGCGCTGCCGTCCGAGCGCGACGAACGCCTTGGCGACGCGCAGATCGACAGTCAAGACCTTGGCGAGGAAGCGCTGTCCGCCGCTCAGCAGGATCTGCTGGCCTCGCCCTGGAACGCTTTTCCGGCTGGCAGCCGCTATGGCAGCCTGCTGCACGACCTGCTGGAGTGGCAGGCCCAGCAAGGCTGGCCGGCTGCGCAGGACAAGCTGCAGCCCGATCCGGCCTGGACGCTGCTGCTCGCGCGCAAGCGAGCCGCGCTGCAGCTGGACGAGGCGCAGGTCCGCATGCTGGACGCCTGGGTGACGCGCTTGGCCTGCGCCGAATTGCGCTGGACCGAGTCCGGCTCGGCGCCGGGTTACGCGCTGGTGCTGGGCCGGATGCGGCGCAGCCAGGCCTGGGCGGAAATGGGCTTCAGCCTGCCGGTCCAGGGCCTGGCCGTCGAGACACTGGACAGGCTGATGCAGCGGCACCTGCTGCCCGGGCAGGCGCGCGAGGCCCTCCAGCCGCGCCGCCTGGAAGGCATGCTGACCGGCTTCATGGACTTGGTGTTCCAGCACCAGGGCCGCTACTACGTGCTCGATTACAAGTCGAACCGCTTGCCCGCCTATGCGCCTGACCAACTGCGGCAGGCCGTGCTGGCGCACCGCTACGAGGTGCAATACAGCCTCTATCTGCTGGCGCTGCACCGGCTGCTGAAGTCGCGCCTGCCCGATTACGCGCCCGAGCAGCACCTGGGCGGTGCCGTCTACTGGTTCGTGCGCGGCGTCGACGAGCCTGGGCAGGGCCTATACGTGGACCAGCCCGATGTGGCGCTGATCGAGGCGCTCGACGCGCTGTTTGCTGGAGCTTCGTCATGAGCCCGTTGGAAACACCGGACCGCGGCCCCATCTTGACGCGCAACACCGAGTGGCTGTCGGGATCGGCGGCCTGTGCCGAACTTGCCGCCCTGGGCTCGCAGGGCCCGCTCGGCGCGCTGGACCTGGCATTTGCCGCCTACCTCCAGGGTGCCATGCCCAGTATGGAGGGGCAGCACGGGCTGCTGGCCGCGCTGGTCAGCCATCAATATGGGCGCGGCCACGCCTGCCTGGACCTGGCGCAGCTGAGCGACGATCCCGCCCAGTCCCTGGGTTGGGATGCGGTCGCGCTGACGGCCTTGCGCGAATTGCAGGCGGACGACTGGCAAGCCGCTGCCGAACGCCTGCCCTGGATTCAGGGGCCCATGAGCCCGCTGGTGCTGGACGGTGCGCGCCTGTACCTGCGGCGCAACTGGGACGCGGAGCAGGTCATTCGCCAGTCGATCGCCGAGCGCCTGGCGCAAGCGCCGCTGGTGGTGCCCGGCTCGCCTGCAGCGAGTGCGTTGCGCCAGGGCCTGGACGCATTGTTCCCGCCCGGCAGCGCAACACCTGGCCCGGACTGGCAGAAAGTGGCTTGCGCCGTGGCGGCGCGCCAACGTTTCACCTTGATCACCGGCGGGCCCGGTACCGGCAAGACCACCACGGTCGTGCGCCTGCTGGCGCTGCTGCAGGCGCAGGCCAGGGCCGCCGGCGCCAAGCCCTTGCGCGTGGCCCTGGCCGCGCCCACCGGCAAGGCGGCGGCGCGCCTGGCCGAGTCGATCGCCTCGGCCCTGTCCCAACTGCCGCCGGACTGGCGGCCCGTCCTGGCGGTGCAGGCGCAGACCCTGCACAAACTGCTGCAGATCGCACCCGGTTCTGCGGGCGGCGTCAAGGCCGATCAACTGGCCGTCGACCTGGTGGTGGTGGACGAAGCTTCCATGATCGACCTGGAAATGATGGCGCGGCTGCTGAAGGCCGTCCCCGTCAGCGCCAGCCTGGTGCTCCTGGGCGACAAGGACCAGCTCGCCTCGGTCGAGGCGGGCGCCGTGATGGGGCAGCTCTGCGAGGGCGCGGCGGCAGGGCGTTATGACGCGGCCACGTTGCAATGGCTGCGCGAGCTGGCCGGCGAGGACTTGAGCGGCTGGTCAGGGGATGGCGGCGCACTGGCCCAGCAGACGGTGATGCTGCGCTTCAGCCGCCGCTTTGCCGGCGACAGCGCCATCGGCCGCTGGGCGGCGGCCGTCAACGCCGGTGCCGAGGCGCAGGTGCGTGCCTTGTGGGCGCAAACGCCTGGCGCAACGCCGTCCGTCGAGGTCTCTCGGTTGCAGCCCGCACATGCGAACGACGCCGCACTGGCGCAAGCCTTTTGCAAGGGCTGGCAGCCCTTGCAAAAGGCCTTGGCCGAGTTCACCGGCGGACTCTGCACGGATGACCAGGCCTTGCAAAGCCTGCGCGCCCTGGCTTGCTATCAAGTGTTGTGCGCGACGCGCGACGGACCCTGGGGCGTGCAAACCCTGAATCAGCGCATCGCCAGGGCGTTGGACCTGCCGGTCGAGGGTTGGTACGTGGGCCGGCCGGTGATGGTGACTCGCAACGACTACGCGCTCAAGCTGATGAACGGCGATGTCGGGCTGTGCCTGCCTCACGCGCGCGGCCTGCGGGTGGCGTTCCACGACGGCGCGGGTGGCGTCCGCTGGGTCCAGCCCGCGCGGCTGGACGCGGTCGAAACGGTGTTTGCCATGACGGTGCACAAGTCCCAGGGTTCGGAGTTCGAGCATGTCTGCCTGGTGCTGCCTGAGCAGGTTGCGGCTTTCCTAACGAGAGAACTGCTCTACACAGGCATCACCCGTGCCAGAGCGCAATTGACCTTGGTCGTGCCCGCGGTCGCCTCGTTGTGGCGCGCCGTGGCCTCTAGGGTGTGGAGAAGCGGCGGCCTGTCGGCTTGACATACCGCTGATTCGAGTCGGGGCTCTAAAACCGGCACGAAATATGTGCGAAGTGTGTGTGGAATGCGTGTGGAGTTGGCATATCGCGGTGCCATGCGGGCGATGAGGAGGTTCACCTGTCGCATGGAGTGTTGCGTACAGTCCATGAGTCGGGTTTTCACTTTTCCCCCCAAGTGACGCTGACCCTATAGTGAGCAGATTAGAAATAGAACGAACGTTCTTTTTTTAATTCGCGATGCGTGTAGAGACATCGCAAACCAAAGAGGAAGACATGAGTAAAAAATTCAATTTGATGCTGTCAATGGTCAGCGTGGCAGCCTTGACGGCCTGCGGGGGCGGTACGGGCGCCAGCCACTTCGATCCTCCGCCCGCACGCGGCACCATCGTCACCGGCGTGCTGGCCGGCCATGTGACCAGTGCCGAGGTCGACTTTGGCACGGGTCCAAAGCGCGCGAATATTCAGGCCCTGACCGGTACGGCGCTTTGCGGCGTTGACGTGCGCTATGTTCTCTACATCACGCGCGATCCTTCCGGCCAACCGGCCACCGCTTCCACCGCCGTGCTGGTGCCTTCGGCCTCCGGCGCCTCGGCCAGTGCGCCCGCAGGTGCATGCAGCGGAACCCGCCCCGTGGTGATGTACGCGCACGGCACGACCGCGCTGCAAAGCACCAACATGGCTGACGTGGGCAACAACCAGGAAGCGGCGCTGGAAATGGCCATGTATGCCGCGCAGGGCTTCATCGTCGTGATGCCCAACTACCTGGGCTACGACAAGTCCAGCCTGCACTACCACCCCTACCTGAATGCCGAGGCCCAGGCCGTCGACGTGGTGGACGCGCTGCGCGCGGCCAAGGCGCACCTGGCGTCCTCGGGCAGCGCCACCCAACCCGACAGCCATTTGTTCCTGACCGGCTATTCGCAGGGGGGCTTTGTGTCGATGGCGGCGCACAAGATCATCGAGCGCGACTATTCCAGCGAGTTCAAGGTGACGGCGTCGGGCGACATGTCCGGCCCCTACAACATGCGCGGCATGGGCGACTATTCCATGGGCGTCCTGAACAACGGCACGCCGCAGGTCATCGTGGGCGCGTCGATCTTCTTCCCGCTGTTGTCGACCAGCTACCAAAAGGCCTATGGCAACGTCTACACCGCGCCGTCGGTGATTTACGCCTCGCCCTACGCCGCCACGATCGAAACTATTCTGCCGGGCAACCCCACGAACGTGCCGACCGGGACCACCAGCGAGTCGACGCTGAGCTCGCTGTATGAGCAGCAGCTGATCACCAGCCAGGCCCTGCCCAACGACCCGACCTTCTCGGCCGTGTTCGGCAATCCGGCGGGAACCAACAACCTGATCAACCTGTCGTACATCGCGACCTATCCGGGCTCGGGCTTCCAGACCGACCTGACGACCAACACCCTGTCCGGCGGCGGCTGGGCGCCCAAGGCGCCGGTGGCCCTGTGCGGCGGAGCCTTGGATGAGACCGTGCCTTACGCCATCAACGTGCCGGCGATGAGCGCCTATCTGAATTCCGTGGGCGTCACGGGTGCCGCCTTGACGGTCTTCAATCTTGAAGATCCCACCACCGTGGGCCTGACCATCAACGGCGCGTTCGAGAACGCCAAGACCGGCTATGCCCAGCAAGCTGCGGCAGCCTACCTGGCCGCCAACCCGAGCGCCAGCCAGGCGGTTGCGAATGCCGTGGCCGCCCAGGAGATGGGTGCAGCCCTGCACGGCACGCTCGAGCCGCCGTTCTGCAATGTGCTGACGCGCTCGTTCTTCAGTTCCATCCTGGCTGCAGGCGGCTGATCGATTGCAACCTATTGCGGAGAAATTTATGAGAAAGAATCAAATTCTGCTGGCCGCCGCGCTTGCATTGCTGGCCGGGGCTGCAAATGCCGAATCGGATCAAACCTTTTATGTGGGTGTGATCCACATCGACGTGAACGCCAAGATGCCTGACTTCAGCGGTCCGGCCGTGCCTCCCGGCGTTCAAATCCGAGTGGGCGGTGTCGACACCCTGGGCTTCGGCTACGCCTATCGCTTTGCACCGAACTGGAGCGCGGAACTGGCTCTGGGCCTGCCGCCCACCCACAAGATCTACGGCGCCGGTGTGCTGGCGCCTTTCGGGCAGGTCTCGGCGGTTGAGCAGGAGCCGCCCACGGCTTTCATCAACTACCACTTTGCGGAAGTCGTTCCCAGGGTTCGCCCCTTTGTGGGCCTGGGCCTGAACTACACGCATTTCCCCTCGACCGCGTCCACGCCGTCCGGCAATGCGGCATCGGGCGGTCCCACCACCATCAAGCTGAGCGATTCCTGGGGCCTGGCATGGCACGCGGGCGCCACCGTGGCGCTGGACCAGCGTTGGTCGCTGGCGGGCACCGTGGCCTCGGCGGACGTGCGCAGCCTGGAGACCGCGACGACGAGCTATCCTGCCGCTCCGTCCACCACGGCATCCACCGTCATCACTTTCCGTCCGATGGTGTACACGCTGGCGCTGGGCTACAGCTTCTAAGCCAAGCCTGAGCTGACGAGGCCCTGGGTCCTGAAGGACTCAGGGCCTTTTTGCTGCCGCCTTCGTTTCCGGCTGCAAGTCCCTGGCGACCCAGCGCACCAGGGCGTCCAATACGGGCCGGCCCTGGGCCGCATTGGCATCGTTCAGAATCGCCACCATCGCCCAGTGCTGCCCGCTGCCGCCCTGCACATAGCCGGCCACGGCATTGACGTCGCGCAGCGAGCCTGTCTTCAAGTGGGCGCGGCCGCGGCCTGGACCGAATTGGTGCTCGGCCCGGCTCAAGGTGCCGTCCAGCCCCGCGATCGGCAGGCTGGCGACGAATTCCGGCATGAAGGGCTGCTGCCAAGCCCAGTGCAGGAGTTGTCCCAGTTGCGCCGCGCTCAGCCGGGTCTGCCGCGACAGGCCGGAGCCGTTGTCGAGCACGAAATCCTGCGCGCCAGGGCCATCGCGCAGGCGCGGCTTCAGCCAGTTGCTCAACCATGTCAGCGCCTGCTCGGGCGTGCTGGCGCTGCCGTCGGCGGGCGCCGAGGCACTCAGCAGCAGTTGCTCGGCCATCAGGTTGTTGCTGTACTTGTTGATGTCGCGCAGCACCTCGGCCAGGGGCGGGGACTCGAACTCGAAGCTGGGCGGCGCATCCGGCGCGGGACCCTCGACGACCCCGTCGCTCAAGCGCCCGCCCATGGCCTGCCACAGCCCGGCGAGCAGGCGCGCGTTGAAGCTGGCCGGATCGGGGTCGGCCAGGGGCCAGCGCAGTTCGCCGCAGCTCGCGGGGTAGCTGCCGGCAAAGCGCAATGTCTGCCCTTCCACCCATTGCAATTGCAACTGGGCGCGCCAGTCCTGGCAGGAGCCAGGTTTCAAGGGCACGCTGGTCTGCTCCATCGCCAGCGGCAGTTCGGCGCTGATGCGCGCCACCCCCTGCGGCGAGGGTGTGAAGCGGTAGATCTGCGTCTTGTAGTTCAGCAGCAGCGCGTCGGCCTGCACATTGCCGGGGTGCCAGCCTTCGCCGTCGAAGTCGGACGGCGAGCGCGGCGGCAGCGCAAATCGGCTGCGGTCCAGCACGATGCGGCCATGGATGTCGCGCACGCCCAGCGTCTGTACCTGGCGCAGCAGCAGCCAGAGCCGTTCCAGCACCAGCTTGGGGTCGCCGCGGCCCTGGATGACGAGGTCGCCGTCCAGCAGGCCCGAATCGCGGTCTATGCGGCCCCGCAGCCAGACGGGCGTGTGCCAGGTCCACTGCGGCCCCAGCTGGTCGAGCGCAGCCAGGCTGGTGGCGAGCTTGGTCAGCGAGGCGGGGTTCAGGGGCCGCTGCGCCTGCCAGCTCGTGCCGAGTTCGGGATGCTCCAGGTTTTGTATCCAAAGGCCCAATGCCTCGGCGGGCAGGTGGCCCTGCTGCAGCGCTTGCGACACCTCGGGTGCCGCCGGGCTCCAGGGCGGCGCCGCCCAAAGCGCGGGCGTCAGGCACAGGGCGGCAGCAAGTGTTGTCAGTGTTCGCATCCACATGCACGTCATGATCGCACGGCTACACTGGCGGGATGACTGGATTGTTGTCCCTGGACAGTTCCACCGAGACCCTGGCTGTGGCCTTGTCGTATCCCGGCGGACGTCTGTTGTATGAAGGCGCCGGCGGCCCCATGGCCTCCGAGCGCATGGTGCCCGAAGCCATGCAATTGCTCGCCCGTGCGGGCATGAACTTGAACGAGCTGGATGCCGTGGCCTTTGCGGCCGGCCCCGGCGCATTCACGGGCCTGCGCACGGCCTGCGCGGTGGCGCAGGGCCTGGCGCTGGGGGCCAACAAACCGGTGCTGGCGCTCGACAGCCTGATGCTGGTGGCCGAAGACGCGCATCAGCAGGCGCTGGCGACGGGCGTGGTCCTGCCCACGCCGCTGTGGGTGGCAGTCGATGCCCGCATGAACGAAATCTACGCGGCCGCCTACGAACGTGATGAGGCGGGCTGGCGGACCTTGCAGGCGCCCGCGCTCTACAGTCCGGCGGCCCTGCAGTCGCATTGGCAGCCCGCAGCGGTAGCCGGCAATGCCTTGCCCGCGCTTGACGAATTGCGAGCCGGATTGAACAGCGATGTGTTGGTCTGGCCGCAAAGCGCCTCCAGGGCGCTGGCCTTGGCGGTGCTGGCCGAGCAGGCCTGGGCGGCGGGCCTGCAGATGGATGCGGCCCTGGCCGCGCCGGTCTACGTGCGCAACAAGGTGGCGCAGACCACGGCTGAACGCATGGCCGAGCGTTCGGCCGCGCGGGCGCAGCCATGACCCGCTTGAACTCCAACGGCATGCGGCATGGGCAGGCGGATACCGGCCTGCGCCTGGCGCCGGAGCTGGCGCCCATGCGGCTGATGGACCTGGACCGCGTGATGGACATCGAGGCCCAGACCTACGAATTCCCCTGGACGCGCGGCAACTTCGTCGACTCGCTGGCCGACGGCCACCTGGCTCGCGTGCTGCGCGATGCCGACGGCCAGATCCAGGGGTATTTCCTGGCCATGTACGGCGTCGATGAAATGCATCTGCTTAATATCAGCGTGGCGCCCGAGCAGCAGCGGCGCGGCTGGGCGCGGCTGATGCTGGACGCCCTGGTGGCGGGCGCCCGCGCCGAGGGCAAGACGCAGATCTGGCTGGAGGTGCGGCGCAGCAATGCGCGCGCCTTGCAGCTCTACCAGCACTACGGCTTCAAGGAGGTCGGCCTGCGCCGCGCCTATTACCCCGCCCGCGACGGACGCGAGGACGCCTTGCTGTTCAGCCTGGAGTTCAAGCCATGAGCTGGACCGAGCGCCAGCAGAAGATGCTGCAGGCCATGGGCCTGCGCGTCTGGACGCCGCCAGAGATTCAAGCCGAGAGGCCGGCGGACATGCCATCGTCCATGCCGACCGACACGGTGGCGGAGGCGCCGCAGCCCGCTGCGCGGGCTGAGCGCGCACCGAACGTGCGCGTGCGCGCTCCAGTTGTTGCAGTGCCCGCAGCGGTTGCGGTGGCGGCTGCGCTGCCATCCACATCTCCCGGTGCGAGCAGCACATCCGGTCCCGACGTGTCGGCCTTCGATGCGCCAGCCCTGACCGAGGCGATCGCGGCGTGCCGCGCTTGCGCGCTTTGCGAGGGCCGGCGTCAGAGCTTGTGGGGCGTGGGGCACGCGCAGGCGCACTGGATGGTGGTCGGCGAGGCGCCCAGCGAGCTTGACGATCAGTGCAATGAACCCTTTGCCGCGCCGGCGTCCGGCGCTGCCGATCGTTCCGGCAGCGAGTCAGGCATGCTGCTCGACAACATGCTGCGCGCGCTGGGCCTGACCCGGCAGGCCGCCGGGCCCGAGCGCCAGGTCTTCATCACGCATGCGCTGCGCTGTCGTCCGTCGCGCGATCGCAGCCCTGGCGCCGCGGAAGTGGCGAGCTGCCGCCCTTATCTGAAGCGCCAGATCGAATTGACGCGGCCGCGCATCATCCTGGCGCTGGGGCGCCTGGCCTGCCAGGCCCTGCTCGATACGCAGGAGCCGCTCGGCAAGCTGCGCGGCCGCGTGCATCGGGTTGGCGACGTGCCCGTGGTGGTCAGCTATGCGCCCTCGTACCTGCTGCGCAATCCGGCGGAAAAAGCCAGGGCCTGGGAAGACCTGTGCCTGGCCATGCGGACCCTCCAAGGCGGGTCCGCATGAGCGCCGCCCTCAAGCCCATGATGGCCTGGCCCGAGCTGCCGGTGGCGACGGCGGGGCTGAACATTGATGCCCGGGTCTTGCGCGCCAACGCGGCGTTCGAGGCCTTGGGCCTGGACTTGCAGGCCTTGCCGGCCGATCAGCTCGATGCGCTCAGGCGTGCGTTGCAACAGGGCCAGGGTTTTGCGCTGGAGTTACAGTGCAGCGCGACGGGCGTCCCGCGCAGCCTGCTGTGCCGCGCTGCCCCGGCCGATTTCGACGGCGAGACCGTCACCGTGTGGCAGGACTTCACGCCCTGGCGCGGGGTCGAGCTGGCCCTGCGCGAATCCGAGCAGCGGCTCGAGAAGTTCATGCTCGCGACGGTCGAAGGCATCCTGGTGCAGCGCGGCGACCTGGTGCTCGACGTTAACCAGCCGCTGGCGGATCTGCTGGCCTGCCGGCCTGAAGACCTGGTCGGCTGTAGCATGCCGGATCTGCTCGCGCCCGACGAACGCGAACGCGTGCAGGCCCTGATGGCCCATGGCGGCGAGCACCATTTCGAGACCCTGATGCAGGACAGCGCGGGGCAGTCCATCGACGTTGAGTGCATCGTCCGGACCATGCATTTCCGCGGCGAGCCCTTGCGCATGACGGTGATTCGCGACATCCGCGACCGGCTCAATGCGCAGGCGCACATCCATCACCTGGCCCATCATGACGCGCTCACGCAGCTGATGAACCGCACCGCCTTCATGCAGCAGCTGCAGGTCGAGCTTGAAGGCGCGGCGCTGCGCAGCGGCAAGCGCAGCATGGCGCTGCTGTTCATCGACCTCGACAACTTCAAGCGCGTCAACGACTCACTGGGCCATCTGGAAGGCGACAAGGTCTTGCGCACCGTGGCCGACCGCATCAAGGGCTGCCTGCGCAGCACCGATCTGGTGGCGCGCTTCGGCGGCGACGAATTCGTGGTGCTGCTGGGCGACATCTATTCGCGCACCGACGTGCAGGTGGTGCTGATGGCCTTGCTTGCCGTCGTCGAGGTGCCGGTGCGCGCCGAAGGCCTGGACCTGTCGGTCACGCCGTCCATTGGCGTGGCCATGGCGCCCGAACACGGTCGCACGGCCGAAGAATTGATCCAGCACGCCGACACCGCGATGTACCTGGCCAAGGCCAGCGGGCGCGCCAACTACCGTTTTTTCGAGTCTGTGCTGGCCGAGCGCGCCTATGCCGACCTGGTGCTGGAGGGCGAGCTGGTGCAGGCGCTCACGCGCGGTGAATTCGAGCTGTTCTATCAACCGCAGGTTGATGCACAGACGGCCCAGGTCCACGGCGCCGAGGCCTTGCTGCGCTGGCGCCATCCGGAGCGCGGCTTGCTGTCGCCCGACGCCTTCTTGAACGTGGCCGAGCGTCACCGCCTGATGCTGCCGCTGAGCGAGTGGGTGATGCGCGAAGCCGCGCAGCAATGCCGGGCGTGGCGCGAGTGCAAGCTGGTGGACCTGCGCATCGCCGTCAACCTCTCCAGCATGCAGTTCAGGCTGGCCGACTTCGACAAGATCGTGGCCCAGGTGCTGGCCGAGGAGGGCGTGCCCGGCGAATGGCTGGAGCTCGAGTTGACCGAACGCATGCTGGTCGACGACATCGCCACAGCGCCTGAGACCCTGCTGGCCTTGCGCAGCCAGGGCCTGAGCATTTCGGTGGACGATTTCGGCACCGGCTACACCTCGCTGGCGCACCTGACGCAGCTCTCGCTCGACAAGCTCAAGATCGACCAGAGCTTCGTGGCCGGCCTGCCCGGCCATGCCGGCGCCTCGGCCATCACCCGCGCCATCGTGCAGATGGGCCTGGGCCTGGGCCTGAAAGTCAGCGCCGAGGGCGTGCGCGATGAAGCGCAGTGGAACCTGCTGCGCGACTGGGGCTGCCGGGAGCTGCAGGGCGAGTGCATAGGCCTGCCCATGTCGGTCGCCGAATTCGAGCTCTGGCTGCAGCAGTGGCAGGCGGCGCATCCGGCTCCTCTTTGAATCTTTCTTTGCCCATGAACACGTCTTCGTCCCACGCGGATTCCCCCTTGTCGCTGCTGATCCGCCAGGCCATTGCGGACGCAGGCGGCTGGCTGGGCTTTGATGCCTTCATGCAATTGGCTCTGTACGCGCCGGGTCTCGGTTACTACAGCAACGCCCGCCAGAAATTCGGGCTGATGCCGCAAAGCGGCTCCGATTTCGTCACCGCGCCGGAGTTGTCGCCGCTGTTCGGCCAGGCGCTGGCGGTGCAGCTCAGGCAGGCCTTGACGCAGACGCAGACCGATGAGGTCTGGGAGTTCGGCGCCGGCACCGGCGCGCTGGCGGCGCAGTTGCTGGGCAGCCTGGGCGAGGCCGTGCAGCGCTACCGCATCGTCGACCTGTCGGGACAGTTGCGCGCGCGCCAGGCCGAACGGCTGGCGCCTTGGGCGGACAAGGTCGAATGGCTGGACCAGTTGCCCGAATCCATGCAGGGCGTGGTGGTGGGCAACGAGGTGCTGGACGCCATGCCCGTGCAACTGCTGCATTGGGATGGCCAGCGCTGGCTGGAGCGCGGCGTGGCCGTGCAGCAAGACGAATCAGGCCTGCGCTTCGCCTGGTCCGATCGCGTGACGCCGGACCTGCACGCGCCTGCGTTCAACCCGGCGCCCGTGCCGGGCACCGTCACCGAGACGCATCGCCAGGCCGAAGGCTTCATCCGCACGCTGGCCCAGGCGCTCACGCGCGGCGCGATCTTCCTGATCGACTACGGTTTCCCCGAGGCCGAGTACTACCACCCGCAGCGCCATGGCGGTACCTTGATGTGCCACCACCTGCACCGCGCCGACCCCGATCCGCTGCAGCTGGTGGGTGAGAAGGACATCACCGCCCACCTCAACTTCACCGGCATCGCACTGGCCGGGCAGGACGCCGGCCTGCAGGTGCTGGGCTACACCAGCCAGGCCCATTTCCTGATCAACTGCGGCCTGGCCGAACTGATGGCCCAGGCCGACCTGCCCGCCCGCAGCATGGCGCACAAGCTGATGGCCGAGCACGAGATGGGCGAATTCTTCAAGGTCATCGGCTTCGCGGCCGGCGTGCCGGAGTTCGAGGCGATCGGGTTTGCACGCGGGGATCGCTCTCACACGCTTTGAGGGTTCGCCAATGCGGCAGCCAGCTGTTTCAGTGCCTGCACTCGCGCGTCCTGGATGACCTGGCCTACCTGCGGCCCTCGCAGTCCCTTGGCCATGGCTTCGGCGCTGACGGCGGCCTGGTCGAGGGCTTGCAAGGCCGCCAGGTCCTGCATCAGGCGTTCGCGCTGCGGGTAGGGCGTGTCTTGCAGGCCCAGCCGGCCGCGCGCGTCGCATTCGCAGGCGAGCAGGGCGGCGGCGAAGCGATCGGGGCGGCGCAGGGCGTCGCAGCGTTCCAGCAGGCGCAGGCGCGCTTCGGCGCCGAAGGCCATGCTCTGGTGCAGGTGCGTGTGCTCGCGCGTCACCAGTTCGGCCAGTTCGCGGCAGTCGTTGGGCACGCGCCAGCGCTGGCACAGGGCCCGCACCAGCGGCGCGCCGCGGGCATCGTGTCCGACGTGGCGCGGCCACAGTTCGCTGGGCGTCTGGCCCTTGCCGAGGTCGTGGCACAGGCAGGCAAAGCGCACGGCCAGGGGGTGGCCCTGGGCCGCGCAATGGTCCAGCACCAGCATCACGTGCGCGCCGGTGTCGATCTCGGGGTGGTGCTGCGGGGGCTGGGGCACGCCCCACAGCGCCTCGATTTCGGGGGCCAGATGCGCCAATGCGCCGCAGTCGCGCAAGACCTCGAACATGCGCGAGGGCTGCGCTTCCATCAGGCCGCGTGCGACCTCCTGCCAGACGCGCTCCGGCACCAGCGCATCGACCTCGCCGGCCTGCACCATCGCGCGCATCAGCGCCTGGGTTTCGGGCGCGACCGTGAAGTCGGGAAAGCGCGCGGCGAAGCGCGCCAGGCGCAGGATGCGCACCGGGTCTTCGGCAAAGGCCTTGCTGACGTGGCGCAGGACCTTGGCCTGCAGGTCGCGTTGCCCGCCGTGAGGGTCGATGATTTGGCCGGCGTCGTCTTGCGCCATGGCGTTGATGCTGAGGTCGCGCCGCGCCAGGTCCTGCTCCAGCGTGACCTTGGGAGACGCGTGGAACTCGAAGCCGTGGTAGCCGGGCGCTGTCTTGCGCTCGGTGCGGGCCAGCGCCACTTCCTCGTGGGTCTGCGGATGCAGGAACACCGGAAAGTCCTTGCCGACGGCACGGTAGCCCAGGCGCATCAGCTCCTCGGGCGAGGCGCCGACCACCACCCAGTCCACATCGCTGACCGGGCGGCCCAGCAAGGCGTCGCGCACGGCGCCGCCAACTTTGTACTTCTTCATCCCTATCTCGCTTGGGCAGGAACCTCAGGTGCGCGGACCCGGGGCCTTGCGGTAAGGCTCTTCGAAGTCGAGAAAATCATGTTCGGCCCGCGCTTGGGCAATCCACTCGCGCACGCCGTCCGCCAGCTCCAGCGTTTGCAGGTAGGCCTGGATGTCGTCCGGCACGGGCAGGCGGTAGCGGGTGATGCGGACCATCACGGGGGCAAAGAAGGCATCGGCCGCGCTGAAGCCGCCGAACAGGAAGGGGCCACCGCTGCCGTGCAGCGCGTCGCGCCAGGCTTGCACCACGCGAGCCAGGTCGGCGCCGAGCTCCGGATGTTCCGCCATCAGGCGCCGGCCCACATCGCCCAGGTCGGCCTCGACGTTCATTGGGCACAGGTTGCGCAGGTTCCTGAAGTCCGAATGCATTTCGGCGCACAGGCTGCGGGCGCGGGCGCGGGCCAGCGGATCACGCGGCCAGATGGGCAATTCGGGATGCAGGTCGGCCACGCGCTCGGCGATGGCCAGGGTGTCCCAGGTGGAAAAGGCCTGTCCGCTGCCGTGCTGCTCGACCAGCACCGGTACATGGTGCGTGGGCGTGTAGGCGGCCAAGGCGCGGTAGAAGGCCGAGTCGGCCCCGAAGTCGAAGCGCAGCTTCACTTCCTCGAAGGGAATGCCGAAGTGGGTCAGCAGCACCCAGGAGCGCATGGACCAGGACGAGTAGTTCTTGTTGCCAATCACGAGTTTCATCATTGCGCCTGCCAGGAGTTGGGAGTGGTTGATTTTCGGTTCGATTTTCAGTTTACCGGGCCGCACGGATTGGCCTGAAAATTGACCCCCGTGCCCTCTGTGGTCGATCCTCATGCGCATTGCTCTCGTCTCCGACATCCACGGCAACCTTCCGGCGCTGGAGGCGGTCGTGGCCGACATCCGCCGTCGCGGGGTGGACCAGATCGTCAATCTCGGCGACATCCTCTCCGGCCCCTTGCTGCCGCGGCAGACCGCGCGGTACCTGATGGCGCAGGGCTGGGTGACGCTGGCGGGCAACCACGAGCGCCAGTTGCTCGATCCCCTGCATCCGGCGCGCAGCGCGTCCGACGCGTACGCGCAGTCGTGCCTGGGCTCCGTTGAGCTCGACTGGCTGGCCGCGCTGCCCGGAGCCGTGCAACTGAATGACGAGGTGTTCTTGTGCCACGGCACGCCGGGCAGCGATTCGACGTATTTCCTGGAGACGGCCATTCCGGGCGGGTTGCGCGTGGCGAGCAGCGAGGAGGTCGAGCAGCGGCTGGCGGGGCAGATCTCCACGGTGGTGGCTTGCGGGCACACCCACATTCCGCGTTGCCTGCGCACCCGTGCCGGGCAATTGCTGGTGAACCCGGGCAGCACCGGCTTGCCCGCCTACGACGACGACCAGCCCTGTTGGCATGTGGCCGAAACCGGCTCGCCAGATGCCCGCTACGCCGTCATCGAACGCCATCAAGGCCGCTGGAGCGCCGCGCTGCACGCCGTGCCCTACGACTTCGAGCCCATGGCGCGCCTGGCCGATCAAAACGGACAAGCCGGCTGGGCTCGCGCGCTGCGCACCGGCTACATGCGCTGAGGGCGGGCATGGCCTGAGTCAGGGCAGTTCCGTGTTGCTGGGCGGCGCGTCGGCGCTCTTCGGGCCGATGGGCTGGCCCAGGCGCTCGCGCAGGCTGGTCTTGCCTTCTCCCAGCAACTGCGCGTAGATCGCGCTGTTGGACAGCACTTTTTTGACGTAGTCGCGCGTCTCGTTGAAGGGGATGTTCTCGGTCCAGACGGCGGCGTCCAGCACCGGACCGTCGCGCCAGCGGCGCGGGCGGTTGGGGCCGGCGTTGTAGGCGGCGGCGGCCAGCGCGGTGGAGCCGTCTAGATCGTCCAGCACCAGCTTCAGATATTGCGTGCCAATGCGCAGGTTGAAGTCGCGATCCGACAGCCATTCGGGCCTGAACTCGATGCCGGCCTTCTTGGCGGTCCAGCGCGCGGTGTTGGGCATGATCTGCATCAGGCCCGAGGCGCCGACGCTGGAGCGCGCATCCATCACGAAGCGCGACTCCTGGCGGATCAGGCCGTAGACATAGGCGGGGTCCAGGCCAATGTCGCCCGCCTTGGCCAGCACCTCCTTGCGGAAGGGCAGGGGAAAGCGCTGGGCGATGCTGACTTCAGTGCGCGTGCGCTCGCTGGCGCTGATGCAGCGGTCCCAGACCTCGCGCTCGCAGGCCAGTGCGGCGGCGGCCAGCAGGTCGCGGTCGTTCATGCCGATCAGCGTGAAATTCCATTCGCGCACGCCTTCGCTGCGCAGACCGTAGGCAAGTAGCGCCAGGCCGCGGTTCAGGCCCGGGTTGACGAAGGCCAGGCCCTTTTCTTCGTCGCTCGGCGGACGCGGCGTGGCCGGCAGCGGCAGGCGCAGGCCCAGGTCTTCCGCGGCGAGCTGGCCGTAGTAGTGCAGCGGCGACGCCAAGGCCTGCAGGGCTTGCTGCGCCTGGGTCCGTTGGGCATCACTGGCCTTGCCGGCCGGCGCCAGGTCCAGTTGCGCGCGGGCGCGCCAGTACTGCCAGGCGTCGCGGGCCTGCTCGGCGGGCGGCATCAGCTGGATGGCTTGCAGCACCAGGGCGGGACGGCCTTTGCCGGCGTCGGCCCGTAGACCGGCGCGCACGGCGCCGCCCAGGGTGTCGATGCTCCAGGCCGGCGCCTTGTCAGCCGGGGTGCCGATGTTTGTTCCGATGTTTGTGCCGACGGAAATGCCGGCGAGCTTGAGCGCGCGCAGGTAGTGGTCGGCTGCTTCGGGCAGCAGGTTGAAGGTGGCATTGCGCGCCACCTGCGCCCAGGCCCAGGCGGCCAGGTCGTCGGGCAGCTTGTGGGTCCAGACCCGCTCGAGCAAATCGGCGGCCTGCTCCGAGTCGTTGGCGGCGACGCGAATCAACGCCACGGTGCTGAGTTCGGCGTTCAGGCGGTTGCTGGCGCTGGCCTTGCGGCTCAGGTAGCGAACCGCATTGTCCTGGATGTCGGCAATGGCCATCTGCGTGGGCTTGCCCAGCAGGCTGGCTGCCTGCTTGATGGCGCGCGGCTTGTTGTTCTCAAACGCGTAGCGCAGCTTCAGCCAGATGTCGGCGTCGGTGAATTTTTTGGCGTCGTACAGCGTGCTGGCCAGCAGCTGGCAGCCATCGTCGCCGTCGCGCTGGGCCAGCCAGGTGCTGCGTGCGCGGTCGAGCACGTCGCGGCCTTGCTGGTACTCGGTGAGCAGGGCGTAGCAGCTGACCTCGCGGTCGTCGTTCATCTTGAAGCGTGGGTAGTCGATTACGAAATCGGCCCAGTCGCGGCGGCGACCCAACTCCAGCAGCCAGTCGTTGCGCATGCGGTCTTCCACATAGCTGCCGCGCCAGCGGGCGTAGAAGGCTTCCAGGTCGGCCTGGCTGAGTTCGGTCAGGCGCAGGCCCAGGTCCCAGTAGTCGATCCAGGATGCCAGCGGATGCTGTTGCGCCTGCGCCATGGCGTTGGCGGCGGCCAGCCTGGCGCGGTCCTTGAGGCGCAACGCCTCCTTCGCTTCAGCGACCAGCTCGGGGTTGGGGGGCGGATTGGCAATGGCCTGGGCCTGGCAGCCTGCGTTCAGGCCGCCCAGGGCCAGCAGCGCGCTCAGCATCAGCGCAGGGCGCCATGGCTTGGCAAGGGAGAGGCGGGGAGAAAACTCTGGCATGTTCATGAGGTCGCGGTGTCGGTAGCCGGGCCATTGTCGGTGCTACGGTGTCGGGTCCGTTCTTTCGCTCTCTATACTGCCCGGGCTTGGACTTCCATTGTGGGTGAATTGCGTGACTTCTTCTCTTCCTCATGAGCGCCCGGCCTTGCGCCAGCAGTTGCTGGCGCGTCGGCGCGACTGGCTGCAAAGCCCCGCGGCACTCAAGGCTGGCGCGGCGCTGAGCCAGACCTTGCATGAGCTGCTGGCGCAATTGGAGCCGCAATGCCTGGGCCTGTATTGGCCCCTGGAGGGAGAGTTCGAGGCCACGGCGTTTGCGCAGGCGCAGGGCCTGCCCAAGACCATGGCCTTGGCCCTGCCGTCCTGCCGCAAGGCAGGCCGGCAGATGGATTATCTGGGTTGGGACGGTTCGCCGCCGATGCGTCAGGACGAATGCGGCATCGCCACGGCCTCGGGGCCCGCAGTGGTGCCTGACGTGCTGCTGGTGCCCTGCGTGGGCTATACGCGGGAGGCCTACCGCCTGGGCTACGGCGGCGGCTATTTCGACCGTTGGCTGGCGCTGCATCCCGGCGTGACGACGGTGGGCCTGGCCTGGAGCTGCTGCGAGGCGGCGTTCGCCATCGAGGCCCATGACCAGCCGCTGACCCTGATCGTGACGGAGCGCGAGCTGATCGCACCGTGACCACGGCCAGCGTCTTCAGTTTTCGTCGAGGATTTCGCGCGTCAGCTGCGCCTGCTCCTGTATCCACCGGACGAACTGCATGACCTCGGGTCGATGGCGGCTGTGCTCGGACAACAGCAGCCAGTAGGCGGACGGGCTGTTCAGGCGGCCTTTTGCCCCGAAGGGTTCGACCAGTTCGCCGCGCTGCAGGCTTTCCGTGATCAGGGCCACGCGCGCCAACGCCACCGCTTGTCCGGCGAGGGCGGCCTGGACCTGCTGGTAGGTGAAGTTCAGGTACATCCAGCGCCGCGGCTGCAGGTCGCCGACGCCTTGCTCGGTCAGCCAGCGCCGCCAGCTCAGATACAGGCCGCTGGGCCGCTGGTCGTCTTCTTCCGCCAGGCTGTAGTGGACAAGGTCGGCCGCCTGCCGCAGCGGCGGCGCCTGGCCGCTTTCGGCCTGCTTGGCTACCCAGGCGCTGATCACCGGCGTTAGCGTTTCGCCGAACAGCCGCTGCGCGTCCGCCGGCATGTGCGTGGGCGCGGTGTAGCGCAGGGCCAGATCGAATTCGCTGTCGGCCAGGTCCACCAGGGTATCGAAAGCGGACACGCGGATGTCGATGTCCGGGAATTTCTGCTGGAACGCTTCCAGGCGCGGGATCAGCCACAGCGAGGCAAACGAGGCGAAGGTCGTCACGTTGACGACCTTGCGGCCCTTGGACTGGCGGATCTGCCGCACCGTGGCGTCCAGCCGGTCGAGCACGCCGTTGACGGTCTGCAGCAGGGCGGCACCGTCTGCCGTGAGCTCTACGTGCCGGGTGCCGCGCACGAACAGGGTGCAGCCGATCTCGTCTTCCAGCGCGGAAATCTGGCGGCTGACGGCCGGCTGGCTCAGGTGCAGCTCGTCGGCGGCGGCCCGAAAGCTGAGCCGCCGGGCGACGGCCTCGAAGCTGCGTAGATGGCCGACGGCGAGC
>Ga0213872_10000627_pt1 | contig 26712 bp, 20 predicted proteins | sample VelepicomBERX_R2_FD_160071 | JGI IMG/M metagenome (GOLD analysis project Ga0213872, IMG submission 160071) | Rhizosphere microbial communities from Vellozia epidendroides in rupestrian grasslands, the National Park of Serra do Cipo, Brazil - RX_R2 | ecosystem: Host-associated > Plants > Roots >...
CAGCGACGGCCTTAGCGATGTGCTCACGTCAGCGCAGATAGCCGGCATCCTCGACCATTTCGAAGGCGACCCCCAACGCACCACCCAGGAGCTTGTCGAAGCGGCAAACCTTGCTGGCGGCATCGACAACGTCAGTGTGATTCTGATTGCCGGTTCCGACTTCGTGGGAAGCGGCGCGAGCGCGCTTGCCACCGGACGTGCCCGTCACGCCATTACGCGCGAGCGCGCCGGCGCATGGTCATGGCCCGACTGGTTAAAGAGCGCTGCGCTGCTGCTGGCCGGTGTGGTGCTCGGCGCGTCGGCATTCCTGCTGGCTGAGTGGTGGGTGCAGTCGCGATCCGTCCCGCCCATGGCAGTGACGGCCGCGCAACATTCGCCGGAACACATTGCCGTGAATGGGGCAGACTCGCTCGGCATCATCAAAGCGCTTTCTGCCGCCGGACCTGGTGATACGATTGACGTTCCCAAAGGCCAGTATCTCGGTCCGCTGAACTTGAAAGAACACGTCAATATTGAGGCGGAAGAGCCGGGTCAGGCGGTGGTTCAAAGCGATCCGAAATCGGCTGCCTACCCGGGCATCGCCATCGCTGCGAACGGTATTCGCGACGCGCGTGTACGCGGACTCGCCATCAGCGGAGACGAGGCTCATCCGCTGCGCGTCGGCATGCTGATCGAGAACTCTTCCATAGAAGCGGATGAGATCGACATCTCAGGCGCTATCGAAGCCGGAGTCCTGATTGATGGCGCCTCCAGCCCGTTGCTGCTGGCTAACGTGATTCATGGAAACCTGGGGCCGGCCGTGGTGATTCGCGGCCAGAGCAGGCCGCGTCTCAGCGGCAACACAATTACGGCAAATTCGCTCTCCCCGGAGTCCGGGCGCTCGGGCATAGAAATCAGCGGGGATGCCCAGCCGGTCCTCGCGAACAACGTCGTGTCGCAGAACGGCTCAGATCTCAAGGATGCGCATGGGCCGAAACCGAAGACGAAAGGGAAGCCGGGCGATCTGGCCGCGCCGCGGCAGTAGCGTGATGCTCTAAGGAAACCACGGCGCTATGGTACAGGCGGAAAAATTCGGCAGGTACGAGATCCTCCGCAAGCTCAGCCGAAGCATGACCGACGTCTATCTGGCGCGCGACAGCGTGCTGGATCGGCCGGTGGTGTTAAAGATCATAGAGCGTTCTGGGGACGACTTCACCAAGCTCGCCATAGAAGCCGAATCGCGCGGAGCACTCATCCAGAAGCAGTTGCGTTTTCTCGACCCGCGGATTCTCGAAGTGTACGAATTCGGCGAGCTGAACGGCTGCTTCTTCGTTGCATTGGAGTACTTCGAAGGAAGAACGCTTGCCGAAATCCTGCGCGAGGAGCGAACGCTCGAGCCCAAGCGCGCTGCTTTGTATGCCGCCGAAATCTGCGATCAGCTCAAAACGCTGCATTCGTTCCTTTCTGAAATAGACGGCCGAAGGACGGCTGTCGTGCACGGTGACGTAAAGCCTTCGAATGTTCAGGTGGGCGCCAGCGGCGAGCTCCGCCTGCTCGATTTCGGCATAGCCAAGGTCATTACCGCTACCCACAACCTCACGCGCCACAATCTGGGGAGCCCGAGTTACTGCTCGCCGGAGCGCTTGCGCCGTGCTCAGGTGGATCAGCATGCGGACCTCTGGGCGGTTGGCATAAGCCTCTATGAAATGCTTTCGGGTGCGCCGCCCTATCAGGCGCAGGATACGCGGAAGCTCGAAAACTTAATCCAGTCTGCGCGGCCGCCGCGTGCTTTGCCCGATCACTGCCCCGACGCGCTGAAGGCCATTGTAGGGAAAGCTCTTGCGCCCGATCTGCGCCGCCGCTACAGTTCAGCAGAAACCTTTGAGAGCGATCTTCGCGCGTTCGTTCAGGATCGGCCTACCATTGCCGCCCGCGAACAGGCAGTCTCCTGGCTGTCGAACGAGACGGTTGAACGGCCGCGTACGGAAGCGGTCGGAAACGCTGTAGGCGTTCAGCCGCGCCGGAAGGCGGCATTTCGCCTGAAGCTGTCACCCGAGTGGAGCACGCTTACCGTTGCTCTGCTCGCCGGCATCCTGGCGGGCCTCGTGCTGTTCATTCCGGTGGGTTATTACTATCACGCGCGGTCAGAAACGCGGCCGCTTCGCGTGTCGAAAGACTATGCCCATGAAGACCTCGGCGTGCTCACCGCGGATTGGGATCGCTACACCCGGCTTCGAAAAACCAACGCCTTCGCGAACCGTCTCTGGCCAAGTCTCTCCATCGATAGCCACATGCGGGCCAATTTGATCGCTGCCGGTGACAACATACTCGATACCTTCCGCGGTAGTTCGGATGCCAACCTCAGCGATTTTGACTGGGCGAAAGCGAGCCTCTGTTTCCGGCATGCGCTCGACATCGGGCCGTCCGATGCCAGATTGAAAGGCAAGCTCGCCATCTGCGAGGGCTACAAGAACCTCTCCCAATACCCCAAGGCGCCAAAGGCGCTGTTGAGTATCGACAGCTTCCGGCAGGCCGAGTCGTATCTCCCGCGTTCAGCCGATCCGCACTTGGGGCTGGCCCGCGTCTACGTGTATTCGCTGAAAAATATCGGCGAGGCCATGGGCGAATTCCACGAGGCCGAGCGCCTGGGCTACCAGCTTGGTCCTCGCGAAGCCGAGGAAGAGGCCGATGGCTTTCTCTACCGCGCGCAGTGGGAGCTCGCGCGTGCCAAGCGCAGCGTCGCGAACAAGGCTCAGGAGACAAAGTGGCTCCAGCTCGCACGGGCCGATACCGGCAGGGCCCGCTCCCTGTATGAGCCGATCGCCGGATTTTCAAACGTCAGCACAAGCCTTGAGCGTGTCTATCAGGACGAAACTGAACAAGCCAGTTTGGAGACCGCGTCCCTCGAAACATCTCCTCCGAAGCAGCGATACGCCAAGCGTGCGGCACAACGGAAATGGCAGTAACCAGGAGTTGGGCAACCAGCGTCGAGCTTAAGCTCGCACGCGCCGCGGAATTCAAACCGCGCGAGCGAAGGCAGGAGTTCTGGTGCTTGTTGGGCGCCTCTCTTGTTGTTTCCTGCGGTCTGCTTCTCGTCTTTCTCGCGAAAACGCAGGATTTCCCGGAGACGCAAGCCCGGCTTGCCTCCGGGGAACTGTTGAATGTCAATGCGGTCAGCGCACCGCAGCAACTCGCTCCTGCGTTGGAGGTGTTTAGTGATCCTGCGCAGCGTGACTCCGTTGCGCAACGTCTCTTTGACTTCATGGAGCGCCACCGGCCCCTGCCGAATGTAGGAGCTCTTGCCCGGCTGCGCGCTCCGCGAACCGAAACCGCAGAAGCTTCCAGGAACCGCACCGCAACAACAGTTCTCATTCCTCTCGCGAAGCTCAAGCCGTTACTCATCGTAAGAAGCCCTGCCGAGTTCCTGCACACGTTCGCCGTTTGGGCGCTGCTGTACATCGCCGGGTTCTGGGTGGTACATCTGGCCTGGCGCCTGCGGAAATTTCGCGGCGATCCCGTCATCCTGCCCGCCCTGCATCTTCTCACCGGCATCGGGCTGATATTGATGGTCAGTCTTCGCGATCCGCTGCGCGATACTCTCGAGTTCAAGAAATTCGCCTGGGGTGTGCTTACCGGCTGCGCGGTTTTACTGCTCCCGTTGTTCAGGGGCTTCCAGTACAGAACCTTCTCACGCTGGACTTACACTCCTCTTCTGATCGCACTTGCACTATTCTTCGCGCTGCTCTATCTCGGATCAGGTCCCACCGGCAGCGATGCGAAAGTAAACCTCGGCCCATTTCAACCGGTCGAAGTGATCAAGGTGCTGCTGGTGCTGTTTTTGGCGGGTTACTTCACCACTAACTGGGAGCGTCTGCGCGACCTCCAGCAAAAGAAGCTCGTGCCTCCGCCGCTTCGCTGGTTGAGACTGCCGCGCTTGAATCAGGTTCTTCCGGTCGTGTGCGGCGTGTCTTGCGCTCTGGTTCTCTTCTTCGTCCTGAAAGACATGGGCCCGGCGCTGGTGACCGGCATGCTGTTTCTCGCGATGTATGCGGTGGCCCGCCGGCGTGCCGGGCTGGCGCTGCTCGGCGTTGCCGTTCTGGTTACTGGCGTTGCGGTCGGCTATCACTTAGGCGTCCCGCATACGGTCGTAGATCGCGTTTCCATGTGGCTTTCGCCTTGGAATAACGACGTCCGCGGCGGCGACCAGCTCGCTCACTCTCTTTGGGCCTTCGCCACCGGCGGCCCGTGGGGCTCCGGTCCGGGTTGGGGCGACCCCGGCTTGATTCCGGCAGGCCATACCGACCTGGTTCTGCCCTCGATCGCCGAGGAATGGGGACTGCCCGGCGTGCTCAGCATCGCGCTGCTCTTTCTGCTGCTCCTCTGGCGCGCCTTTCGCATCGCTTTGCGCGCGCCCGATGAGTATTCGTTGTTTCTCAGCATCGGCCTCGGAGTCCTGATCGCGCTCGAAATGCTGCTCATTTCCGGCGGCGCACTTGGTGCCATTCCTTTGTCCGGCGTAGTCTCTCCCTTTCTGAGTTCGGGCAATACCGCGATGCTGGCGAACTTTTTGATCTTCGCCATCCTGCTCAGTGTCTCGAACGTGAGCAACCGGTTCAGCACACCGGCGGCCGAAGAACCATCGCCGGCCGGCGGTCTCCGCGAGCCTTTCGCCCGCCCCGTGCATATTCTGTCGGTTTGTATTGCCGGCTGTGCCTGCGCACTCGTCGGCCGTGCCGTCTACATCCAGGGACTGCACGACCGCGAGCTGTTAAACAAAGACGCTCTCGTCTTCACCGCGGACGGCGTGAAGCGTCCCCAGCACAACCCGCGGTTGAATTCTCTCGCCGCGAGCATCCCGCGGGGCGACATCTATGACCGCAACGGAATCCTGCTCGCAACCAGCGATTGGGCGCAATTAGAGCGCCATGAGTCTGACTATCAGCCTTTCGGCATCGTCATAGATCAGGTCTGCTCCAGGCTTGAAACCCGTCATTATCCCTTTGGTCCCGCGATGGTTCACGTTCTGGGCGACCTGCGCTCCGGAGAAAACTTTAATGCCACGAACGCCTCGCTGATCGAGCACGATTCGAACAAGAAACTGCAGGGCTACGCAGATTATGCGGACCTGGCAAATTTTGTTCGCTATCGCCACCAGCGCGCCAATCCGATCATGCAAACCTTGATGGCTCGTGACCGTGATGTCCGGACCACCATCGACATTCGGCTGCAGCTCAAGTTGACCGAGATTCTCAGAAACCGATTGGAGCTTTCGGGAAGGAAAGGCGCTCTGGTCGTGATGGACACGCGAACAGGCGATGTCTTGAGCCTGGTGAGCCGGCCTGAACCGCCCGCCGCCGGGCAAGCCACACCCGATGAACTGCTCGATCGTGCCCGCTATGGCGAGTACCCTCCCGGGTCGACCTTCAAGCTTGTCACCGCGATTGCCGCTCTGCGCCTCGATCCGCAGTCGACGGAACGAACTTACTCCTGCCGCCGGCTGCCCGATGGCCGCGTAGGCGCCATTATTCCCGGCTGGCGGCGGCCCATCCGCGACGACTATAAAGACCGCGTCCATGGCACGTTGAAGATGGCGCAGGCGATCACCGTTTCCTGTAACGCATACTTCGCCCAACTCGGCGTGTACAACGTTGGTACCGCCGCTTTGCGTGAAACGGGCGGCATTCTCGGCATTGATACGGGCAGCGAGAAAGAAGTACGCCAGATGCTGCCGTTTGCCTCCTACGGTCAGGGACCGGTTGTGATCACGCCGTTCAAAATGGCGCGAGTAGCCGCTACTATTGCAAACAACGGGTGGATGCCGCAAGGCCGGTGGGTGCTCGATTCGAGCAACGCTCGCGTTTCACCGCCTGCCCAGATTGTTCCCGAACCCTCTGCCGATTTCCTGGCGCGTGCCATGCGTTCGGTTGTCACTTCCGGCACGGCGCGTACTGCCATGCTCGGAATCGCCGTCAACGTCGCGGGCAAGACCGGAACCGCGCAGCTCGATTCCGGCGAGCCGCATTCCTGGTTCGCCGGCTTTGCACCCTATGATGCTCCGCCCGAAAACCGCATTGCCTTTGCCGTCATCGTGGAGCATGGCGGTTACGGAGCGCAGACGGCCGCGCCCATCGCCCGCGAAGTGGTGGAAGCCGCTCAACAACTGGGCGTGATCAAAAATAATTCTTCCGAGGAAAGGTAAACAAATGGCGATTCCGAATGTGCTCGAAAAACTGGGTCGTGCGATCTTTGAATCGCCCTTTGGCGTCAATCGGATTGCCAGGGATGCTCCCGAACTTGCTGAGATCCGTCTCGCGGTTCTCGATGCCGTCAAAGCCAAGAGCCATCGGGCCGGTGGAAAAAACGTGTTCCCCTTTGACCTGATTCGCGTCGAGTTGCTCGGCATTCCTGAAGAGCAGGCTCCTGTCTTCACCGGCGGCTTCCTGACGGAGTACTTAACGGAGGAGATCAAGACCGGTCTGGCACGGTCCAGCTTCCGCTTTCCGCATAACCTCCGCCTGGAAATTCAGACCAGTACCCGCCTGCCGGCGCCTGGCGAGGCGTGGCTCTCCGTTGAGACTCGGATAGCAGATGCAGATCAGGTCAGGGATGCAGCCGAAAGCGCAGGCCCCGCCCGTCTGGTCGTACAGAACGGGACAGCAAACTGTTCGGAATTCATCATCTCGAAGCCCAGGATCAACATCGGTCGCACGGCGGAAGTATTCCGTCCCGCAGGGCCGTCCAGAAAAAATGACTTGGCCTTCACGGAAGAAAACGAAATCAATCGAACAGTCTCCCGTGAGCACGCACACATCCTCCGCTCCAAAAAGGATTGCGAGTGCCGGCTGTTCAATGACCGTTGGTACAAAGGGGAGGCAAACTGCGGTCTCTGGATCGTCAGGGAAGGGCTCAGCCAGCCTGTTCATCGCGGCTCGCGTGGAACCGTGCTGAAGCCCGGCGACGAAATTCATCTGGGAACTGCGGTCCTGAAATTCGTCGCCGGAGTTTCTGAAAAAGCTTCGGAATAGAGCTACTGCTGCGCCGCCGCAGCCCTCGTAGCTTTGAAGGCGCCGTCGTATTCCTGGAACTGCCAGGTGCCGTTTAGCGCGCCGTCAACCAGCGTGCCTTTCAGCTTCAACGTTCCCGCGCCCGCTTCGTCATCCGAGTAGGGAAATTCGAGACTGAACTTACCGTCCGAGAACGTGCCCTCATGTTCGCCGTCCGCGAGCTTGATGGTGATCTTCTCTCCGTCCTGCTTGAAAACGAGATCGCGCGCGCGGCCGCCATCGTCTGTTTCGAATACAAAGTGCCAGGTGCCCGAAATGTCGCTCTTTGCCGCCTCCCGCGCCGGTAACACCAGGCCGAGACAGAAGAAAATAGCCAAAACCGATAGCAAAGTCCTCATGAGATTCTCCTTGACGTAAGCTGCTTGGAATATATTACTCTTTCGCTCAGTTGCGAAACTGGAATTGTGCAAGAAATATCGCCGCTCCGGCATGAGCGCAGAGCGATAGCTGTTGATCGGTCTGGCGAAGAGCGAATCCCGCGCGGTACCGCAGCCTTTTACAAAACGAACTTAGCTCTCTTTTCTGCAGGATTCTCCACCTTCGCCCTGGTCTACTGTGTACAGCCGCTGATGCCCGCATTTTCGAAAGAGTTTCACATCAGCGCAGCCGACAGCAGCCTTTCGCTTTCTCTGACCACCGGCCTGCTGGCCGTTTCCATGCTCGTTGCAGGTGCCTTGTCTGAAATGATCGGCCGCAAGATGGTTATGACCGCCTCGTTGTTATCCGCCGCTGCTCTGACAATCGTCTCCAGCCTTGTTCCGAGTTGGCCGGCGCTCCTCGTTTTCCGCGCGATCGAGGGCATCGCCTTCAGCGGCTTGCCGGCCGTGGCCATGGCTTACCTCGCGGAGGAAATGGATCCCGCTTCGGTTGGTTTAGCCATGGGGCTCTACATCGGCGGCTCCGCCCTGGGCGGCATGTCGGGACGTTTCATCGCCGGCGTGCTGGCCGATCTGGGCTCGTGGCGCATTGGTGTGGGCGCTATCGGCGCTTTTTCGTTCGTAGCAGGCATTATCTTTTGGCGCAGCCTGCCGCCGTCGCGGCACTTCCACAGACGGGTTCTTTCTATTCGGCATTCTCTCCATACCTATGGCGAACATCTGACCGACTATGGCCTGTGTCTGCTGTTCAGTGTAGGCTTCCTCGCAATGGGAAGCTTCGTCACCCTTTACAACTATGTCGGGTACCGATTGGTGGCGCCTCCCTATTTTCTGAACCAGACGGCCATTGGCGCTATTTTCCTCGTCTACTTAGTAGGGATCTTCAGTTCATCGTGGGTGGGCGATCTGGCAGGAAGACTCGGCCGGCGAAACGTACTTTGGGCCAATGTCGTCCTGATGCTGGCGGGTCTCTTTGTTACGCTCGCGCATCCTCTTGCCTGGATTATTGTTGGCATCGCGCTGTTAACATTCGGCTTCTTCGGGGCACATTCCGTGCTCAGCAGCTGGGTGGGAATGCGCGCGCGCCATTCAAAAGCACAAGCGTCTTCGCTTTACCTGTTTTTCTACTATTTAGGCTCCAGTATCGTAGGCACAGCCGGAGGATTCTTTTGGAGTTCGTCGCACTGGCTGGGCGTGGTGCTGTTCGTGTCGTCTCTGCTGGCGTTGGCTCTCGCTATCTCGCTCATCCTCATCGGAGTAAAACCGCTGGCACACAGCACGGCTGCCGTGCGCGCTTAGCGATCGAGTCAATACAAGACCGAGGGTAGATACGCGCCCACGGGCTCGTTGTACAGACCGATTGTCATTAATGTCATTGGATAAACCAGGCGCAGACCATTTTCCAGGCACCAGCGGAAAAGATCGGCGTTGCGGGTGGGTATGAGGAGGCCGGGCCCGCTGAAAGCTCCGGCACTCGCGATCAACGCCTTGAGATCCAGGTTCGATTCCGCCACTGAATGCCCGAAAAATCCAATCGCGCAAGTATAGCCGGTGATTCGGCCGTTTCGCTCGACGATAAAAGCCGTACCTTGCCCGATGCCGTCCCGCAGTTCGCCCGCCCGGCTATGGCCGTGCACTCTCTCGCAAATTCGGCTCGCCGCCTCCATATCGTCCTCTTTGGCGGGCCGGACTGCGCATCCGTCAACGGTTCTCTTGATTGGCGGTCCCTGCATGATGGAGATCGGCTCGCGAGCGTCGAAGCCGAGCTTCGCATACAGCGCCAGCGAGCGGTTGTGGAACGCCCCCTGAAGCAGACGGATTCCTGGCAAGCGCCGTTCGTGCGCCCGGTCCATCACGGCCCCCATTAACATTCGCCCGATACCCCGGTTCTGAACACCGGGATCGATTGTTATCGGCCCCACACCGCCAATGATCGACCGCTCATCCAGGCAATTACTCCCGGCGATCCGGCCCTTTGATTCCGCCACTACACAATAGAAGCCCGGATGGGAAAATAGCACTCGGAGCAGGCCCACCCCCACCTCGGCGGACGGAAGGTCCGGTGGAAAGCTGTGCCGGCGGTTGATATCTGCGAAGGCCTCGTAACAAATGCGCCCGCAAGTATCGGCATCTTCAGGCGTGGCGCGACGGATCGTGACCGCTTTCTGCGAAACTCCGAAACCGCCCGTTGCGGAAGCCTCCATACACTCTACCCCCCGTTCTCCTCCAGGCTTCTAATCTCCTCGATCTGCCGGTCCAGCCGCCGCGCCGCGCGTTTGTTTATGTCGCCAATCCCCCAGAACAAAGCTGCGGCGAACGCGGCAAAAGCATATTGAAACCATCGCCGTTCTGGTGGTGAAGAAATGATACTCCCGATTATCATCGCTGCGATACCGGGGATGAGTGGCCCCAGATACCAGCGCCAGACGCTGCCCAGCAGGTTTCGCTGCCGCTCGAGTTCCCGCTTGTGAAATTCCAGGCAGCTCACCCGGCCCATGTCGGCGGGAACGGAGCTCGCTGCACCCTGCGTCAGAAGATGCCAGGCAACATAAATCGTCCCGGCGATGATGAGCCCGAACGAGATTCGTGGGCCGGCCTCGGGTATCGTCGTGAAGAGATAAGTGAACCCCACAATCACGACAACACACGCCAGATACTCCCTGAGATTTCGCCTCTGGATTTTGCCTTGAAAGGCGGTCGCCCTTCGCCGGATTTCTTCTATCGGAATACGCATCGCTTCTACCTCCTGGTCTTGCCAGAGCTGTTGCATGTTGTCACGGGACGGTTCATTCGGCATGACGTGCCTCCTCGTGGAACTGTCGTGAAAGAATGTTCTTGATCCGGTGAATCTTCGTCGCCACATTTCTGGCGGACAATCCGGTCAGTTCGCCGATGTCAGTCGCGTTCAAGCCTTCCAGATACGAGAGAATCACCTGCCGGTCCAGCGGTTTGAGCCGGTGGATAAGCTCTGTGAGCTTCCCCAGTTGCTCGCGCCGGTTCGCCTCCATTTCGCGATCCGCGTCCTCGGGCTTCCATTCCAGTTCCTCCAGGCTGACCATCGCCTGCGGCCTTGCTCGCTTCTGCCGGAGGACATACGAAGTGGCGGCATTATGAGCGACCCGGTAAATCCACGTCCGCATCGAACATCGTTCATCGAACGTCCCGAAACTACGCCACAGCGCCAGATGGACCTCCTGCAACAGGTCGCGGCGCTTCTCCGCATCAGCCTCGTAACCGCACGCCAGGCGCGCCAGCGCTGCGCCGTAATCAGCCGCCGCCTGCTCGTACATTTCGTGTTGAGTGCTCTGCTGCGCCGGATTGAGCCTCATATCTCCACAACTTAGGTAGTCGTCAGCCCGCGACCTTTCTTACATGCCCCGGTCCAAAATTGTTCCCGCAGGAATGGCTCTTCGACCCACGACTTCACAAACCAGCCTATGAAAGCCAGGAGCGCCCCGGTGATCGCTAAATCAGCCCCGCGTAAATCGGCCGCCAGCCGCACCGTCCAACCAGCCCGGCGCGAATACATCAACCAAACGACGATTGCGAAATACAGTTTCCGCTGAATCTTCTGTTCTAAGCTCAAAGCTGTAGAGGCGAGAAACCGGATGCCACGAAGCATCCCCGACGAAATCGCAGATCTCTTTCGAAGCCACGGTGCTGAGCATGCGTTTCATCTTGCAGTGAGACTGCGCATGCACTGGTTACTGCACCACTTCCGGGCACGCACAATTTGGGCTGCCTACGTATGCATTAATTGCTTCGTGACGGTAGCGCTGCTTTCCATTTTGGCAGTCATAACGCGCACGCCGTTTGTCTTTCCTTCAGTGGGACCGACCGCGTACCTCCTCTTTTTTTCGCCGCAGGCGCCGGCATCACGCCCCCGGCACGCGATCCTGGGTCACGGTATCGGAATTTTATGCGGATACGGAGCGTTTATGCTCGCGAGCTTAGCGGGTCCTGTTCACGGTATCCGCGAGACCGGCTGGCCGACCGTGATTGCTGCGGCCCTCTCTCTTGCTCTTACAGGGGCCGGTATGGTGCTGCTGCGCGTCAGCCATCCCCCTGCCGGCGCAACCACATTGATTGTTTCGCTAGGGTTGCTGACGAAGCCTTTTCATTTGCTGATGGTGGAGATCGCAGTGGTGCTGCTGGTGGCGCAAGCGTTCTGCATCAACCGGCTCGCCGGGTTGCCGTATCCGCTCTGGGAAACGGAGTGACTGTCAATAAGTAAGTGTTAAGGTGAGTCTTCTGCAAGGCAGCGTACTTACTCGCTGCGGAGAGCCTCCGCTGGATCAAGCCGGTTTGCTTGACGCAAAGGCCCGTATGCAGCCGCCATCGTCACCACAAAGAAGAAAAGCACGACGGCGCCGTACATCCACGGCGCTCCCCGTACGGCAGTGCCCGAAAGTGATCGCAATGTATTCCTCGTCGCGAGGCCCAGCGCGAGGCCTACAGCCAATCCCGCCACCACCCAAACCGTAGTCTTCCCCATCACAGTCCGGATGATCGCGCAGCGGCTGGCGCCCAAGGCGATGCGGATTGCAATCTCGCCGGTTCGCTGCGACACCAGGCAGGAAATTACGCTATACATTCCCGCAGCCGCCATTGCTACCGCAAGCAATGCGAAGCTGCCAATCACGAACACCTCGAACCGTGGCTGGCTCACAGACTCCGCCATCATCTCGTCCATCGTCTGAACGCCGAAGACCGCCTGATCGGAGTTCGAGGATTTGATTGCCGCTTTCACCTGCTTCACCAGTTGTGCGGGCGGGAGCACCGAACGCACAACCAGGTAAACATTCACCCAGTCGAGCTGCAGAGACGATAGATAGACTTCCGGATAGGGATCTATCTCGAGGCCGCGTGTCCGGACATTGCCGGCCATTCCCACAATCCTGATTGGCTCTCCCGGCTCGTAGATCTGTCGCCCGACCACATCTGCTCCGAGGCCAAAGCGCCGTGCGAATTCCTCATTCACAATCGCCACTTTCACCCGCGGCCCCGTGTCATCCGCGCGAAACGCGCGCCCGGCCAGCAGCGGAATCCGCAGGGTCCGGAAGTAATCAGGGCTGATCAGGTGGTTATCAGACCACACGATTTTGAGTGCGCCGGTTCCGTCCGTAACTCCCACCAGTTCGGAATTGCCGGTTCGCGCAGGGCGCAGCGGCGGCCCTGTCACCGTCGCGGCCGATTCCACTCCCGGAATGGCCTCGATCTTTTGCAGATATTCCTGAAACACGCGGCCCGCTTTGGGATCGATCGAGTTCTGTGGCCGGGACGACGGGAGCTTCAGCCGCATCACGAGCACATGCTTCGGATCAAAGCCGGCAGGCGTCGAAATCAGCGTCCATAGGTTCTGCGCGACCAGTCCCGCCGCACAAAGCAGGAAAACGGAGAGCGCTGCCTCAAGCGCCGTCATCACGTGCCGCCACTTATTGCCTTCTCCCGTAGTAAGGCGCGCCGTAAGGGCCGGCCCGGGCGTCCATCGGCTGCCCTTTATTGCTGGAATGATCGAAAACAGAATCGCCGAAAACAGCGAGAGCGTCAAAGTGAACGCGATCACGCGCGCGTCCGAGTGCGCGGGTTCTAACAGCGGACTGCGCACCGGAAGCACCGCCACCAGAAGGCGCGCAATCGAGCCCGCTGCCAGCACGCCCGCCATGCCGCCGCAGACCGCCAGCACCAGCCCCTCTAGAAGAAACTGCCGGATCAGGCGCGTGCGGCTTGCGCCTAACGCCGCGCGAATCGCAACCTCGCGGCCTCGCCGCAACGAGCGTGCCAGTAAAAGCTGCGCCGTATTGGCGCAGGCGATGAGCAACAATACACCGACACCGCCCAACAACAGCCACAACAGCCCGCGTTGCGTGCCTACGATGGCGTCTCGCAGCGGGAACATTTCAAAGGTGAAGCGGCTTGGGTCGTGCTGAGGATTGGGAAATGCAGAAGGATATTCATGCGTCAGAACCCGCGCGATGCTTCGTATATCGCCGACGGCCTGTGTAAATGTGACCCCTTCGCGCAGGCGCGCCAGTACCAGCACCGGTGTGCCGCGGCCGCTGCGGCTCGCTAGAACATTAGCTTGCCGCTCCATCGGGTACGAGACATAGATGTCCACTGGCTCCGGAATACGCAGTGCGGGGTAATCGAAATGAAATCCAGGCGCGAGTACGCCCACAATCACCGCAGACTTGCCGTCAAGGCGCAGCGTTCGCCCCCGCACAGCGGGGTCCGCTCCTAGTCTCGACCGCCAGAAAGCATGAGTCAGAACCGCTACCGGAGTCCGGCCGGCCTGGTTGTCTTCCGGGACAAGCATCCGGCCCAGTTCCACACCCGCGCCCAGCAGCGGGAGGAAAGAGGCTGTAACTCGCGCGGCGTAAACACGTACGGGCTCGCCGGTCCCGGAGAGCTGCATGTCGCGGTGCTCGGCAAACGCCATTTGCCCGAGCGTACGCGTACGCGCACGCATCTCCAGGAATTCGGAATCGCTCGGGTCCCAGCCGTTATTCTCCCTGATCGTGACCAATCGCTTCGCATCCCGGTACGGCAGCGGGTCCAGGAAGGCGGCCTTTAGCAGGGTAAAAATGGCCGCATTGCCGCCGATCCCGAGAGCCAGCACCAGCACAATCAAGGCCGACGCCCCCGCATCCCGGCCCAGCAAAACAATGCCGTGCCGCAGATCTTCGAGACACGATGCGAGCCATCCAACTACGCGTGCATCCCGCATCTGCTCCTTGGTAGATGACAGGTTTCCCATGAGGCGTTTAGCCTTCTCCTCTGCCTCCGCTAACCCGCAGCACCCTGCCCGCGGCACTTCGCCGCGATCAGAGTGATGTCATCGTGCTGCTCCTGAAGGCCGAAATGCTGAACGTCCGCCAGAATCGCTTGCACGATCCCTTCCGGAGACAAGTCACGATGCCGCTTCAGCGATAACAGAATACGCTCCTCACCGAATTCCTCACCCTCTTCATTGAACGATTCCGTCACGCCATCGGTATAGAGCGCGAGTATGTCTCCATTGAACAGGCGGCATTCTCCAATCGAGCAGTCCCAGTCTGTAAACAAACCCAAAACCGTGCCGGTAGACCCCAGCCGTTCCACGGCGCCATCGCCTCGTAAAACAAGGCCGCACAAATGACCGCAATTCACATAGCGCAATGCTTGCAGTTCATCGTTATATTCGGCAAAGATAAGCGTCGCGTAGACACTGGGTGTCGTGTTTTCGTAGAAAAGCTGGTTCACTGAGCGCAGCAGCTTGTCCGGCTCATCCCTGGTCATAGCGCACTGGCTGCGCAGATGTGCCTGCAGATTGGCCATGAGGAGCGCCGCAGCCATCCCCTTTCCCGCAACATCGCCGATCACGAGTCCCACTTGTTTCGGACCCAAAGGCAGGAAGTCGTAATAATCGCCGCCCACCTGCCGGGCCTGGGCGCAGATCCCCGCGAATTCGAGCGTGCTGCACGGTGGCGGCCGTTGCGGAAACAGCCGCGCCTGTACTTGCCGCGCGATATCCAACTCGTAAGCAATGCGCCGTTGTGCCTCCAGCCTCTCGGCATTCGCGCGGCGCTGTGCCTCGATTGCCTTGCTCACTTCATCCAGGCTCACCAGTCCGAACACATTTCGATCTATGTCTTCGAACCGTGTGAACACTTGCCCCCAAATCGGTTCTTGCTCTCCGAAGTGAACCGAAACATCGCCATGCTGTTCTCCGGGCATCTGCTCTTGATATCTGATGCGCCGCAGCCGGGGCGTGTAACGAAAGCGGACACCGCGGTCACTCCATTCGCGGTATTTGCCGATGACATCTTCGGTAACGAAGACCACGCGCGTCGCCCTGCCGATCAGGTTGTATTCGGCGGAATCCGGCGCCGGCTGGATAAGCGTCAGCACCGCCGTGCCCTCGGGAGGCGACACCCCGACCAATCGCTGGCCTGACTGCAGTCGGGCATCAAATGCCAGGTCAAATCCAAGCTGATCAAGATAGAAGCGCAGGCTGCGCTCCTGATCCTTTACGAAAATGTCGACCGAATGAAGTCGCAGGTAGGCGTGATTTTGTTCGAGCGGAGTGCCAGGCCCACTCCTGCCATAAGAACTTCGAGAGTCGCCCATCGCGGCGATTATAGATCGGATCAGCAGACCCGATTGCGATCCTCCGAACGCCGTCGGGTACTGATATGCCTGGTTCTCTTGGATGTGCCTATAATCTCTGGCATGTCCTCCGGCGACAACGACGCTCAAGCCTGGATTGATCGAGGCGTTGAGGCCTACTGGCATATGAACCTGGCCGATGCCGCGCAAAATTTCGAGAAGGCCGTGGCACTTGATCCTCAGTCTGTACGGGCACGTTTGTGTTTTGGAGTTACCAGCCTGTTCCTGTACCAAAACGGAGTTTCGGAAGTGAACGTCAACTTTCTCGATGTGCCTGGCGGCCGCCCTCCGAAGCGCGCTGAGATGGCGGCAGAGGTCGATCGGGTACGAGCTCTCATTGGGGAACAGAACGCTACCAACGGGAAGCGCGCCGAGGATAACCTGCAGCAGGCATTGCAGCTCGACCCTCAAAATGAGCTGGTCATGGAATACCTCGCAGCTCTTTATTACGCCTGGATTGATCCGAATACCGACTGGTTAGGAACCAAGCGGCGCTCCCGTCTCGATGAAGCAAAGCACTGGTATGAGCGGATTCTCGAGATGAACCGGGAGCACAGGTTTGCTAACCACGTCTGCGGCGCCATCGATTGGCAAAAGGCTTTCGATCTTATGCGATCTTCCGGAAGTTACCCGCGGCCCCTTCCAAATGAGGAGGCACGCCGGTCTCTTCACACGCAGATCTCGCCGCTGCTCGATGCGAGTACTCGGAACCTGTTGCGCGCCATCGAAATCGATCCGGCTAGCCGGAACGCAATGACTTTCTTGGGCTTTGTCAAAAAAGCTCAGGCGTACATAGCCGCCACAAATGACGATCGTCTGCGGGCTAGAGGCGAAGCCGATGAGTGGTTCCATAAAGTGCGTCAAATCCTGGAAGCGCAAGCCAAAACGGCGGGACAACCCTGGCCTCCTGGCCCGATAGCAAAACTTACCTTTCGCGCTGTTCCGCAAACATCGCCAACGGGAAAGGCCGCGACTCCGGCATTTCCGCCCGATCCCCAGCGCATGGTCCCGCTGGCGCCGCCACCGCCGCCCCTGCCACAAAACTAAGCCGCAAAGATCCTGTGCGCAATCGCCTGCTTCCCGCGAGTGTATTCTGGCTCAGGAGGATGAAACTGGAATGAGCCCTTCCGAAAAGCTGCTATCCGAATTCGATGAAGAATTCGCCGCCACCCGCGGGTTTCTGGAGCGTGTGCCTGACGACAAGCTGACCTGGAAGCCGCATGAAAAATCGATGGAACTGGGACGCCTCGCATGGCACCTCGCCGACTTCCCGGAATGGTGTCGCAATATCTTCAAAGACGATGTTCTGAAGATGACTGAAGAGGACGGCGCCAAAGCGATGCGCGCATGCGAAGGGAAGCGGCGCGCCGACATACTCGCAAAATTTGACCGCGAGCTGCCCGAGGCCCGTGCCATGCTCGCCAAAGCCGGCGACGCCGACATGGCGCACCCATGGAAGATGGAATGGGCCGGTCAGGTTATCATCGACAGCCCGCGCGAGCAGGTGTTTCGGAAATGGGTGATGAATCACATGATCCATCACCGTGCACAGTTGGGCGTCTATCTCAGGCTGAATGGCATCGCCATTCCCGGCGTCTATGGGCCCTCAGCCGATGAGATGACTAGTTCAACAGCCGCGGCCGGCGACGTGGGGTAGAGATCCGTGCGAACCTGGAATCATCCATGTGCAGAAGCATCAAAGTGCTGCGGAAACCTGGAGAGCCTGCAACTGCTGAGGAGCTGAACAGCGCCGCTCTGCAGTTCGTGCGAAAGATAAGCGGATTCCACAAGCCTTCGAAAGCCAATCAGGCGGCCTTCGAACAGGCAATTCGGGAAATCGCGGCATCCAGTGATCGTTTGCTGAAGACGATTATGGTTTCGTCTCGCGACGCGAGCCATAAATCTGAGAGCACATTCGGCCGCCCGACGCCTGCCGCCTCTGATCAGCCGGCTTCCAATTAGGGATCTGAGCAGCCAGCCGGCTATCAGCCCACCCATATTTCTATCGTGATACGATCTAAATAGCGCAGGTCCTCAAAATGGGCTCGAACGACCATGATGTTCGGTCGGATGCATCCCGCACAGATGTCTCGCTCGCGGGTTACCGCCAACTGGCGGAATTTCGGAGCCGCATCCGTGAGTTTCTGCATTTCAGCGAAGAAGCCGCCCGATCCAAAGGGATCGAACCCCAGCAGCACCAGATTCTGCTGGCAATCCGGGGATTGCCGGAGGGAACTCTTCCCACCATCACGGCGCTATCGCAAAGGCTTTGCCTTCGCCACAACAGTACGGTCGAGCTCGTGGACAGACTGGTCAGACACGGGGCGGTGAGACGCCGGCCGAGCAGCCATGACCGTCGCAAAGTACTCGTCGAACTCACTCCGGAAGGCGAGGACATGCTGCATCAGCTTTCTATCCTGCACTGACAGGAGCTGCAGGTCTCCGGTCCTGCTCTTTCTGAAGCCCTTCGGGCCGTGATCCACCACTGCGGGCAAACCAGAGGAGATCAGCATGAGCCGGCCGGTCACCGCTAAACACCGTAAGTCCAGCCTCGAGGAACTTGGCGATTTCACGACAACTATCCGTGTCATCCCCATTTCGTTGATGGCAATTGTCGTCGGCGTCATCAGCTCTTATGTCGCGTGGTTTCTCTTAAAGCTGATAGGCCTCTTTACAAACCTTTTCTACTATCAGCGGCTTAGCGTTTCGTTTGTCTCACCGGCAGGTAATCATCTCGGGGTATACGCCATACTGGTGCCGGTTGTCGGATCGCTCATCGTCGGGTTGATGGCGCGTTATGGCTCTGAGCGCATCCGCGGACACGGTATTCCTGAAGCCATCGAATCAATCCTGATGAACGGCAGCCGTGTCCACCCGCGGCTGGCCATTTTGAAACCACTCTCCGCCGCGATTTCCATTGGCTCAGGAGGGCCGTTCGGCGCCGAAGGTCCCATCATCATGACGGGCGGGGCCTTTGGATCGATGATCAGCCAGTTCTTCCACTTCACGAGTTTGGAACGCAGGACCTTGCTGGTCGCGGGAGCATCCGCCGGCATGTCGGCAACCTTCGCCGCTCCGCTCGCGTCTGTGCTGATTGCCGTCGAGCTGCTGTTATTCGAATGGAAACCGCGCACCGCCATTCCAGCTGCGCTTGCGAGTGCTACGGCCTGTGTGGTCAGGCGCTACCTGCTCGGTCTCGGACCGCTGTTCCCTGTCCCCGCGCACCCGGCATTTATCGGGCCCGAAGGACTAGGCGGTTGCGTCATCGCAGGGCTTGCCGCGGGCGGCGTCTCCGTATTGCTGACCCTCGGTGTCTATGCCGCCGAAGACCTCTTTCAAAAGCTGCCGATTCATTGGATGTGGTGGCCTGCCATTGGGGGTGTGTTCGTGGGTTTGGGAGGTCTCATTTTCCCGCAGGCCCTGGGTGTTGGATACGACACCATCGGCACACTGCTTCAGGGAAACGCTCCGCTCAAGATCTTTGCGGGAGTTCTGATCGTAAAGTCCGCCATCTGGATCATTTCGCTCGGCTCGGGAACCTCCGGCGGTGTGCTGGCGCCTTTGCTGATGATGGGCGCGGCTCTCGGCGGCCTGCAGGGCAGACTTCTCCCCCAGTTTGGCCAGGGATTCTGGCCGCTCGTCAGCATGGGCGCTATTCTCGGGGGCACCATGCGCTCGCCGTTTACCGGTATCGTCTTCGCCCTCGAGTTGACTCACGATTTCAACATGCTGCTGCCGCTTCTTGTGGCCAGCTTTCTCGCCCATATGTTCACCGTGCTTACGCTCAAACGCTCCATCCTCACCGAGAAGATCTCACGGCGCGGTTATCACCTGAGCCGCGAGTACAGCCTCGATCCGCTTGAAATTCTGTTCGTGAGAGAAGTGATGCGAACGAATATCGTTGTCCTGCCCGCTAATGGAACGCTGGAGGAGGCGCGTGAGTTGATCCGCTCTAATGAGCGTCCACAAGGGCAGCATCTCGCAAGCAATTGCTTAGGCTGTTTGAAGAAGTGCAAGGCGTGGCCTCTGTAGTCAGGCTCGCCGAAATTGCAACTCACAATCCGGTGGTGGCGTTCTCCGACGAACCTCTTCGCATAGTGGTGCACCGAATGGCCGAATCAGGCTTTACCCGTTTCCCGGTTTTAGCCCCTCAGACAGATCAGCGGCTTGTGGGCATGGTCTCTCTCAATGATTTGCTGCATGCACGAACTCGAAATCTCGACGACGAGCGCGCCCGCGAGAGAGTGCTGCGGCTCCGCATGCCCTTTGATTGGCGAAAAAATCACACGCGGTTGAAGTGAATACTTTGGGCAAAGGTGTTCTGGGGAAAGCTTCTGGGAAAACGTGTTCCTGTGTCGAGCCGACAGGCTGGAGCAGGGCGCGGTATCGTTTGCAGCATGCACTGGCTGATGACAGTTACATCGCTGGCCGTAGGCGCTGCATTTTTTGCCCTCTGGTTCTGGTTGCTGCCGCCTTGGCTGGGCTTCCACGTCGACACGTCGGGTGCGGCGCGATGGCGTTGGATTGCAGTCCTGCCCTCTGTCCTCGGTTTTGCGGTAGCAGTACGGTGCGTCTGGGACTTCGGGTGGACGGGACACGGGACACCCGCGCCGGTTGCGCCGCCGCGGACGCTGGTTGTGGTGGGATTCTATCGATACGTGCGCAACCCGATGTACCTGGGTTTCTTCGTCGGATGGCTCGGCCTGTGGGTTGTCTTCGGGCGGGCCGGTCTGACCGCGATCGCGGTGGCGTGCGCCGTGGTGTTGGCCACTGCCCTGTTCGTGCTGCTTTACGAGGAGTCGACACTGCGAAAACTGTTCGGCTCGGAGTATGAAGAATACTGCCGAAACGTCCCCCGATGGGTGCCACGCATCCACCCGTGGCACGGCTGAGGCGGCTGGTTCAGTTAGAGCTCGCGCTCTGCTCGACATCTTACGTAAGCGGAACTTTGCTAAGCTTCGCGCGTCTGATAACTCGAGCAATGGGAACACTGTTTCAAAATCTGCGTCACGGCCTCCGCCTGTTGGCTAAGAATCGGGGCTTCTCGGCCATGGCCGTCCTGACATTGGCGCTGGGCATCGGAGCCAGCGTGGCAATCTTCAGTTTGGTCGCGGCCGTGCTTCTTCGCCCGTTGCCTTATCCCAATCCGGAGCAGCTCGTAGGTCTTGGGCAGTGGCGCAATCAGAAGGGCGAAGGTTATATTCAGACCGGCGTCTCGGCGCCCAACCTCGCCGACATCGCCAAAACCGGGGTCTTCCAGTACGTTGCCTACTATCGCTGGTCGCGCTTCAACATTACCGAAGGCAGCCTTCCGGAGAGCATAGTCGGCATCAAGTCTTCGGCCGAACTGCTGCCGATGTTTGGTGTTCAGCCGCTCCTTGGCCGTGTTCTCAGCCGCGAAGAGATGGAGCCGGGCCGCGATCGCTCGGCCGTCATCGGATATCGCCTTTGGCAGACACGCTACGGTGCGGATCCCTCCATTCTGGGCAAGTCCATCGATCTCGACCAGCAACGCTACACCATCGTCGGCGTGATGCCCGCCTCTTTCCGCTTCACTTGGGATCAGGAAATGGATGTTTTCGTTCCGCTGGTGCTCACGCCTGAAGAGCGCAGCGAAGCAGGCCGCGGTACTTCACGCGATCTGCAAACACAGGCACGGCTCAGCGCCGGCTTCAGCATCGCGCAGGCGCAGGCCGCGATGAATACTTTGGCCGGCACCTTGGCCCGGGAATATCCGGCCGCCGACGAAGGTTGGGGAATTAAAGTGGAGCCCCTGCACGCCGCATATCACCGCAACATGCAGAAGCCTCTGATGATCATGTTGGGTGCGGTCATGCTCGTGCTGCTGATCGCCTGCGTCAATTTGTCCAATCTGCTTCTGGCTCGCGCTACCGGACGAATGCGCGAAGTCGCGATTCGGGTCGCCATCGGGGCGAGCCGCCGGCAGCTCCTCATGCAATTACTCACCGAAAGCCTGTTACTGGCTGTTTGCGCCGGAGCGCTTGGACTGCTGCTGGCCTACGGGGGAGATCGCCTCCTTACGCTGGCCATGGCGCGCTACGACCTAAGTCTGCCGAATGCCCGGGTTATCAATATCGACTGGCGGGTCCTGATATTCAGCATCGTCATCACCATGCTTACAGGGATGATCTTCGGCCTGGCGCCGTCCTGGGTCACGGCGAAAGCCGGATTGAACGAGTCGTTGAAAGAAGGTGCCGTGAGTACCACGGCGGAAGCGGGCCGGCGTCGTCTGCGCAACGCGCTGGTGGTTTCTGAAGTGGCGCTGGCATTGGTTTTGTTGAGCGCCGCGGGTCTGCTGGTGCGCACTTTCGTCGGATTGGTAAACGTCGACCTCGGCATCGATCCCACGAACGTCGTGACGATGAGCCTCACTCTGCCCGATTACAAGTATGCGTCCGCGCCGCAGCAGGTGGCCTTCTATCGAAATTTGGTGCAGAGAATCGAGACCATACCCGGTGTGAAAGCCGCCGGTGCCGAAAGCGGAGGTGCGAACGTCTTTTTTCAGCCGCAGGGCCAGCCGCCTGCGGTCCCCGGACAGGAGCCCACTGCCAGCTTCAAAATAGTGACGCCTGACTTTCTCAAGGGCATTGGCACGCGCCTGGTGGCGGGACGCGAGTTCAGTGAGCGTGATAATCAGGACGCTGCGCCGGTTGCCGTTATCAGTGAAACCGTGGCGCGCCGCTGCTGGCCGCACTCCAGCCCGCTAGGGAGCCACCTCACGATTCTGGCCCGGGTCTACTCCGGACAAAACGCCGGCTCCTCCCGTTCTCTCGAAATCGTAGGCGTAGCAAAGGACGTTCGCAATGATGACCTCTGGCGCCCGGAAGCTGCCATCTACGTGCCCTTCGCGCAGAACCCGGCGCCGTCGGCATTCATGGTCATCCGAACAGTTATAGCGCCCATGAGCGTGGTGCCCGCCGTGCGCGATGCGGTGCGGTCTCTCGACAAAGAACAGCCTATAAACCAGGTCCGGACCATGAACGAGATTGTGTCGGAAACCTACGGCGCTATTCGCTTCCCGATGATCTTGCTGTGGATCTTCTCGGCTCTGGCTTTGATACTTTCCGCGGTGGGAATCTTCGGTGTGATGTCCTACACGGTGAGCCGCCGCATGCGGGAAATGGCCATCCGCCTGGCGCTCGGTGCGAGTTATGGCGAGGTCCTGCGCCTGGTGTTGGGGGAAGGCCTTGGGGTGACGCTGTCCGGAATAGCGCTCGGTTTGGCGGGAGCGCTCGGTTTGAGGAATGTTATGGCGAGCTACATCTATGGCATCACATCCACCGACCCGCTCACCCTCGCGCTTGCATCTCTGCTGCTGACGGTCGTAGCCTTACTGGCGAGCTACATTCCGGCGCGGAGAGCGGCCCGGGTCGATCCAATCGTGGCGTTACGGTACGAGTGAATAATCGCGAGAATGAACCGGCCGGAAACGTCCAGGTTGAAAATGTCGGTCTAACTTGCAGTCGCGCGACCTTCCGCCAGAAACACGTGAAAGTCAGTGGCCACGGGCTCGCTGCCGAGCTGCCGCATCATCAATGCGACTTGACCTCGATGGTAAGTCGAATGATTTGCCAAATGTTGCATTAGGTGCGCCAAACTGACGTGTCCGTCGCGAAAAGGGAGCATCTTTTCCAGGAGTTCGCTTGTTACGCGGTTTACAAACTCGATCTGGTCTTTCTCGACTTCCGCCCACTTTGACCGCACAGTGGCGAGGTCGGGAAAGGCATCGGCGCTGAACAGCACGTCGCGTCGCGCTCTCAACTCTGTCAGGAAAGTGGAGCTATGGAATGGCTCCTTCCAATACTGGAGCCAAATCCATTCACCGCCTATCACGTGCACGAGCGTATCGCGCACAGATCCAAAGCTACCGCCCAGATCGCGCGTGAACTCTTCAGGACTGAGCGCGGAGGCCGCCTGCAAAACCCTGCCGTTCGCCCAACGGTCGTATTTGTAAAGCAGTTGAATATCGTCTTTAGTCATATTGGAATTGCCGCCACCAACGCCACCATAAGGCGCTTCAAGAAAATAAAAATCAACGATCCAACCGAGCATCTCATGATTCGCTTAGCCTCGGAGAATCGGAGTGCGAAGGGCTTCAGGATCAGGCCGCAGTTTTTCTGACCACAACACAGGCAGAAAACACTGTCGGAGCTCGAAGGGCAAAATTGGTGCCCACCCATATACCTTGAAGGGGCCATTCGAGCCAATACTGGATTCGTAAGGCTTACACTCCGTGGTATGCGGATTTTCCAATCGCTCTGGACTGCTCCCGGATTCGTTACTGCGGCCGTCCTCACACTTGGCCTCGGAATCGGGGCAAACGTAGCCTGTTTTAGCGTCATTCGTGCGGTGCTATTGAAACCGCTCCAATACCGCGACCCGGACCGATTGGTCCTCATCTCTGGCGGCGCATCGCCCACTCATTTTGCCGAAATCAAATCGGGTGCTCACAACTTTTTAGCCATCGGCGCCTATGCGATGGAAGAAGATCTTGCCCTCACCGGCCGTGGTGTGCCGGAGCTTCTGAAGACTATCCGTGTGTCCGACAATTTTCTACAGATTCTCGGCGTATCTCCGCTGCTCGGCCGGGGCTTCGCCGAATCGGACAGCGCTGTCCTGATTAGCTCCACCTTGTGGCAGCATCTGTTTAGCAGCGATCTACATATTGTTGGACAGACGATCGACCTCGCCGGAAGAGCTTACACCGTCTCCGGCGTTCTTCCGCCAAGCTTCGCGTTCCCTTCCGCAGGTATAGACGTTTGGCTCACCCGACCTGAGGAATCACCGCAATTCAATCCGCAATCTCGCGCTCTGAGCCCGTTCCTAACCGTCTTCGGACGTCTTAGCCCTGGCGTCACCTTAGAGCAAGCGACGGCTGAAATCAAGGTATTGCAAGCAACTTACGCAAAAGACCATCCTGCGATGCTCGACGCCAAAACGAAGACGCCGCTTGCTGTTACACCTCTTCAGCAAACTATCGTACACAGCGTGCAACTTGAACTCTGGCTCTTATTCGGAGCCGTTTGGCTAGTCCTTCTGATCGCTTGTGCCAATCTTGCAGGTCTTCTGTTAGCACGGGCCGCTGCGCGTTCGACTGAATTCGCTATCCGTTCCGCCTTAGGCGCCAGCCGCATGCGTCTCATGAGACACTTGCTCGCGGAGAATCTTCTCCTTTCAACGTTGGGCGGCATTGGGGGCGCTTTTCTCGCCTACGTGAGTCTATCTGCGATCCGTCAGTTGGCCGGAATTGACTTGCCCCGCGCAAACGAGATTCAATTCGATAGCGGTGTCCTTGCTTTTGCCGTCGTGCTCTCACTACTTACTGCCATTCTCTTTGGCCTCGCACCGTCTCTCAGCGCCTCACGCGTGGACTTGATGACGGTTCTCCGTATCAGCCAAGGCAGTTCCCATCGTTTTAGTCTCCGAAGTGCGCTTGTCATTGGCCAAATTGCGCTTTCGATTGTGTTGCTAATCGGCACAGCCCTCCTGATCGAAAGCATCCTACGCCTACGTTCACAAAACTTCGGCTTTGACTCGCAGAATCTGCTGACTGCGCGCATTGCACTACCACCCAGCACTAATTCCCTCGGCTTCTTTGACGATCTCTTATCGAAACTAACTTCATCGCCCGGCATCGAACATGCCTCTGTTTCGTTAACGCTTCCTATGACCGGCTATCCGGGGACGCCCGTGCAAGACGCGAGTCAACCCCGCCTGCCTCTCAATCAGCGTCTCCTCGCCGCTATTTTCATCGTCTCCCCTGATTACTTCGAAACGCTCCGAATACCACTGAGACGAGGCCGCACCTTCACCGAACACGATCGTGAAGGTACAAAGCGAGTCGTCATCATAGACGAAAATCTTGCCCGGCATTTCTGGCCCGACTATCCGGCCGGACGAAACCCGATTGGTCAGCGTCTTCTCGTAGGTGGCGTTAACAAAGAACCCGCTGAGGTGATTGGAATTGTCGCCAATGCTCATCAAAGCATAGATAACTTAGGCTGGAACCGTAGCGTTTATGTGTCGTTCGCGCAGGCTAAGCCGCCCACTGCCATGCTGGCCATCCGGGTTAAGAATAATCCCATGCAGTTTGCTGCCATTGTTCGCCGCGCTGTTCAGGCGCTGAACCCGGCCCAGCCTGTTTCTGACATCAAACCCATGCAGGAGTTAGTCGATGCGCAAATCGGGCCTCGTCGCATACTCACGCAGGTGCTGGCATTCTTTGCGTCTGTCGCCTTGGCCCTAGCCTTAATCGGTATCTACGGTCTCATTTCCTATTCGACTACGCAGCGGATTCGAGAGTTTGGTATCCGCCGCGCTCTTGGTGCACCACAGGCCAGCATTTGGCAGATAGTCATAACCCAGAGCCTTCGGCTAGCGCTGTCCGGCGTGGTCATCGGAATCGTTGTGGCCATGACATTGACACGATTTGTGACAAGCTATCTGTTTCATATCAGCCCGACCGATCCAGCCACATTTGCTGCTGTTTCTGTACTATTTCTAGCCATCGCTGCTGGCGCTGGATTAGGCCCCGCGGTCCGCGCAGCAAACCCGGATCCGGCGAAAGTCTTACGATACGAATGAGTCGAAAGCCCTCTTTCTGCAGATCTGGACTGCCACGCCTTGTAACATACCTGTCAGCGATAATCATGTCAGTCAACACTTTTGTATAGCTTGGGCGTAGTTCTTGCGGTACGAGTCACTCGGAAGTGATTCGCTTTAGTGCCGTTGAAGTGTAGTTTCCGAAAGCTTGCACCAGAATCGAGTATCTGACACGGCGCAATCGGACATTCAAGCCTCAAAGTCAAGTCCCGATTTTCACAGTTCAATCGTCGATGCCACCACTTCGATATTTCTGCTCGCGCGGCTTCTTCGCATTGGATACTCGGGGAACAACAGCTCGGCCGCCGTCTTCGCCTGCGCCGTCCCGGGCACCTCGTTCGGCTGCGTGGTGCGCTCGCGTTTCGCCAACTCCCACTCCAGTTCCCGCGTCTTCGCCCGCAGATCGCAATTCTCGTCCCGCGCCTTCGCAAATTTATCGACCATCCACATCCGGTCCTTTCGGAAACCCAGCACCGCATTCAACGATCGGTAAAACGCCCGCTCTGCCGACGTTTTGTACC
>Ga0213872_10000628_pt1 | contig 26697 bp, 17 predicted proteins | sample VelepicomBERX_R2_FD_160071 | JGI IMG/M metagenome (GOLD analysis project Ga0213872, IMG submission 160071) | Rhizosphere microbial communities from Vellozia epidendroides in rupestrian grasslands, the National Park of Serra do Cipo, Brazil - RX_R2 | ecosystem: Host-associated > Plants > Roots >...
CAATCTGACCATGGGCGAGAACATCGCCGATCTCGGCGGCCTGACCATCGCGCTCGACGCCTATCACGCCTCGCTCAAGGGCCAGCCGGCGCCGGTGATCGACGGGCTGACCGGCGACCAGCGCGTGTTCCTCGGCTGGGCTCAGGCCTGGTGCGGCAAGATGACCGAGGATTATGTGAAGAAGCAGGTGGTCAGCGACCCGCACAGCCCGCGCCAATTCCGCGTCAATGGCGTGGTGCGAAATATCGACGCCTGGTACGACGCTTTCGGCGTCAAGCCGGGCGACAAGCTTTATGTCGCGCCGGCCGACCGCGTGAAGATCTGGTGAACGTCAGGATTCGACGCGGTGCCTATAGGTCGCGTCGAGCCGCTCCTGCACATAATCGAACGCCGTGACCGGCGGGTATTTCGACTCTCCGGCGGGGGCGATCGGCACCACCATCGCTTCGGGGTTGGGGTCGAGAAAAAAGGCGATCGAGGTCCTCTCCCGCTTCGGCACCCGCACGCGGTGCGGCGTCGAGACATAGATGTCGTTGGTCCAGCGCATCAGGCAGTCGCCGATATTGCAGATGAAGGTGCCGGGCGCGATCGGCGCATCGATCCAGCGGCCGGCGCGGTCGCGCACCTCCAGGCCGGACACGCCGTCATCGGCCAGGATGGTGATGTTGCCATAGTCGGTATGGGCGCCCGCCCCCAGCGACGCATTTTCCGCCGCCCGATCAGGCGGATAGCGCAACAGCCGCAGAACCGCCTGGGGCGCATCCAGCTTGTCCTCGAAATAGTCTTCGGCGATGCCGAGATCCAAGGCGAAGCCGCGATGAATGAGGCGGCCGAGTTCCCAGCAGCGATCGAAATAATCCAGCATCAGCGGACGCCAGCCCGGCAGATCCGGCCAGAGATTGCGCCCTCGGCGCTCCTCCTCCGGATGGCCTTCCGGCAGCTCGAGCCCGATATTGAAGGCCTCCTTGCAATCCTCGGTGCCGTAGGGGTCGAGCTTCTCCTCCTCCAGCCCGCCATAGCCGCGATTATGAAGCGAATGGCTGATCGAGAGGGCCTGCTTGGCCGCCGCCGGCTGAGCGAAGAAGTCGCGGCTGGCGGCGAAGATGCGGTTCATCAGTGCTTCGGGAACACCATGCCCGGTCACCGAGAAGAAGCCGATCTCGCGGCAGGCCTCGCCAAGTGCCCGAACTACGGCCAGCTTGGCTGCGGGATCACGGCCCCGCAACGGGGCCACGTCGATCAAAGGAATCATTCAACCCGCCTTCAGCTGGACGATCAGGAGAACCGAGAGAATTGCCGTCGCCCACATGACGGCCGGCACGCCGCGCGCCTTGCCCTTGATGACCTGCAGCAGCACATGGGTGATGAAGGCCATCGAGATGCCCAGGGTCATCGAATAGCTCAAGGGAATGAGGAGGATCGCTACGAAGGCGGGAATCGCCTCCTCCATATCGTCCCAGCGGATCTTGCCGACGCATTCGATCATGAATATTCCGACCATCACCAGCGTCGGCGCCGTCGCGATCGAGGGCACCAGTGACAGGAGCGGCGACAGGAACATGAAAGGCAGGAACAAAAGACCGCACACCACCGCCACCACTCCGGTGCGCCCGCCTTGGGCAATGCCGGCGGCGGATTCCAGATATGCGACCGCCGGGCTCGTTCCTAGCGGCGCCGACAACAGCGCGGAAAGGGCATCGACATGCATGGTCTGCCTTATATTGCGCGGCAAACCGTTGGAATCTTTCAAGTCCCCCATTTCCGCCAGCGCCAGGAAGGTCGACATCGCCTCGATGAAATTGGTGAATAGCAGGACGAAGATCACCGGCAGATAGGCCAGCTTGCACGCCCCCGCCAGATCGACCCTTCCGATGAAGCTGAAATCCGGGGCCGCCATCCAGCCGGTCCAATTCACCAGCGTCGGACCGCCGCCATAGGCGCTCCCGTCGCCATAAAGCCTTCCGATCGGCACGGCCAGCAGGGTGGTGGCGATCATCCCGATGATCAGGGAGCCCGGCACTTTGCGGATCACCAGGGCGATGGTGATCACCAGCCCCGCCAGAAAAGTCAGGACGCAGGGATCAAAGGCGCCGGCCGCCACCAGAGTCTTGGGATCGCTCACCACGAAGCGCGAATCGATCAGGCCGAGAAAGGACAGGAAGAGCCCGATGCCCGCCGAAACGCCATACCGCAATCCAGGGGGAACCGCCGCCACCAAGCGGCTTCGCGCATCGCCCACGGCCAGGACCGCGAAGGCGATGCCGGCCAGCAGCGTGCAGCCGAGCGCGGTTTCGAGGGGCACATGCATCCCGAGAACGATGGTGTAGGTGAACAGGGCGTTGATGCCCATTCCGGGCGCCACCAGAATCGGGCTCTTGGCGTAGAGCCCCATCGCGCAGCTGCCGATGAAACTGACCAGCACGGTCGCCGTCACGCCGGCGGCGAAGGGAATGCCTGCATCGGCGACGATGGCCGGGTTGACGATGATCACGTAAGCGGCGGTCAGAAAAGTGGTGATTCCAGCGATCACTTCGGTGCGCAGCGCCGGCCGAACCTGAGTTCCGTGCAAATCCCCACCCCCAGTCCACTATCCGCAAACTTCAGATAAGAAGCAAAAGCCGCGCCAGTTCAGCAGCCGTGATTTCTCGGGACGCGGGGCGAAATCGCGCGCCGGGCTGCCATTCTTTTGAGCAGACCCTGCCCGCTTGGCAGCCATTCAGGCCGCAGGCGCCAAACTGCGCGCAATTGATCTGCATCAATAAACGGTGCGCGACAGACTTGTACGATTCCGGGCCAGATCGGCCAAGAATGGGCGGCCGCCGTTCCGGTCACGGCCGCACTCCGCTGCTTGGAGGAGGAGCCAATGTACGGCGTAACGATGATGATGGTGCTGATTGCCGCCGGAGTCTTTCTGGTTCTGCTGCTGGCATCGACGATCCTGTTTTCATTCATGTCGGCAACGCAAGCCTGGAAGAGGCGCCACACGACATTGGATAAAATCATAAGGACGGACAAGAAGACGCATTCTGTCGGACCGGATACGCCGGTCAGCGAATGCGTTCAATTGATGACCAAGGCGAAAATCGGTTCATTGGTGATATTGGACGGAGAAAAGTTGGCCGGCATATTCACGGAACGAGACGCGCTGAACAAGGTTCTGGCCGGTGGACTGGATCCCGCCAGGACCAAAGTCTCTCAAGTGATGACAACCGATCCATTCTGTATTCCGGCTGGAACGACAGTGGGCGATGCCCTGAAATTGATTTCGGAGCGGCGATTCCGGCACCTGCCGGTCATCGACGAAGGAAGGTTCATTACCGTCGTGTCGAGCGGTGACCTGACGCATTGGCTGGTCGGAGAGCGATCGAGCAAGATGGGCGGGACAACCGATCTGGCGGTCGGGACCTGAGGCCCCATCCGCCGTCGCCGAGGCGGCATAGGCCCCTCGCCCCGGATGGAGCGACGGCGTCACCTTGACCTTGTTAGAGGCGTGACCTCCTCGGTCGGCAAGGATGCCGCATAGGCCGCCAAGGCGATCATCTCATCCTCACTCAGGGTGCGGGCGAGCACCCGCATGGGCTCAGCCCCGGCATTGCTTCTTACCCCCAGCTTGAAGCCATAGAGCTGGCGGAACAGATAAGTGGGCGACCGTCCGGCAAGCGGCGGTCCCACGGCATCGCCGCCTCCGCGCAGACCCTCGCCATGGCAGCTCGCGCATGGGGGACGTTCGCCCTGGCCCTCGGCGAGCCTTCGGCCGGAACTTAGGCTCCCCGGCGGAACATCGGCGACAAACACGGCATGCGGGTCGCGTTTTTCGAAATCTTCGGCATCGACAGGCATTTCGACAATGCGCTTCCCGATAGGCTCCTTCTGACCTGGTATCTGATGCCAAATGAAGCCGAGCGATTCGATTTTGGGCACTTCAGGCGCCTCGGTGACCGTTACCCGCGACGTGAATTTGCCGCTGGAGAAATAATTGGCCGCCGCCTCGATCTCGTCGTCGGTAGCGTTCTGGGCGACCTCGATCATGTGGCGCGTGGGAGGCCAGTCCGGATTCGCCGAGCGCCGCTCTCCCGATCTGAAAGCGGCGATTTCGGCACGGATATAAGCGGCCGGAAGCCCCGCCAGCACCGCGTTTTCGGGCCGGCCATTGCCATTGGGCAAGTGGCAGAAGCCGCACGCCCAGACATCGGCGCTCCGCGCCGCCAAGATTCCCGGCGGCGCGGGCGGATGCTCGTCTGGAAACCAGTCCGGCGCGGCGGACATGTGGTGGAGATCCGATACCTTGTAGGTGACGGAAGAACCCGGTACGCGAAGCGGTGGGGATTCCGAAGCCGATCCAGCCCGGGCGGCGGCCGGCAAACCGGGGAATGCCCAGTCCGGAAAACCGTCCGGGGCGGTCCAGGTGGCTTCTTGGTGGAGCGGCAAGGAGGCCGGGTCCAAGTCGGCGGCAGCCCCCCAGCTGCCAACCAACGCCGCCCCCAGAATGGAGGCAATGATCCTCAATAGCATCGAGAACCTCCCGCCCCCTTGCGGACGCTATGATAGGGCCTAATTCGGGGCTGTGGTCAAGCCCATCGCGTCGATGAGCTGTCGCAATTCCTGGCGGGCGGCGACGTGCGAAAGCGTCATCGCCATTCCCTGCTCCTCACCGAGGTCGAGCAAGGTCAAACCCTGCAGGAACAGCTCGCGATAGATCACCCGTTCATTCAGCCCGTCGACCAGCGCGAAGCCGATCCGCTTGGAGAGGGCGGCTAGCAGCTTCTCCATCTCGCGCTTGTTGCGGGCGTCCAGCGTCGAGAGGCGGTTGCGCAGCACGAACCATTCGAAACTGGCCGCTTCGCCACGCAGCGCGCGGGCCTTCTTGGTGTCCCATACCATCTCGGCATAGCGGCCGGGACGGACGATCTTCAAACTGTCGCCATCCACCGAGGCCAGCAGATCGAGGTCGATGAAACTGTCATTGAGCGGCGTCACCAGCATGTCGGCGAAGGAATGGCCGAGGCGCGACAGCGGGTGATCGCTGCCGGGCGTGTCGATGACGATCACATCGCACAGCTCGCGCAATTCCGCCAGATGGGTGCGAAAAGTCTCGGCGTCGCGCTCCTGATCCGCCGAGGGCGGAACGGCGCGGTGGACGGGATGGCCGAGCATCGAGCCCTCCGGATCGCGCTTGCGGCGATTCTCGACATAGCGGGTCAAGGTCGCCTGCCGCGCATCGAGATCGATGCTGCCGACCGTGCCGCCCTGCCGCAGCAAGGCGACGATGAGATGCATGGCGACCGTGGACTTACCCGTGCCGCCCTTCTCGTTCCCGAGTACAATGACCTTAGTCATTTAAACAGCCCTCAGGCGCAGGGGTGCGCGGTAGCGCGGGCGTGCAGTCGCACGCGGGATAAAACAACATTGGAGTCATTGAACCGCGCGCGCCTCAGCGGCAGATTGGCGGGCGCGGGCCAAGGCCGGCGGCAGCCGGTCGAGCAGAGCCGGCACTGCCGGATCGGCGCGGCGCAAAGAGGCCGTCAATTGGCCGCAAAGCTGGGCCAGTTCGCCGGCGCCGACACATTCGGCCGCGGTGCGTGAGCGATCGGCTATGGCGGCGGCGGCGATATAGTCGGCGCGTCCGACCGCCTCGCGGATGGCCTGTGAGGACCGGCCCGCCTGGTCAAGAAAACGGCTATGCAACTCGAAAGCATCCTCGTTCAAACTGCCGAACACATCCCGCAGCGCCGCCGGTAAGAAGGGCGGCGCGGTCGGGGCGGCCGGCATCTCTACCGTGAGGGCGGGGGCTGGCGCAAGGGCCGGTTTGGAAGGAGCTGCCTCGCCATCGATCGGCTGGCGGAGCGCCGCGGCGGCCGGCAGCCAGCGCTGCACTGCCTGGTCGAGGAGATCGATCGCCACCGGTTTGGAAAGATAATCATCCATGCCGACCTCGATGCAGAATTGCGCCGCGCCCGCCAGAGCGTCTCCGGTCAGCGCAACGATCGGCAGGTGCGGGCGGTTCTCGGCCTGCTCGGCGGCGCGCAGCCGCTTGGTCAGCTCATAGCCGTCCATTTCCGGCATGTGGCAGTCGGTGACCAGCAGCTTGTAAGGGCGCTTTTCCAGCATCTCCAGAGCCTCGACGCCGTTGGCGGCCACGTCGATGCAATAGCCCAGGCGGTTCATCAGATTTTTCATGACGATCTGATTGGTCGGGTTGTCCTCGGCGACCAGAATCATGGCGTCGGCGGCCAGCGCCTCTTCCGCCGTGACCGGCCGCCATTTCATGCGCTTCGGCAGGGCGCGGCCGGGGTCGGCCGGCGGCGGCGGAGCGACCGGCCGATCGGAACCCGAGGCCGGAAGGGAGGCCGCCGCGGCGAGGCCCGAACGCAGGGACTCACGGCGCAGCGGGCGAGCCAGCGACAGTCGGAAGGAGCGGATCACCTCTTCAGGCAAATTCTCGCGCTGGCTGCGTGAGGCCACCAACACCGGCAGGGCCGCCGCTTCGCCATCCTTGGCGAATTGCGGACCCAACAGGTTCATTGTGGCAGCGGCGAGATTGCTGTCGACCAGGATGTAGCGGAAGGGCCGCCCATTGTCGGCCGCCTGACGGTAAGAGGCCAATGCCGCTTCGGGCGACGCCAGCGTGGTGGTGCGGGCGCCTAGGAATGTTAGGTAGCGGGCCCAAATTTCACCTTCGCGCGGTTCCTCGGTCACGGTCATCGCCCGCGCGTCGACGCCGCCGCGCGTCGGCGATACCGCGCCTTCGACCGGCGAACAAGGTACGCGGAACCAGAAGGTCGAGCCAGTGCCAGGGGTCGAGCGCACGCCGATCTCGCCGCCCATGAGATCGACCAGCTGGCGGCTGATCGACAGGCCGAGTCCGGTACCGCCGAACCGGCGGGTGATCGAGCGGTCGGCCTGCTCGAAAGGACGAAACAGGCGCTGTGCCTGCTCTTCGGTGATGCCCAAACCCGTATCGGTGACAGCGAAGCAGGCTTGGGTTTCAGCCCGCTCATTCTGCTCGACCCAGGCCTCGATCAGCACGGTGCCGCGGTCGGTGAATTTCACCGCATTGGCGGCCAGATTGATCAGTACCTGGCGCAGGCGCACCGGATCGCCGATATAGCGGTCGGGCTGGCCGGGATCGATCTGCGCCATCAGGGTGACGCCCTTTTCCTCGGCGCGCGGCATCAGAAGCTCGGCCACATCTTCCACCATGTCGGTCAGCGACAGAGGCTCGTAGGACAGATCGAGCTTGCCGGCCTCGATCTTCGAGAAATCGAGAATGTCGTTGATGATGGTCAGCAGCGCGCTGGCCGAGCCCAAGATCACTTCGGCCATCTTGGTCTGTTCGGCGTCGAGATCGGTCTGGCCGAGCAGGCGGGCCATGGTCATCACGCCATTCATCGGCGTTCGGATCTCATGGCTCATGGTGGCGAGGAATTGCGATTTGGCGCGGGTGGCCTCTTCGGCCTGCTCCTTGGCGGATTCGAGGTCGGCGGTGCGTTCGGCCACCAGCTTTTCCAGATTGACGGTATTGAGGAACAGGCGCTGCTGGCGCCGTCCCATATGCCACGCCAAGCCCGAGACCATGATCGACACCAGCACCGCCGCGCCGGCGCCGTAATTGGCGACGCGCCGAAGCTCGCCGGCCGCCGCGTTGGTGCGTTCGTTGGCGTGGGCGGTGCTGTCGGCGATGATGGTGTTGAGCTGCGCCGACATCCGGTCGATATGGCTGTCGAACGGCGTCATGAAGGAAACGGCGGCGCCGAAATCGACGTCCATCATGGAGCCGACCCAGGAAATCGCCCCCTTATAAAGTTCCAGGCTGCGGATGAAATCATCGAGCGAGGCGCGGGCCGAGACGCTGGTTTCATTGTCGCGATAGGCGCGCATTTCGACCAGTATGCTATCGATCTCTGCGCCGAGGGCTGCCATCTTCCTGTCGAGATCGGGTATTTTTTCGTGTGCCGCCTCCTGCGTCATCAGCCGGTAGATGTCGGCATCCACGGCGCGAATGCGCGAGGTCAGGTTGGCCAGGCGCGCCACGGAGTCGAGGTCGGTCTCGACGACCTCTTTCATCGTGTGTTCCTGGTGCTGCAAAATGTAATTGTAGGCCTGAAAGACCAGAACGGTGAAGATCAAGAAAAAAAACGGAAAAATAGCAATATTGCCAAGATGTGACAAACGCTTGCCGATCGGCATGGCGGCGGCCTTTGGCAGGGGCGCGGCCGACTTGTATTGCTGAACGACCGTATCTTTCTTCTGTTGCACCTTTTCCCCCGCGAGTTCCCCGCTCGCCCGCAGAGCCACCCTACGCCGCGGCGGCCATCACATCAATATTCCTTAGCCCCCGGGCACCCCCGACCATGCAGCGATGACTGCGCAGGGGCGCGACCTTGCGCCGACCGGGACGGGTGTTAGAATTGGCGGCTGGAGAACCTAGCCAGTCCCCTTTTTCGGCGGAGTCCCCATTTGTGAGCAGTCGCAGATTATTTTTGCAGGGCGCGCTGGCGGGCGGCGCCGCCTTGGTCCACCCGTCCCTGGCGCGTGCCGCGGGACCGGCCTCGAAAAACATTCCCTATGTGCCGATCGAAGACATCCCCAACCATCGCCAACTCATGCGGGACATGGTCATCGCCTTGTCCGACTATTGCAGGAAGCGCCGCCCCAACTTCGTCGTACTGGCGCGTAACGCGCCCGAGCTTCTGATCAAGGAACAGCGCGAAAGCGAGTGGGAACTGGGCCGCGATCCCCAAGGATCGGCGCAGGGGCGCTACGCCCCGGCCGGCAGCCTCGATGGCCCCTATCTCAACGCGCTGGACGGGTTGTTGATCGATGGCGCCTTCTATGGCGACCAGACATATGAGACCCCCACCCGCCCCGGCGACCAGGCGCCGCTGCTGGCCGCCGCCGCCGCCCTGCAGCAACAGGGAAGGCGGGTCCTGTCGATCGAATATTGCAAGGAGACCAAGCACCAGTCGGACGCCTTGGCAAGGGCGGAGAAAGCCAAGCTGCTGACCTATATCGACGCGGATGGCGACAAATTGCTGGGCCGCGTTCCGGCGGCGCCGCCCTCGACGGAAAATCCGCGCCATGTCGCCGACCTCGCGGAGGTCCGCAATTTTCTGCCGGTGCTGACCTCGAACGCCTATACCCAGCGCGACCGCTGGTTCGACGCTTTGGCCGCGACCAATCACGACCTCCTGCTGATCGATCCCTTCTTCCACGGATCGTCGATGACGGTGCAGGACATCAAAGCGCTGAAATTCAAGCGCATCGGCAGCCAGCGCATGGTGATCGCGCCGCTCTCGGTCGGCTATGCCGCGGTTGACCGCTTCTATTGGCAGAAAGGCTGGAAGGTCGGCACGCCCAACTGGCTGGCCGGCGTCGATCCCGACAATCCGACCCGCTTCGCGGTGAATTACTGGACCGACGGCTGGAAAGCGGTGATCGGCAATTACGTCACCGGCCTGTGCGATCTCGGCATCGACGGCATCCTGCTGGACGGAATCGACGCCTATCTGCAGTTCGAGGCAATGCTGCCTATTTGAGTCTCGTGTTCTACGGACGCTGCCGGCTCAGCCGATTTTGGGGTAGGAAAACGACCCTACGACCACCCTTTGAGCGCCGTCGCAAGCCTCTGGCGTCCCTCATCGTCGGGTGGCAGGCCGAAACGCAGCCAGCGGGGCGCGGTCGAGAAGGGCCGGGCGAGGATGCCCTGCTGGCCGAGATATTCGAACAAGGCCCAGGCGCGCGGAGCGTTGACCAGGGTGAACAAACTCGTGCCGCCCACCGTCGAGAGGTTGGCGCGGCCCAGAAGCGAATTCAGCGCAGCGGATTCCTGGGATAGACGCTTGCGCGCCGCTTCGATCCAAGCGCTATCCGCCAGAGCGGCGCGGCCGATTTCAGCCACCGCCCCGCCCACCGCCCACGGCCCCAGAGCCTGACGCAAGAGGCGCGCCAGCTGCGGCTCGGCGATGGCGAAGCCGAGGCGCAGACCGGCCAGACCGAAGAATTTCCCCAGAGAGCGCAGCACCACCAGGCCGGGCCGCACATGAGGGGCCAGCGATAATTCCGGCACCGGATCGGCAAACGCCTCGTCCACCACCAGAAGCCCGCCGCGCGCCGCCATGCTGTCGGCCAGTTCGAGCAGGCGCGCCGGATCGTGGCGGCGCCCATCGGGATTGTTGGGATTGCACAAGACCACCACGTCGGCGTCGAGCGTGCGGTCGAGCGTCTCCATCGGCAGCACATGATGCCCGGCGATGCTCCAGCAGCGGCTATACTCGCCATAGGTCGGTCCGATCACCGCCACCTGCGAGAAAGGCCGCAAACGCGGCAGAATCTGCAAAAGCGCCTGGGAACCGGGCGAAGCGGCGAGAAAATCGGGGTCATCCACCCCGTAAGCGGCGCCGGCGGTCTGGCGCAGGGCGAAGTCATCGGCGGCGCTGGGAAGCCTCTGCCAAAGCTCCTGCGGCAAGGCTGGAACCGGATAGGCGAAGGGGCTGATGCCGGTGGACAGGTCCAGCCAGCCTTGAGCCGGCTTGCCGAAACGGGCTTCGGCAAGGCCGAGATCGCCGCCATGGGAAGGCAACGCGAAAGGATCGGAGGTCAGAGCGGAGAGTCGCATAGCAAATGGAGAGCTATCACCGGCGCGGCGCGGCCGCAATGCCGGCGATGAAACTGGCCAGACGGCGGAACTCCTCCCCGCGCGGCGAGGAGGCCCGCCACGCCAAGGCGATCTGCCGCCCCGCCCCCTCCTCTTCCAACGGACGGGTTACCAGCCCGAGCCCGTCGATGGCGCCTGAATCGACCGCCAGCTTGGGCAACAGCGTCACGCCGAGGCCGGCCGCCACCATCTGGATCACGGTCGGCAAGCTGGTGCCCTTGATCTCGTCCTGCTGACGGGTGGGGCGCAATTTGCAAACCGACAGCACATGCTCGCGCAGGCAATGCCCCTCCTCCAGCAGCAGCAATTCGGCGCTTTCGAGATCGGTCGCGGCGACGCTCTCCCGCGCCGCCAGGGGATGGTCGGCTGGACAGGCGAGATAGAAGGGATCGGTGCTGATCGTGGCCAAACCCAATCCCTGGGTCGGGTAAGGCAAGGCCAGGAGACCGGCATCGATGTGGCCTTCCTGCAATTCATCAAGCAGCCGAGCCGTCTGGACCTCCCGCAGATAAAGCTGCAGATGCGGGAATTCCTGTTTGCAGGGCAGAACCAGACGGGGCAGCAGATAGGGCGCGATGGTCGGGATGACGCCGAGCCGGAACGGGCCCGAAAGGGGTTCGACAGCAGCGCGCACCATCTCGACCAACCCTTCGGCGTCGAGCAGCAGCGCCTGTCCGCGCCGCGCCACCTCATGGCCGAGCGGTGTGAACAGGACCCGCCTTTTGGTGCGTTCGACCAGCTGCACGCCCAGCAGTTCCTCGAGTTCGGCGAGGCCGGCGGAGAGGGTCGATTGGGTGACATGGCAACTTTCGGCGGCATGGCCGAAATGCCCATGTTCATGCAAAGCCTGCAGATAGCGGAGTTGTCGGAGGGTCGGCAGGGCGATCATCGGTTAATCATACCTAAGCCCGAACCTTCTTCAATCCTACGGATTCATGACAAATCTAAACAACCGGTAAATTTTGACTCCCAATTACCCCTGCGAAAGAGCTAACTTTGCACCTCCGCCGCGGAGAGGTGGCGGAAAGCTGATCGATTGCCGTGTTGGGGGGCAAGTGGTGAGCATAGGCCGGATCAGTCCGGAACCTGCGGCGCTGCTTTAGGGGGATGTAGGCTTTGGCGGATATGCGGTCTTTCGTACGGCGGATCTCCACGCCGGTTGCGGCATTCATTCGGCGTAATTTTCCCGAACGTCACATCATCTTCAAAGACCACCGACGGGTGGTCTGCCTCAAAGTGAGGACGTCGCACCAGCTGGTCGCGGCGGGCGCGCTGGCCGGCTGCGTGGTATGGGCCCTGGCCGCCACCGGCGCCTGGATCTACGGCGCCACGATCCTTGCCTCGAAGGAAAAGGAGATCGCCGTCCGGGCCGCCGAGATCGACGATATGAAGACCAACTACCAGCAAGCCTTCGGCAAGCTGGACGAGTTCCAGTCGATCTTCTCGGGCATCACTTGCGAGATCACCGATATTCAGGACAGCCTGCTGCGCATCACCGAAAAGAGCGTCGCTTCGCCGAAAGCGAAGCCTTCAATGCCGCATCTCGACCCCGACGCCAGCAAATGCCGCTCCGGCGGCGCCGCCATCACCAGGGCGATCAGCACAGCCCCGGTCCTCGACACATCCTCCGAGGACACTCAGCGAATCGTCGGCGTCCTGCCTGAATCCGCCGGCGACCGCGACAATCTGCAGCGCCGGGTCAATCAGCTGACCGAATCGCTCGAGAAACTGCGCGAGAGTCACGGCGCCTTCCTCCGCCATTCCGCCGACATCACCGCGCTGCGCATCGATCAGCTCGAACGCACCCTGGCTTCGGTCGGCGTCAGCAAATTCGGCCGCGGCGGCCCCTATGTCGCCCTGCCGCGCGACGGCTCGCTGCCGTCCGACGACTTCAACCCCGTGTCGCTGTTCAATAGCCACGCGGACCGCCTCGACAATCTGGCGGTCGTGATGAAATCCTTGCCTCTGGCCGAACCTATGGACGAGTATGAGCTGACCAGCTCCTTCGGAGCCCGCAACGATCCGATCAACGCCATGACCGGTATCCATGAAGGGCTGGATCTCGGCGCTCCGATCGGCACCCCGGTGGAAGCCACCGGCGACGGCCAGGTGGTCTGGGCAGGCTGGCGCGACCGCTACGGCAATCTGGTCGAGATCGATCATGGCAATGGCCTGCATACTCGGTACGGCCATCTGTCGAAAGTCATGGTGACCGTCGGCGCCAAGGTGGGCCGCGGCTCCGTTATCGGCCTGGTCGGCGAGACCGGCCGCACCACTGGCCCCCATCTGCACTATGAGGTGCGCATGGGGGATCAGGCAACCAACCCCATGAAGTTCATCGCGGCAGGGCAGCATGTTCTCAAAACCCAATAAGCCTCAGGTGCTTAACCGCACCTCCCCGTCAATCATCGGCACCAACTGCAGCGTCGCGGGCGATATCGTCAGCGACGGCGAGGTGCATGTCGACGGGAAGGTTGTCGGCGATGTCCGCTGCGTGACTCTGGTCATCGGCGAGGCCGGCGGCGTGACGGGCGAGATCAATGCCGAAACGGTCCGCGTGCTGGGTTCCGTCTCCGGGCAGATCACCGCCAAGGCGGTCGAGCTGGCCAAGACCGCCCGCATCGTCGGGGACATCACCCATGACACGCTGGCGGTCGAGGCCGGAGCCTATGTCGAGGGACGCTTCAACCGCCTGCAGCAAGAGACCCCGGGCAAGGCGCTGGAACCCGCAACCCTCAAAATGACCGCGATCGAGACCAGCGGCGACAGTGGTGCCAAAAATAGTGAGGCCCCGATCCCGGCCAAGGTGATCATGTTGGGGAATTGACGCGCCGCTGTCCGGGACGCGGTGCGACGCACTCAGGATCCGGCGGCTGCGGCGCGATCGGGTCCCTCCGCACCGCGCCGGCGCATAGGCTCGGCTTTCCGCCGCGGCTGAAATGGCAGCATATTTACCAGGCTGCGACGTCCCATGATTTCCAATAAGGTCCAGCGCAGCAGCGGCACCTGGCGGATTGCCGCCGCCGGCAGGAAGGAAATCTCGCAATTCTCCTCGGCACGCACGCGATAGCCCCCGGCGCGGCCGAACATGGCCTTGGCCTCGTTGAACACATCACCGATCTGCAGCGTCTCGTAAGTCACATTCCGGCGTGACAGGCTGATCCGGCCGTTCTCCACGATCCCGAGCCAATCGCGCGGCTCGATCTCCTCGCCTGCCTTGAAGCGCATGCGGCGCAGGGTGCTGGCCAGCCGCGTCAGGACGGTCTCGGATAAAGCCTCGGAGCAGATCCGAGTCACGCGCAGAAAGCTGCGCGCGCCGGCGCGCTCCAGCAACTGGTCGGCCATGTCGGTGCGCAGCAGGAATTCGCGGAACAGTTCCAGCGGGATATCCAGTGTTTTGACATAGGTGCGGCAGCGGTAATCATAGATCGACGGCAGGCAAGCCAGGGCCGGCACCTCGCCGATCAGGCTGCCGGCCGTGAAACCGCCACCCTTGATGCGCCCCCCGGAGACCCTCTCGACCACGCCGCCGAGGATGAGGTGCATCGTATCGATCCGCTGCTCGTCCTTCAGCAGCAGTTCGCCCGGCCGCGCCTCCCTCACCGGGCAATTGAGCAGCATCGATAATTCGTGGTGCGGCGCACCGGAAAAATAATCGCTCAGATATTCGAAAGCGGCACGCCGGTCGTAATCCTGATTGGCCTCGATCAGCACGTCGATCGCACCGAAGCCGCGCCCTGCGCCGATTCTCAGTTCCGCCTCGCTGAGCGGACGCTCGGTATGGCTCAGCAACAGGCTCTCGGAAGCGTCCCCGGTGAAATCCTCGGCGCGGCCATGAATCAGCCCGCCGCCGATATCGAGCTTTTTCAAAGTGGCCGGCAAATGGTAATCCGCCATCACCTTGTCAAAAAACTCCTGCGAAATGCCCGGCTTTTTGTCCGTCTTCAACATGCCGTGCAGCACTTCAGCCGAGACGATGTCGGCCCAATGGGCGTAGGTCTTGTAGCCATCCTGCCAAAGGGCGCGGAACATGAAGATGCTGGTCTCGACCGGATGGGGCGACAGGACCGGCATGACATCCAGCCCGTTGACCTCGTTCCAGCGATCGAATTCGAGATCCCGAATGTCGAAACATTCGGACACCATGTCCTCGTCGATATGCATCAGCGCGCAAAGCTTCTTGGTGACAGAGGAGCGCACCAGAGGGGTGGCAAAATATTTGAGCCTGTGGCCGGACCGCAGAAGCGTGGTCAGCCCGGCAAAATGATCGTCATGGCAATGAGTGTGAAACAGCCCTTCCACCTCATTGACGCCGATACCGAGCGCGTCCAGCGTATGATGGATGTTCGGACCCGCGTCGATCAGATAGATCCTCCCCTGATAGACCAGCACGCTGCCCATGCTGGGGCGCAGAGGGTCCCAGCCATTGCCGTCGCCCGTATGAACCACCGAAAAGTAATCGCGGTGGACCATCTGCTGCGGCAGACTGTAAGCCGTCCGGTAAGTTTCATTGGGCAGCAGGTTGAGATCGACCTCGACTCTTTCATCCTCGAACGAGAATTCGAAATAATTGAGAGCGCGGCGGACCAGCGTCAGACCGCCGCCCAGTTCGATCGGCTGGTCCGCGAGGACGCGGGGATCCAAAAGCTCGGTGGGCTGACGGACCCGGCCGAAGGCGAAGCGCTCCTTGAAAGCCAGCACCTCCTCGACCAGGGCGTCGTCGAGGCCGGTGGCGGCCAGCTCTTCGCGCCCGATCAACCCGTAATTACCGCGGTGAATATAATGCAGCTGCGCCTCGACCTGCCTCGCGTTCCCTATCAGAAGCGGGCGGATCCCGCGATTGTTGGGGTGGTCCGGCAGGATCATTCCCTGCCGGTAGAGCATATGCAGGACCGGAAATTCCGCCAGATTGCAGAAGGCGCCATTCTGCAGCATCACGTCAGACAATAATATCGCGTTCGGGCCAGTCTCGGCACGGCGCCCGTCGATCTCAGTCTCTCGCACCAACCCGGCTTGCATCAAAGTCTTGATCACATCGGCCGGACAGCCGCACAGAATTGACAAGCCGGCCTGCGGCGCCTCGACCCAAGCCACGCCTGGTCCGACGACGACCTTTCTCAACTTCCCCATCGACCCGTACCACCCCAGTTCAGCGCGCGACGACGGCGCGGCTTGGTTCGCGTCACTCCGAGGAACGATATGATGCCGAAGAGAGGAATGCCACTCCTGTTCTTTGCGCCCCCTCCGGACACCGGCGGTAGAATTATAGCGCCGGTTCGTCGAAAGGGGTGGAATTAGCGTTCACAGCCCCTTCGACTTTGCCTACTGTTGCAGTGCGAGGGGGCGAGCGCGAATGGGAATGACAGAACAGAACAAATGTCTGGTGGTCGATGATTCGCCGATTATTCGGCGTATCCTTGGCGTCATGCTGTCGCGCCTTGGATTTGCCTTGATCGAGGCGGATACCGTGCAAAAGGCGCTGACCTTGTGCGAATCCGCGCTGCCGGACCTGGTGGTGGTCGACTGGAACCTGCCGGACGAGGATGGGATCAGCCTGATTCAACAGCTGCGACGCCTTCCTGGCGGGGAGAGGATGAAGCTGATCATGTGTACCGTCGAGCGCAGCGTCACCCATATCGAGACAGCGCTGTCAGCCGGTGCCGACGAATATATCACCAAGCCCTTCGGCATCGACGTGCTGGAGACCAAGCTCGGCTATCTCGGCTTCGACGTCGCCTCCGCCATCGCCAATCCCCTGGAACGCCGACATTTTTCCCGCGTCGGCTTCGCCGGCATGGCCGCGGCCGAACCGGACGTGGCGGTTTACTCGGCCGGCCAGACCATCTTCTCGGCGGGCGATACGGCTGATTTCGCCTATGTCTTGCTGGACGGCGCTGTCAAGCTGGCGGTCACCGCCACGGATGGCCGCAGCTTCGAATTCGTCTTGATGCCTTTTGATTTGATCGGCGAGATGGCATTGACCGAATCGAACGCGGTCCGCCGCGCCACCGCCCTGGCGTTGAACGACTGCTCGCTGATGCGCATTTCGCGTGCCGCGTTCCAGGCGGAACTGGCCCAGCTTTCTCCTTTCATGCGCAATTGGGTCGAGAGCCTGAACGACCGCATGGCGGAAGTGCTCGACCGGCTGCTGAATGATTGCGAAACAAAATGAAACAAAAAGCACCGCCGGTTGTCACAAGCTTGCAGTCGCCAACCACTATGGTCCAAGACGCCTGAATAATTTCAAACTCTCATCCCCCAAGAGGCTGCCTTGAACATGCACGACCCCCTTCTGAGCGCGAAACCGACCACGCTCCGCCGCCGCCTCCTGTGGGGGGCGGCCCTGGTCGTGGTCGTCGGCGCCATCGCCTTCGTTGTGATTCATGGCAAGAGCCCCAGCACGCCGCCCGGCGGCAAGGCCGGCGGCGGGCGTTTCGGCGGTCAGGCCGGTCCGATGCCGGTTGTCGCGGCGACGATCGCCAAGGGCAATCTCGAAGTGACGTTGGATGCTTTGGGCACGGTGACGCCGCTGGCCACGGTCACCGTCAAGACGCAGATCAACGGCCAGTTGGTCGAAATCGCCTTCAAGGAAGGGCAGATGGTGAAGAAGGGCGATTTCCTCGCCCAGATCGATCCCCGTCCCTATCAGCATCAGCTGGAACAGGCCGAAGGCACCCTGCTCAGGGACCAGGCCTTGCTGAAACAGGCCGAGATCGACCTCAAGCGCTACAAGACCTTGCTGGCCGAGGATTCCATCGCCGGCCAGCAGGTCGACACCGAGGAAAGCCTGGTGCAGCAATATAAGGGCGCGGTGGCGACGGATGAGGCCAATGTCGGCACCGCCAAGCTCAATCTGACCTATTGCCACATCACCGCCCCGGTCGGCGGCAGGGTGGGCTTGAGGCAGGTCGATCTCGGCAATTATGCCCAGACCTCGGATGCCAATGGACTGGTGGTGATTACCCAGATGGAACCGATGTCGGTGCTCTTCACCCTGCCCGAGGACCAGCTGCCGCAGGTGCTGGGCCAGACCACCAAGGGAAATATACTGAAGGTCACGGCTCTCGACCGCGAGGGCAAGACCAAGCTGGGGATCGGCAAGCTCGACACGATCGACAACCAGATCGACGTCGCGACCGGCACGGTGAAACTGCGCGCCTTGTTCGACAACGATCCGGAGATCCTCTATCCGCAGCAATTCGTCATGGTCCAGCTGTTGGTCCGCACCTTGAACGATGTGCTGGAGGTGCCGACCGCGGCCGTGCAGAACGGCGCGCCCGGCAGCTATGTCTATCTGATCAAGGAGGACAACACGGTCACGGTGCGCCCCGTCAAGCTCGGCCCGCAATCGGGCGACAAATACGCCGTGGTCAGCGGGCTCGAGGCCGGCGACAAGGTGGTAATCGACGGCGCCGACAAGCTGCGCGAAGGCTCGCAGATCTCCCTGCCGGCGGCCGGTGACGCCAAGGCTCCGGCAGGTGCTGAAGAGTCGCCCGAGAAGCCGCGCGGGCACCGCCGCGACAAGGATGCGCAGCCGCAGAAGCCCCAGTAAGCCTTAAGCACCGAAAGGCCGACCATGAGCCCGTCCCGTCCCTTTGTCCTCCGTCCGGTAGCCACTTCGCTTTTGATGGTGTCGGTGATGCTGGTCGGCTTGGTCGCCTTCAGCTTCCTGCCGCTTTCGGCCCTGCCCGAGGTCGATTACCCGACCATCCAGGTGCAGACCTTCTATCCCGGGGCCAGCCCCGAGGTGATGACCTCCTCGGTCACCGCGCCCTTGGAACGGCAATTGGGCCAGATGCCGAACCTCAACCAGATGTCCTCGACCAGCTCGGCCGGGGCCTCGGTGATCACCTTGCAGTTCGGCTTGAACCTCAATCTCGACATCGCGGAACAGGAGGTCCAGGCCGCCATCAACGCCGCCGGCAATCTGCTGCCGCAGGATCTGCCGGCCCCGCCGATCTATGCCAAGGTCAACCCGGCCGATGCCCCCATCATCGCGCTGGCCATTACCTCGGACACCATGCCGCTGACCCAGGTCGAGGATCTGGTCGATACCCGTCTGGCCCAGAAGATTTCCCAGCTGCCCGGCGTCGGGCTGGTCAGCATCTCGGGCGGCCAGCGCCCGGCCGTCCGCATCCAGGCCAACCCGCGGGCGTTGGCGGCCTACGGCCTCAATATCGACGATCTGAGGACCACCATCGGCAATGCCAATGTCAATACGCCCAAGGGCGGCTTCGACGGGCCGATGCGGGCCTACACCATCAATGCCAACGACCAGCTGAAACAGGCCTCGGACTACAACAACATCGTCGTCGCCTATAAGAATGGCGCGCCGGTCTTCCTGCGCGACGTCGCCCGCGTGGTGGACGGGGCAGAGAACTCGAAGCTGACCGCCTGGATGAACAGCTCGCCCGCCGTCATCCTCAACGTCCAGCGCCAGCCGGGCGCCAATGTCATCGCCGTGGTCAACTCGATCCAGATGCTGCTGCCGGAACTGCGCGCCGCCATGCCGGCCTCGGTCGAGGTCAAGGTGCTGACCGATCGCACCAACACCATCCGGGCCAGCGTGGCGGACGTCGAGTTCGAGCTCGGCCTCGCCGTCGTGCTGGTGGTGGCGGTGATCTTCGTGTTCCTGCGCAATGTCTGGGCCACCGTGATCCCCGGCCTGTCGGTGCCGCTGTCATTGGTCGGCACGTTCGGGGCGATGTACTTATGCGGCTATTCGGTCAACAACCTGACCCTGATGGCGCTGACCATCGCCACCGGCTTCGTGGTCGACGACGCCATCGTCATGATCGAGAACATCGCCCGCTATCTCGAGGCCGGCGACTCTCCGCTCGAAGCGGCCTTGAAGGGTTCCGAGCAGATCGGCTTCACCATCGTATCCTTGACCATCTCGCTGATCGCCGTGCTGATCCCGCTGCTGTTCATGGGCGATGTGGTGGGCAGGCTGTTCCGCGAGTTCGCCGTGACGTTGGCGGTGACCATCCTGATCTCGGCGGTGGTGTCCCTGACCCTGGTGCCGATGCTGTGCGCCAAATTGCTGAGGCCCCACGCATCGGGCGGCATGGCCGAAGCTGACCCCCGCCACGCCAATGACTGGCTGTCGCGCCTGATCCGCAGATATGGCGAGGCGCTGGCTTGGGTGCTCGACCACGCCAAGCTCACCCTCATCGTCGCCACGGGCACGCTGGTGTTCACGGTGCTGCTCTATATCGTGGTGCCCAAGGGCTTCTTCCCGGTGCAGGATACAGGTCTGATCCAGGGCATTTCGGAGGCCTCGCAATCGGTCTCGTTCGCTGCCATGGCGGATCGCCAGGAAGCTTTGGCCGAAGCGGTGCTGAAAGACCCGGACGTCGAAAGCCTTTCCTCCTATATCGGCGTCGACGGCACCAACACCACGCTCAACAGCGGGCGCTTTCTGATCAATCTCAAGCCCAAGGAACAGCGCCGCCAAAGCGCCGACACGATCGCCCGGCGCATCCGCCAGGAGGTCGTGGGCGTTCCCGGCATCGATCTCTACCTGCAGCCGGTGCAGGATTTGACCATCGACGCCACGGTGAGCCGCACCCAGTACCAGTTCGTCCTCGAGGACGCCAATCCCAAGGAATTGTCGGATGTCGTGCCGAAGCTGGTAGCCCGGCTCAATCAGGAGAAGGTGCTGGTCGACGTCACCTCCAATGCCGAGGATGCAGGACTGTCGGCCTATATCGAGATCGACCGCGACACCGCCGGCCGCTTCGGCATCACGCCGGCCACGGTCGACAATGCGCTCTATGACGGGTTCGGCCAGCGCATCGTCTCGACCATCTTCACCCAATCCAACCAGTACCGGGTGATCCTGGAGGGCGACCCGACCCTGCAGTCCTCGCTGCAGTCGCTCGACACGCTCTATCTGCCCTCCTCCTCGGGCGGGCAGGTGCCGCTTTCGGCCATCGCCAAGGTGCATCAGATGACGGCGCCCCTGCAGATCAACCATCTCGGCCAGTTCCCGTCCGCGCAGATCTCCTTCAATGTGGCGCCGGGCGTATCCTTGGGCGAGGCAGTCGACACCATCCAGAAGGTCGAGACCGAGATGGGGCTGCCGGCCAGCGTGATCACCCGTTTCCAGGGCGCAGCGCTCGCCTTCCAGAGCTCGCTCTCCAACGAGGTGCTGCTGATCCTGGCCGCCATCGTCACCATGTATATCGTGCTGGGCGTGCTCTATGAGAGCTACATCCATCCGATCACGATCCTCTCGACCCTGCCTTCGGCCGGCATCGGCGCGCTGCTGGCGCTGATCATCGCCGGCCAGGATCTCGGCGTGATGGGCATCATCGGCATCATCCTCCTGATCGGCATCGTGAAGAAGAACGCCATCATGATGATCGACTTCGCGCTAGACGCAGAACGCAATGGCGGTCTGGCACCCAGAGAAGCCATCTATCAGGCCTGCCTGCTCAGGTTCCGTCCGATCCTGATGACCACCATGGCGGCACTTCTGGGCGCCCTGCCCTTGATGATCGGCTCCGGCACCGGCTCCGAACTGCGCCACCCCTTGGGCATCGCCATCGTCGGCGGCCTGATCTTCAGCCAGATCCTCACTCTGTTCACCACCCCGGTGATCTATCTCGGCTTCGATCATCTCGCCCGCAGGCTGCGCGATAGCCGTCTGGGCCGGAGCTTCGCGCAATGAATGGGGGTTCAATTTCTCCCCCTGCCGTTGCCGTCACGGAGGAAAAAATGGCGATGGGGCAGACGACGGGTGAAGCCAAGGCTGGCCGCCTTGGCAAGACCGGCAACGAACCCTATCGCCATTTTTTCCCCGCCCCTTTGGGGTCGCGTTGCGGCGGACGCCCAGCATCAAACGGTCATGGTCAAAGCCATCCAGGCTTTGACCATGACCGTTCTCGCTGGATCGTCTCCCCGCAACGCGATGCCGACAACGGCAGGGGGAGAAATTGAACCCTGTGGCGCTCTTCATCGGGCGCCCGGTGGCGACCAGCTTGATAACGATCGGTCTGACGCTGGCCGGCATCGTCAGCTATTTCCTGCTGCCGGTGGCGCCGCTGCCGCAGGTCGACATCCCGGCCATCGTCGTTTACGCCAATATGGCGGGCGCCAGCCCGGAAACGATGGCGACCACGGTTGCGACACCGCTCGAGCGGCATTTGGGCGCCATCGCCGACGTCACCGAGATGACCTCGACCAGCACTGTCGGCAGCACCAACATCGTGCTGCAATTCGGGCTGGACCGCGACATCAATGGCGCGGCGCGCGACGTGCAGGCGGCGCTCAACGCCTCGCTGGTCGATCTGCCGCACGCCATCAACGGCTTCCCCGGCTATTGGCGCTTCAACCCGTCCGAAATCCCCATCCTCATGCTGGCCATGACCTCGGATACGCTGACGCCGGCGCAGCTCTATGATTCCGCCGCCACCGTGCTGCAGCAGAGAATCAGCCAAGTCGAGGGCGTCGGCAATGTCCGCGTCTCGGGCAGCGCCTTGCCCGGCGTGCGGATCGAACTCAACCCCAACGCCTTGTTCAAATATGGCATCGGCATGGAGGATGTGCGCGCCGCACTCGCTTCCGCCAACGCCAATGCGCCAAAGGGCGCCCTGGAATCCGGCGACCTGCGCTGGCAGATCTACACCAACGACCAGGCCCGCCATGCCCAGCAATATAAGGATCTGCTGGTCGCCACCCGCCAGGGACGTTCAGTGCGCCTGTCCGATGTCGCCGAGGTGGTCGACGGCGTCGAGGATGTCCGCAATATGGGCATGTCGGGCAACAGGCCCGCGGTCCTGGTCCAGGTCACCAAGCAGCCCGGCGCCAATATCATCGACACCGCCGAGCGAGTGAAAGCGCTGCTTCCCGAACTGAAGGCCTCGATCCCGTCCGACATCAATCTGACCATGCCGATTGATCTCACCATCACCGTGCGCGGATCGGTCAATGACGTGCAGAAGACTTTGCTGATCTCGCTGGCGCTGGTGATCGGGGTGGTGTTCTTCTTCCTGCGCGATGCCCGCGCCTCGGCCATTCCCAGCATTGCCGTGCCGATCTCGGTGATCGTCACTTTCGCGGTGATGGAGTGGCTGGGTTACAGCCTCAACAATCTCACCCTGATGGCGCTGACGGTCAGCACCGGGTTCGTCGTCGACGATGCCATCGTCGTGGTGGAAAATGTGGTGCGCCTGCGGGAAAACGGCATGTCGAGCCGTGCCGCCACCCTGCAGGGCACCAGGGAAGTCGCCTTCACCGTCCTCTCCATGAGCCTCAGCCTGGTGGCGGTGTTCATCCCGCTGCTGTTCATGGGCGGGGTGGCCGGGCGCTTCATCCGCACTTTCGCCGTCACCCTGTCCTCCACCATCACCGTCTCGCTGCTGGTGTCGCTCACCATCACGCCGGTGCTCTGCATGTTCCTCCTGAAGGATCACGAACATCATAAGCCGTCCCGCTTCGTGCAGTGGAGCGAGCATGTGGTGGATTGGCTGAAGAGTTTCTATGGCGAAAGCCTGGCGGTGGCGCTCCGGCATCCTTTGCTCACCTTCATCACCCTGATCGCCACCATCATCTTCAATTTCTATTTGTTCGCGGTGGTGCCGAAGGGCTTCGTGCCGGAACAGGATACCGGCACTCTGACCGGCGGCATCGAAGCCGACCAGACCACATCCTTTCAAGGCATGAGTCAAAAGCTGAAGAACGTGGTCGACATCATCCGCAATGATCCAGATGTCGCCGACGTGGTCGGCTGGACCGGCGGCGGCGGCTTCAATGGCGGCACCAATATGGCCCGGGTGCTGGTGAATTTGAAACCACTTGAGGAGCGCGACCACACGTCCCAGCAGATCCTGGCCCGGCTCCGTCCTCAGCTGAACGCCATTCCGGGCGCCGTAGGCCACCTCTTCTCCTGGTCGACGATCGGCGGCGGCGGCGGAGGCCAAGCCAACGCGCAATATCAGTACACGTTGGAAGGCGAGAATGTCTTCGAGCTGCGCGACTGGGCAGCCAAGCTGGTCGAGGAGCTCAAGAAAAATCCCATGCTGACCGACGTCAGCTCGGACCAGCAGAATGGCGGGCTGGAAAGCAGGGTCGAGATCGACCGCGATGCGCTGGCCCGCCTCGATCTCCAGGTCAGCCAGGTCGACAATGCGCTCTATGACGCTTTCGGTCAGCGCCGCGTTTCGACAATATTCAACCCCCTGAACCAGTATCACGTGGTGATGGAGGTGGCGCCGCAATTCTGGCAGGACCCGGACGTGCTGAAGGACATCTATGTCAGCACCGCCGGCGGCGGCATTTCCGGAACCCATGCCACCAACGCGGTGGCCGGCACTTCCGCCATCAAGCATGCGGCGGCTTCGGCGGCCTCGGTGGCCAACGATACGGTGCGCAATTCCAAGCTCAACGCCATCGCCATATCCGGCCATGGCTCGGCCTCGACCGGAGCGGCAGTCAGCACCTCGAAGGAACCGATGATTCCGCTCTCCGCGGTGGCGTCTTTCGGTTTCGGCAAGACGCCGCTGCAGGTCAATCATGAAGGCCATTACGTGGCGGCGACCATTTCCTACAATCTGGCCGAAGGCAAGTCGCTATCGGACGGCGAGAACGCCATCCATGAGGCGGAGCGCAACATCCATATGCCGAACTCGGTGCATGGCGATTTCGCCGGCACCGCCAAGATGTACCGCCAGCAGAATGACAACACGCCGGTCCTGCTGTTCGCGGCGGTCGCCACCCTCTATATCGTGCTCGGCATCCTTTATGAGAGCCTGCGTCACCCGATCACCATCCTCTCGACCCTGCCCTCGGCCGGCGTCGGCGCGCTCTTGGCGCTGATGATGTTCAAGACCGATTTCTCGCTCATCGCCCTGATCGGCATCCTGCTTCTGATCGGCATCGTCAAGAAGAACGCCATCATGATGGTCGATGTGGCGCTGGTCACCAAACGCACCGAGAACGTCACCAGCGCCCAGGCGATCTATCACGCCTGTCTCTTGCGTTTCCGCCCGATCCTGATGACGACGATGGTCGCCATGTTCGGCGCTCTGCCCCTGGCGCTGGGCCGCGGCAACGGCGCGGAGCTCCGCACGCCGCTCGGCATCAGCATCATGGGCGGTCTGTTCGTCAGCCAGATCCTGACGCTCTACACCACCCCGGTGGTGTTCCTGCTGCTCGACGGCGCTTCCTGGGGTGGGGTGGGCCGCCGCTTGAAGCAGTTCGTGCTGCTTCCCTTAACCCTAATCCGCAGGTTCCGCCCATCGTGAATCCCGCCGCTCTCTTCATCGGGCGTCCGGTCGCTACCGTTCTTCTTACTCTAGCTATCGCATTGGCCGGCGGCGTCGCCTATTTCCTGCTGCCGGTCGCCCCCCTTCCCCAGGTCGATTTCCCCACCATCTCGGTTTCGGCCAATATGCCGGGCGCCAGCCCCGAGACCATGGCGACCAGCGTGGCGACCCCGTTGGAACGCCATCTCGGCCAGATCGCCGACGTCACCGAGATGACCTCCTCCTCGGGCGTGGGCAATAGCCGCATCACCCTGCAATTCGGCCTCAACCGCGATATCGACGGCGCCGCGCGCGACGTTCAGGCGGCAATCAACGCGGCGCGCGCCGATCTGCCGACGAGCCTGCGCAGCAACCCGACCTATCGCAAGGTCAATCCGGCCGACAGTCCGATCATGATCCTGGCCATGACCTCGGACACCCTGACTCAGGGCCAGGTCTATGATTCGGCCGCCACCGTGCTGCAGCAGAAGCTGAGCCAGGTCGAGGGCATCGGCCAGGTCAATGTCGGCGGCAGCTCCCTGCCCGCCGTGCGCGTCGAGCTCATTCCCGGCGCCATGTTCAAATATGGCATCGGGCTCGAAGATGTGCGCGCGGCGCTGGCCTCGGCCAACGCCAACGCGCCCAAAGGCGCGCTCGAAACCGACGAGCGGCACTTTCAGATCTATACCAACGACCAGGCCTCGAAGGCGGCGCAATACCGCCAGCTGGTGGTGGCCTACCGCAATGGTCGCCCCGTGCGGCTGACCGATGTGGGCGAGGTCGATGACAGCGTGGAAGACCTGCGCAATATGGGCCTGGCCAATGGCAGGCCCTCTGTTCTGGTCATTCTGTTCCGCCAGCCCGGGGCCAATATCATCGACACGGTGGACCGGGTGCGCGCTCTGCTGCCGGAACTGCGCGCCTCGATCCCCGCCGCTATCAATCTCGATGTGGCGATGGACCGCAGCCCGACCATCCGCGGCTCGTTGCACGATGTCGAGCGCACCTTGCTGGTCTCGCTGTCGCTGGTGATCCTGGTGGTATTCGTCTTCCTGCGCGACGGCCGGGCCACCCTGATCCCTTCGGTAGCGGTGCCGGTTTCGATCGTCGGCACCTTCGGCGCCATGTATCTGCTGGACTACAGCCTCGACACCCTGTCGCTGATGGCGCTGACCATCGCCACCGGCTTCGTGGTCGACGACGCCATCGTCGTTCTGGAGAATTGCGTCCGCCATATGGAGGACGGCATGCCCAGAATGGAGGCCGCATTGCGCGGTGCGCGCGAAGTCGGCTTCACCGTGCTGTCGATGAGCATCAGCCTGATCGCCGTGTTCATCCCGATCCTGATGATGGGCGGCATCATCGGCCGCCTGTTCCGCGAATTCGCCGTCACCCTGTCGGTGGCGATCCTGGTCTCGCTGGCGGTGTCGCTGACCACCACGCCGATGATGTGCGCCTACCTGCTGCGCCATTCCCAGGACGTCCCTCATGGAAGACTGTTCCGATGGAGCGAACGGATCTTCCAGTCGATGGCCGATTTCTATGCGCGCAGCCTGAAACTGGCGCTGCGCCACCGCTCTCTGATGCTGCTCCTCCTGGCGGTGACGGTCGGGTTGAATGTCTGGCTCTACACATTGATGCCGTTCGGCTTCTTCCCCCAGCAGGATACGGGCCGCCTCAATGGCGGCATCCAGGCCGACCAGAACATCTCCTTCCAGCTGATGCGCGGCAAGCTGCAGCAATTCATCCAGATCGTCAGCTCAGACCCGGACGTGGACAGCGTGGTCGGCTTCA
>Ga0213872_10000629_pt1 | contig 26671 bp, 25 predicted proteins | sample VelepicomBERX_R2_FD_160071 | JGI IMG/M metagenome (GOLD analysis project Ga0213872, IMG submission 160071) | Rhizosphere microbial communities from Vellozia epidendroides in rupestrian grasslands, the National Park of Serra do Cipo, Brazil - RX_R2 | ecosystem: Host-associated > Plants > Roots >...
AAAGATGGTTGGCAATAAAGCGCCGGCTGCTGCAGTGAGACGCGGGACCTCCATTTCACGGAGGATACCGTAGGAACATATCGCCAAGGCGGTTAAGAAGAGGACGATCGTTGCAGCGAATCCGCTCTGAGCATTCGTTTGCGAGAATACACTCACCTCCGCCTGAATTATACTCTGCCCGATTCTTTCGTGCTTGTACGCTTCTGTGAACAAGGCGCTAGGTCGCAATCTAAACTGGTTCGTATCAGTATTGTAGGATTCGTCCATCAGATACTGAGCAAGCAGTGTATACGGGTAGAAATCGAGTCCGGCCTTTCCATAGTACCGGTCGAGACCTTGTTGGATCGGAACCACGCTATGAATTATGGCCGTAAGTAGCGCTATAATGGCGAGGGCTTTGATATCGGTGCTCGCACGCAAGATCCTTAGCCAACCGCGAAGTTCGCGCCGGCACCGATAGAACTGAAATGCGGCCGCGCCTAACATCAACCAGGCCGACAATCGGACCGGTACCCCCAAGTAGACGAGATTCTGCGGGAGTAGCACCAAAAGAAAAAGGCCGACGGCGAAAGTAAAAACGGTCTTGGCCAGAGGGGAGAAGCTTTTAGGCAAAAGGAAATGGAAAAATAGACCTAGACCCACGCAGCAGCCAAATATCGCAAAGAGTTGCCAGGCAAGAGTGAGCATCAGCGAATGCCTCCATCAGGGTTGTCAGTGTTAAGCCGGGATCGACTGCCCAACTCCCCCAAGATCCCCAGGTACGAAGCAGGCATGTGGAATCGGTTGTTTTCCAAGGCGCGGTCCAGGGTGCGACTCAACGCATCGACGAATTGGAAAACTTTTGCGTAGTCTTTTCTTCTAGGCTCCGGGCGGATATCCCACAAACCCTTGGCGACTAACTCTGCTTCGCACCGTTTCGCAGCCTCCAGATAGAATTGCATCTTTTGGAGTGTTGGGAATCCGAGTAACGCAAACCGGTTTCGGGCGTCGACGGAGGCCTGCCGCGCCGCGACGTCCGGCGCCATGAGCATGAAGCGGTTGTACCAGATGACCGCCCCGGTCACATAGCGCTCTGGATCCTGTGACGGTCGAAACTTTCGAATAGACGTGTCAGTAATCTCGATCGCTCGTCGGTTCCTGCGTTCAAGCTCCTTCCCCTGCGAGCCACCAGGAAGGTTGACCGTCTCGCCTATCTGGGGTTTGCGCCCATCATGATTTGAATCCGCGTGCTGTTTTTCGCTCGCGCGATCATCCTCTTCGTCGTCATCGTCGAGTTGGGTCTTTGCGAGCGGCTCACCAGTGCTCGTCCCAAACTCCGTTTGCACCACATCGGTCGTGAGAAAAAACTGATAGACGTCGTACGCAGCGTAGTTGCCCGGATCAAGTTCGAAAGCAAAACGAATATTTTTCTCGACCTGTTCAAGAGCTTGTTTCACTTCAAAAGGCTTAAGCGGGAATTGAGCAACGGGGCGATACTTCAGTCTGCCCGGAAAGCCCAAGCTGGCAATGCCTGCATCCAGCCAGCTGGACAACGGGTTAGCCGCTCTGCGCGGACCATGTTCAAACAAACCATGGTGGAACGCGGTGTTCGCCTCCTCTGAAAGCACTCGAGACAAAGATCGGCCAATGCCGCTTTCCTTGATCGCAAACGGATTCCAGCGCGGAGCATCGCCAGGAACCCACGGGTATTCCCAGACCCGTGGTTCCGCATAGATGCAGATACCTAGGCCGAGCAGCATCAATCCGAGCGATTTCATTTCAGGCGCTCCGGTATTTCCAAAGTCGGACGGCGATGATACCGGTAATCAAAAGAACGCCGCCGAAATAGAGGGTGGTATTGAGGAACGGCCCAAGCGGGACAACGCCCCAGAAGAAGGTTAAACGGGAACTGAAATCAGCCAGGTGCAGATGCGGTCCGATACTCCAAAGCAGATCGGCGAAAGCTGCCGTACCGGCGTTTTGCCCGGATCGCGCCAAGTCCACGACCTCAATGCCGTACATGCCGTAAAGATTCAGCAGGAATCCACAGGCGAAAGAGGGAGCAGCATCAAGGTAGTTGGTAACCGCAAGGATGGCAGCGGCGACGGCGGCTTGAGCGAGCAAGGCAAAGAAGACCGCCTGCAGATTGACAAAAATCCACTCGCTCAATGGAGCCTCCGGCATTCTGCCAAAAACAATCGTCAATGTAGCCGCAAGAAGGAATAGCGCGGCGTTCAAGACATTCGAAACCAGAAAAAGGCCGCTAAAATATTTAAGATCACTTAAGCCGAGGCTTTTCCAAAAATCGCGCAACTTTTTCGTGCGCTGGATCGAACCGAGTTTAGCCGTGATAAAACTCACCCAAAGGATGGAACAGAGCCAGGCGCCGCCCCAGATCGCCTGCGTACGGGTCGCATATCCCAGACTCGGATCGTCCTGGAGAGGCGCGAGCCGGTCTCCAAATGCCGCGCAGAGCAGCAGCACAAGCAATGGCAATATCCAGTCATTCTCGCGAATGATCTGACGAAAATGCAGAAGGAAGATCGATTTCATAGTGTTGTGGTACGGACGTCCCGTCCGTTTCTCGATTTCTGGTGGTACGGGCGTTCCGCCCGTTCATGGATCGTTGGTGGTGCGGGCGTCTCGCCCGTTCGTTTTAATCAGTGGATGACGGCCAGAGGTTCCTGTAACCGTTCCCGGATCTCGGCCCATGGCATACGGGGTTGCACGGAGAAAATGTGGCCGTTCGACACGAGCAGAATCTGATTCGGAACAACCGGAATTTCGGCCGGATGCAGACTGATGAGGATATGTCGTCCGAGTCGGCCATTGCTTAGCCAGAGGTCAACCAGGTACTCTCTGGCCTGGAAATCGAGCCCGGCCAAAGGTTCATCCAGTTCGAGCAGCTCGACTGAATGGACGTTTGAAACCACTTCGGCAAACGCTATCCGCGCCTTCTGGCGATTACCTTTGGAAAGTTGCCCGTATTTCTTGTCCGGTACTTCCAGGTCACGCAAGATTGCACTTCCGGTCTGCCGATACTTGCCCGTTGGATCCAAAGAACAAATTGTCTCCGTGGGAGTCAGGTATTCAGGGAAATCGACGTCGTCTGGCAGGTAGAGCGACCGAGTTTGAGTGACGATCCCGTCCACCGCCGGGATCAGCCCGGCTAATGTTTTCATGAATGTCGTTTTGCCCTGGCCGTTCAACCCCAGGACAAGTGTGGCTTCTCCACCAACAAAGTGGAGATCCTCGGTGAGCGTGGCGACCGCCCTGCCCTTATACCCAACCGCTAAACCCTTGGAAATGCTTAGAATCATGTTGCGCTTTTGATGTTCACACCGCTTTATGGTTTTTATGATTGAAGAGAGGCCGGTCCCAAAATTTTTTTCCGGTCGGTGGATGCAGGGCTGCGGACGGCGGGTCGCCACGCCCCACGGCTCGGGCGGAGCCTCGCCCTCCCTGTCGCCTGGCCCTACCGGAGTCTTGCGTACCGAAGCCTCGCACCCGAATTGAAGATGATGAACAATGATTGGGCCTGACCTCGTACTGCAGGGCTTGTGGCTGGTATGTGTCGCCGCGATCGGGGCGAGCATCGGATCGTTCCTGAACGTGTGTATCTATCGTATTCCGATCGGTCTAGGCGTCACCCAGCCGAAGCGATCGTTTTGCCCTTCCTGCCGCACTCAGATCAAAGCTTTCGATAATATTCCGGTGATCAGTTGGCTGCTGTTGAGAGGGCGCTGCCGGTCCTGTCACGCCCCTATCCCGGCATGGTACTTCCTGGTTGAATTGTTCGCGGGAATTGGCTCCGGACTCTCGTACCTAAAAAGCGGGCTCCTGGGCGCGTTCTTGTTTTTGACTGTGTATTGCCTCTTGACCTACGCGCTGCGCACAGCCCGCTCTGGACATACCGTCAAACCTCGTTTTCTGGTCTTATTGGTGCTCCTCGCCGCCCTTCTCTACTTTCAGAGAGAAGCGGTATTGACCAATGATCTCTGGAAACTGAGCATCTGCTGCCTGAGTGCCGTTTTGATTCTGCGTTCGGGCTACACAGAGCCGGTCGACAGGTGGTGGCAGCGCGCTATTGTTTTCGCGGCCGTACTGGCCAGCGGGTGGCTAGGCGCACTCGCAGCAGCTGTTATTTTCATCCTCTATAGGAACAGCTCACCGAACACCAAAGACGCTGTCTCGTTGGCATGTTTCACCGTCGGATCGTTTCTCGCCTAAGGCCGCAAATTTGTAACATGGGCGTCTCGCCCGTGACCTTCGCCGAAGCACGGGCGGGACGCCCGTGTCACATGGTAGGGTCGCGCGGGAGCGCGCCCTACCATCGCGAACACACATTTTCCGAACTTGAAGCGCGATCGGGCGGGTGTTACCAAGTGTACCGTCTCGCATATAATGTTGACGCTTTCGCTGCAGCTCGTTGCGATATTCGTTTGCTGTCTGGGAGTTGGTATAACTTTTCTCCCGTTCGTTAGCAGAGAATCGCCGCCTTTATTGAAGCTTCTGTTTACGTTTACGGGCGGGCTATTCCTCACGGTCTTGATCCCGCAAAATCTTTTCTACGTAGGAGTCCCGGTGCGTATATCCGCCTGGTTGATGCTCGGACTCGCGATCTTTCAGTTCATTCGCAAGCGGCGCGAGTTAGCCAAATGGGCGAGGATATCGCGCTCAAACGCCGATATGCAGGGCCTGATCTTAGTCTTGATCGCCGCAGTGACGTTTCATAGTGTTGTTCCAATTCAACAGGGCCTGGATTCGTACTACGGAAAGGCCCATCCAGACCAAATCAACTATGTTCTGCTCGCGGAGTTTTTGAAAGAAGAGCCGTATAATACGCGGGATGTAGGATACAAGCCGTGGCTGTTGAGACCCTTCAGTCTTAAAGAAGAGAGAATAGGCCAAAGCATAGTCACCGCCGAAATCAGCGAGTTCTCGTTGACCAACGCGAAAACCGGTTACGCCGCGACCTACATCTTTTTCCTGGTGGCGCTGGCGCTCTGTTTGTATGCACTGCTCCGAGAGATCGGGACAAATCGCGTTGTCGCGGGATTCGGCGCCTTCTTGAGCACGATTTTACCTGCAATTACTCGTCTGACTCTGGACGGATTTTTGTCACAGACGGCGGCCCTATTTCTTTTTCCATTCTTCGCATGTCTGCTTCACCGGAAGGAGTGGAACTCACGGAGTTTCATTCTGTTCTTCTCTCTAGGTCTTGCCTACCTGATCTCGGCCTACACGGAAATGGCCCCTTTTGGAGCCGCTTCGTTCCTGCTGGGGGTCGTCCTTGTGCGCCGCGATAAGTTTCGCCACAAACGGCTGATGGTCTTGAGCGCAATCCTTATCGTCGCACTGCTTAACCCATTTTATATTTACAACCTCATTGCTTTCCTGTCGCAGCAGTATTCGATCGCTTCCAAAGGGAGATTCATGGACGAACTGGTCACGAATCCACTCAGTCTGCGTGGCTGGTCAGAAGCCCTGTTCGGAACAGTGGATCCAAAATGGATCATCTTTTTCGAGTTCTGCGGGGTCTTATTTTTGCTCTTGGCGGTGGGCGGGTTTATCGCCTTAAAGAGGTCAGAAAAGATTGTGCTTTCCTGCGTTCTGTTACCAGTTATCGTGGCTATTTCTTTACTCGCCATTCGGTCTCCGGTGCCGGTCTATCCGATCGCGAAACTGATATTCTCGTTTTCCCCGTTCCTCTGCGGTCTCGTCTCCTACGCAATATCCCAATTCGGTCCAGCCCATGGCGATCTTCGTTTTGGTGCGGCAAAGATTTTGTCCATCGTCATTTTTTTGGCTGTAGCCTCGTACGGATCGATCAAAGAGTACGGGGCGGTGGCGGATAACACGGAGCCACTGGTCTCATTGCGTGATCCGAGGTTTTTAGACGTTTGCCGGAGATTAGAAGACATCACCAATGAGAAGGTACTGCTCTTTGAAGAAGACAGATTCCTTTTAGCGTGGCTATGCTATCATGCCCGGAAGGCAGACATCTACTGCAACGCTAGCGCTATCGGCGAAGTACCCATTGTGAATCAATCATTTGCATTTTTGAAAATCCCGCCGCTCGACGTGATTGATTTATTTGTGAGTCGAGATCGAATTGTAGACGCCAGATCCGATGTCGCGACCTGTTTAACTCTGATTGATAATCCTCAAGGAGTGGATCGAGAAAACGGCAGGGCGGCGTATTGGCTGGGACCGCCGGCGCACATCCGTCTTCTCGCCCGGCACACAATCTCGGGGAACTTAAAAATGAAGCTGACGCCCGGGCCCGACGCCAAGACTAGGCCGCTTCATTTTTTGCTTCGTTGCGGGCAGGAAAACGTTTTGCAAGGCGACATTTACGGTGAGAGCACTGAGATCAGGCGAATCAAGATCCCTCAAGGCTTTTCAGATTTTGAGCTCACGTTGAGCGCGGAGCGAGTACAGAAGCAACCAGGCGTCCTCGAATTGCGAATCGCAAGGCTAGACGATCTCCAGGTCAGCGATCTCGAGCTTGTTGCGCAGTGAATTTTATAACTGCCAGCCAATCCGGACGCTAGTGGTAGGAAAAAGGTCCGCCTGAGCCGCTAAGGTACGCGAACCGTCTTGGTTTGCTCGATTTTGAAGAGGGCAAAGCGGGCCGCTTCGCTTACTTTGCGGAAGCGCGCCGTGCCAAGAGTTGTTACGCGAGCAACGCCGCTCGCGCGGGAGCGCGACCCTACCGGCCCCCTAATTAGGCCGTTCTTTCTCAACCGTAAATAGCAGATTCAAACGGGTGATTGGTGGGAGAGCCCTAGGGTTGGTGATCGCGTTCAACCTGTAGGTGTTCCCAGCTCCCACAATCGAGTTGCCGCCGGCATTGGAGAAACTGAGCGGGTTTATGGTCGTACCGCTACTTTCGTTCACCTGGCTAATGGATATCTGTCCAGTCATATTGATTTGGACGGGTGACTGATCAATTCCATACCGCAGATCCGGCGCATAGACGCTGGTGGCGACCTTTATCCCGCTGGCTCCAGTGACTCCGCTCCCACCATTATTAAAACTGCCCGTCACGTAGACCCGTTGCGGCGAAACCACCGACAGTCCGTTCGTAAATAGCCCCAGGTCGTCCCCGTCAGTCAGCGCTACACCGACGTTTGCGAAATTGGTGTTCTGCGGATAGGCAGTGTTGCTTGTATTTTGTGACAGCGGAGCGCTGACGTAGATCGAATAGCACTGAGAAGGAACGAGAGCTAGGCTGGCATACAGATTCTGGAGATCTATCTCCAGAATGTTCATGTCTTGCCCAGACACTCCACTAGTCGTGCTTGTATACACGAAAAAATTGCAGGGCGAGTTTGAATGGTCGTCGGTCCTCACCAGGTACCCGTTCCCCTGGGGGGGTGGGGTGGCGTTAGAAGTTTGCTGGTAGGTCCTCGTGGTCCAGCCAGTGGCACTATCTAACACGCCAAACATGGCATCCGGCTGACCTAAAGGGTCAGGCAAATAACTGAGCGTAACCGTGATCGCACCTGTATTGTTTGGGGAGATAATCACCTGGCCGTTCGAATAGTTGAGGCTGCTGTTTGTGCCGCTGATCGTGATCCTGATCGGGCAGTGATAATATGGCCGCGCATAGAGATCCCAGGCGGTGGGCACGCCCGGAGCGGAATTGTAGAAACTTAGTCCAGGCAGAATCGGCACCAGTAGTACCTTCCCGTCGTCGCCGGCCACCGAAATTGGCGCTGACCCGATTGGACTGGTCAAGGCTGACTGCTCCAGCACGCCAAGATCGTCATAGGTGTTGTTGTTGTAGGTTTGACCGCCTACGGTGGCCTGTTGAGTCACGTTCACCTGGCGCCGCGAACTGATCCCACCTCCGTACTTGCCCCCGGTGCCGCTCAGTTGCACTGAGTCCCCGTAGATCGAGCCGGAACTTGAGCTCGAACTGGCGATGTAGACCGAATTGCTTGCAGAAGTCGTATCACCCCAGCTGGAGCCGTCCGCGAACAATCCTAACTGTAAATTGGCATTGCCGGTAATAGGTAACTGGCTCGGGATCTCGTAAATTGACACAATGTAGTTAGCAGCCGCCGCCGGATAACGATAGACGTTCGCGGGGTTTTCTATAGTCTGCTGAGTAGTATTGTAAACCACCGGAACACGCCACCAGACACGCCGCGCCACCATCGAGTCACCGGCGCGCATAAAACCGAAATTGATGTTGGGGAACGGGATCACCGACCATCTTCCAGCCGGTGAGGTCGCCGCAGAGCCGACTGCACTCATCTGAGATCCGAGGAAGAATGGCAAAGGATTGGTGGCCGCCGCGCTGGCTGAGATGTTCGAATTCGCCACCCAGGCAAGTTCGGGCGGCTGGACTGTCGGGTCATAAGAACTGACCAGGTTGGCGACGCCTGTGGTGCCGCCGAACGGCACTTCCTGTTGGTAGCCCTGGAAGATAGCGAGCGAGGCGCCGCCAGTATCACCTGTATTCACGACAATTGGGGCACTGGCTCCAAAGATTTGGGTAATTTCCGTGGAGTCGACATACTGCGTGGCGAGCACCTGGTTAACGGCCGCAGTCATGACGGTAGTCCAGGTACTGCTTGATCCGCTCGCGCCGGGCTGCATCCCGAGGGCGACCTGCTGCAGAACCGCTCGCATTAAGGTGTCTTCGCGGGATGAGACGTCGATCTTTGCGGACGACAATCGCGCGCTGTCCTGGTTCAGGGATGACGCCAGCAGAAAGGATCCCACGGTCACGATGAAGAAGAGGCCGATGATCGAGACCGTCAGAATCAGCGCTGCACCCGACTCATTTTTTTGTCGCCGCATAGGTAATCTGTTGATTGTTAAGGCCGCTCAGAGTCGCGAGCAAAATGCCGGGCGCGGCGGCGGAGTTGTTGGCAAACGTCACGCCGGTCAGGTCCGCGCCGGCCATTTGCCAACTTGGTGCGTTTGGAAAGTTACCATTGGCCGGATAAATGTTACCGGCGTTGGGAGTCTGCAGAAAGAAATAGAGGCCGGGGTTGCCGTTAATCGTTTCGTAAGAGATGATTGCTTGGCGGGTGGTGCTGTCGTTCGCCTGCCGCATCCAGAGCCTGACGGCGCTCCCCAAATTCGTCGCGTTATTGAGACCCAGCGCATTGGTGCGTGAAGCATAGATGCGGTAATCGTCGGCGTTCGCCATGGTCTTGGCCAAGAGCAGTCCGATCACCGGCGCATCTTGACTGAGAAAGCGGTACTGCATAGCCTGCCCCAGCATGGTCAAATGCGTCTTCAGCATCCCGAATAGCGCTCCGGCAATCATGACCGAAACGCCGGCCACAATCGCCATCTCGATCAAAGTATAACCGCTTTCTCTGCCTCGTTTCATTCGCTCCGTACGACCTTGCTCAGTTTGCAGTAAGTTCGAAGGCTATCCTGGTAGACCACGTACGACTCGAGCAGATACGTTTGGAGGCCGGTCACCGGATCCTGAGAGAAATGATAAGTGCGATAGATCGTCGTATTAACCGCTCCCCGAGGCGTTGAACCTATCTGAAACTGCACCGCTACCGTTTGAGGATACAGCGACCACCGCCCGCTGGTGGCAATTTCGCTGAAGACCCAACGCTGGGCGTTCGCCGTCTCAATGGCGGCGCAAGCGTCCGTCATGCTCTGCGCAATTGTCCAATTCTGGAGCAACCAGCCTGAGAGCATAGTTTGGAAGCACAGGACGCTCAGGGTCAGCACCATAAAGAGTACAACGGTCAGCTCGACCAGCGCTGAACCGCTCTCACTGGATATCTGGCCGCGGCTCAGACGGAGCTTCGCCCTACCCTTGAAGCGGCTACGATTAAATCCCACCGGCGCTGCAAGCAGCGCCCCTCCAGGGCGACGATAATCGAGTTTTAAACTGAATGAATTGAAACAAATTGTTCTCAAATTGTTCGCTCCAGAAGCAGCGGGATTTTCCGGCGTAGCCGGAGAGTTCCGCTGCCACAGCTTGCATCGCTCGCAAATCCGTAGGGTTGGCGAGCGATGCAGGCTTAGTACTGTCCAACATCCCATAAGCCATCAGTCGGCGAACCGGACGGGTCATAAGTGCCTCCGCTCAGGACCGCCACAGGCGGAAACACCGTACAGTTAATCGTTGGTTGCTGGCTCCCGACCTTAGGCAAAGTCGGCCACGCACCGTTCGGGAGGTAAGGCTGCAGTTGTGCCTGTGTTAGTGTGCTCACAGCCGTGGTGGGGTTGTCCGCCAGGTACATGAGTTGGGCCGCTTTGACCGCGCGCAACGCTTCGCCGGCTTGGCGACCGTTGCTGTAGGCGGTATACGGACCGATTCCGACGGCAACGACGACCCCAACTAAAATCATCAGCATGCTGATCGTAACGGTTAGCTCGACCAGGGTAAACCCACGTTGGCTGCGCAGCATTCCCGGAGACTTCATTGCACGATCGCTTTTACCAACGCAGCCGCGCTGCCAAGAGCATCCGACCCCTTGGCATCTCGATTTCCGGGCGGATTCCCATCGGGATAAAAAGTCTTGGCCAGCACCGGGCGAAGTTTTTCCGCCATAGTCTGGTCAAACGACCCTGTGCCATGAAAGATGGCGACGATCTTCGTCTTTTCTGGCTGAGACTCTTTGCCCTTCAGGTTTACTCCATTTACGGCCGGTTTTTGCGCAACGGCGGGTCGCGGTTTCGGCGGCGCTGGGGCAGCTGCGCCCTGAGCAGGTGCCTCGCCTTTAGCTCCCGGGAAGGAGGGCGCCCGGGGAGCACCGGGCGGGGCCGGCGTAGGGGTCTGGCCGGCACCGGTATTTATCCCAACAAGACCTATGGCCAATCCAAACCACAAGAGTATAAGTGCGCGCGTCATCTCCAGGTTTTCTGAACCAGTTATGTCGATGGTCCAAATATTTGTTTAGAATAAGGGACGCGCTACCGCCCTGGGCCTCGCGCAAAACTGGGGACCGATATCATGGGATCGGTTCGGTGAGGCATATGTGACCTATAGGGCTTATAGGACCTATAGAGAAAGACACCCTCCGCGTACCTTTGCGCGAGACTGTTCCCTTACATCCCGCTGGCGCTCATCATTTTCGGGCCGGCCATGACGATCGGCATATAGGTCCCGATGTAAATCCCGCCGATAATAGTTACGGTGACTATCTTGCTCACGACCCCAACCATCCCAGTGAAGAACTCTATCCGTTGCGCCGTTTCTTCTTCGTAGAGATTGCGCAAAAGCACCAGCTGCTCCGATAGATTGGATGCCTTTTCGCCCACTTCAATCATGTGCGACAGTTGAGTGTCAAAGGTGGTGAATTTCCGGATCGCTTCACCCAAATTCATCCCGAGAGCAAGCTTCGCCTTGACTTCGAGCAACTCCTTTTCGAACGGCGTGTTCTTAAGCGTTCTGGAGCAGGTCTCAAGCGCGTCGGCAATCGGGATGTTGTTGCTGAGTAACATTTCGAAAGTTCCGATAAATGTAAGTTGCCTGAACCCCATCACGATCAACCGGAGCATTTTCCAGCGGCTCATGATCAGCTTGAAGACAGCGTCTCGAAACGAGCGACCGAGCCAGCAAGCTAGAGTAAAAACGATTACCGCGATCGAAATCGGAAGGTACGCAGCCTGGAAGAGGTGGCTGAACCCAAAGACACAGGCACTAAAACCGTCCGGCGGCGCATGCAGGTCATTCAACATTTTTTCGACGTTTGGCACTATCACAGACATCGAATAAATCAGCAGGCACCACAGGAAAACGATGATTCCGGCCGGCATCAGCACGGCTTTCCGCAGCTTGGTCACAAATTCTAGGTTTGTTCTCAGGCGTCGCGCCAAGGCCCGAAGCGCGGCGGACAAGTTGCTTGCCATGGTGCCGGCCTTAACCAACCCAACAAAGGTCGAATCGAACCTCCTGGTAGCGGCGAAAGCCTTATGATTGTCGTCCCCTCGGTCGACTGCAACCGCGATCGACTTCAAAGCCAAGCGCAGATCAGGCTTACTCAGTCGGGCATTGTAAAACTCGAGCGCTCGGGACAACGGAATCTGCGCATCGAGCATCGCAGCGAGACTGGTGCACATAAGGATCAACGGTTTGGTAGGGAAAGGATTCGGCCTCTTTGCGGTTTTCTCGACCACCGGTATTGTCTGCATTACTGACCAGCCTGGCGTTTCAGCTATTTGCATCGCCGTTTTTCCGTCTGGTGCGAGCACCTGGAGCACCTTCGTCTCCAGGCGGGCTTTCGGCCGAGTTGGATCAATTCCCTTTTGAAGAGTTACTGCGTAGGTCGCCATTGCTTGTCCCTTTCAGACAGAAGGCCGAGACGGACGGAATCCGCCGCGCTCGGAATATCGATGATTCCATTGTAAAGCAGGTCAAAAGCCAGGCTGCGCAGCGACGGCACGGAATACTTGTCGTAAATGAAATTAGCAATCTCGATTGAGCTCATTTCGCGGCTCATCATCAGCTCAGTGACTTCATCGGTGATTGGCAAGACTTCGATAATCGCCTGGCGCCCGGAATACCCGAATTGACCGCAGTGCACACAACCGGAGCCGGCTTTGAAGATTGTGCGGCCGGCGAATACCTCAGGTAGCCCCAGTTCGTCGATGATCTGCGCGGTGAGCGTGAGCGGTTCCTTGCAGTGTTTGCAAAGCTTCTTGGTAAGCCGCTGCCCGCAGGCCGCCTTGAGTGTTTCGGCGATATAAAACTTCGGTACACCCAGCTGCATCAGACGAAGTATGATCTGGGACGGCCACGTCGTGTGAATAGTGGATAAGACCTGGTGACCTGTAAGCGCCGCTTCGATACCCAGCTCTGCTGTTTCCCGGTCGCGAATTTCTCCGACCAAGAGAATGTCCGGGTCCGAACGCATCCCCGACCGGATGTAAAAAGGCCCGTGTTTCACGTCTTCCATATTCACGTGCGTCACCATCGGGATCTCTTCTTCAACCGGGTTTTCGATCGAGATGATGTTATACCGGGTGCGGAACAACTCCTTGATCATGGCGACGAGAGTGGTGCTCTTTCCTGAACCGGTCGGACCGCTCATCAAAACCATTCCGTCAGGCAGGTTAAGGGCCTGGCGAATGTATTTCATCGTGGCCGGATGGAGCGCCAACGACCCCTGACCTAGCTTCGCGCTCACGTGGGATTTATCCAGGATTCGGAGAGTATAATGAAAGCCCCGGTAAGCGGGGAGCCGTTCCGACCTGATGGCAATCCGCCGATCGCCGAGCCGGGCTGTGAAGCGTCCGCTGAGAGGTAGACCCCGGTTCTTATCCATCGCTTCAAAACCCATCAACTGGACCAGGAGGTTGTCCGTCCGTCCGACTAACTTCTGGTCCAGATCCTTGCGCTCGATGAGATCCCCCTCCAGCCGGTAGGTAAAATGAAAACGGTCCTTTTCCGTGAGCAGATGGACGTCGGATGCTCGGCGAGTGATGCCATCCTGAATAATGGCCTGGAGATTCCGCACCACGCTGTCATCGGATGGCGTGTTAAGGTCGAAGTCTTTCACCGACTCTTCTTCAGTCTCGACATCGAGTTGCCGGACTTCATCTGCGGTGATCTGCTGAATTCGTGAATTCTGGGTAAGTACCGTGTTGATCTGGCTCGCGTGGGTGAGGACGAGCGAAAGCTCAAAGCCAGGAAAGCGCCGTTCGTAGAGGGCACGATAGTTACCGTATGGATTGGCGATGGCCACAGTCAGTCTCTGTTCCGAACGACAAAGCGGGACTGTCTTCTCTTTGCGGAAGGCATCGATATCGCCGGATTCAAGAAGGTCGACGTCAACCAGTCCCTGAATGCTTTGCAGCACCGGAATGTGCCGCAGGGTGCCGAGCGCTCCCAGGACATCGTGTGCTTCCACCTGGCGGACTAACTCCTCGTTGGAAAAATCCCTGAGTAACGGATTTTTCTCACGCAAAGTCGCGATCAGCTGGTCTTCGACCGGCTTCGAAAAGGGTATGCCAACCTCAAGCCCCATAGGTTTTCGGGAAATGCGTGCGAAGGATGGATGTCCAAAGGCGGGGTGGTATGACCACGTGAAATGAGAATCTGCGCCGATTGTCCCCGTCGCCGGAAAGCTTAGCCTGGAGCCAGGCCGTAAATAAATCGCCGGCGACCGGGTTGATGCTTCCCGACGTAACGGTTGCGGGGGTGGAAGCATCCAGAATGACAACGCCGCAGCGCCGGCAGGCTTCGCCGATTTCCGGATTTGCTCTATAAAAGGCGTCAGGTGGCGCGATGCGATGGGCGAATTCCCAGACTTGCAACAAAGCGGCCTGGTTAAGGGCCTGCACTGCTTGATCCAACAAAGCTTCTTCAGGAAAGAGGTGCGAAAGAACGCACTCGCCCGCGGCGGTCTCCCGGGTGATTCTGTTACCGTAAGCGTCCATTTGCTTCATCGCCTCCCCACGGTCGAGTAGCCCCGCCCCAATGAGCTGGGAGGCGGTATTCTGAGCGATCTCCCAAGCCAGACCCGCTGCATCCGTCTGACCCACCGTCCCGTTCAAGCCTAGGTGACCGCGACCACTCAGTCTCAGTCGAAGTGCGTTTGCCATCTGCATGCTGAAAATGATTTAAGGATCCGCATCGACAGGCAATGCGCGCCGCACCGGGATTTCTTGTCGATACCGGGTCACGATCTCCTGCTGCTTGCGTTCTTGCCGGGTCCGCGCCGGGCGGGCATAGATATTTTCCTGGCTGCGATCGCTAAGCGGATTCGTGTCCGGTTCGTCGGTCCGCTTCGTATTACATAACAGATCCGCATTCTTACCAAGTTCCTCAGGATCCGCGTAGTTGTCGTTTGGTTGTATGGAATAGTTCTGCCGCGTCTTTTCGCTGACTCCCACCGACTGACTCGCCGAGTCGGCGTCGTAGGCCACCGGCGTAATGATAAATACAAGAGTGCTCCGGATTTTCTGCATATTCTTGCTTCGGAACGCGTTGCCGAGGAGCGGGATGTCCCCCAGGAACGGTACCTTGGTCTTGGATTCCGATTCGCTGTCGTTCATGAACCCGCCAAGAATCAGACTGTATCCGCTCGGAATTCGCGCGACGTTGTTCAGGCGCGATTCATTCACGATCGGGTAGCTGTTCGTAATACCCGCGGATGCAGTGACTGCGACCGTTCCGGTCTGGGTCGCTACTGTCCCGTCGATCTGGAGCCGGATCGTGCCGTCCGGGAGAATCGTGGGCGTCACTGCCAGCTGGGTTCCAATTTCGCGGCGATCCTGCGGAGGCCCCGTGGGGTCCTTGGTGTCAATCTGGTAGCGCACCTCGTTGGCTATGTTGGTGACGCCGTTGCTGGTGCTGACTGTGCTCGTTACGATCGGAGTTCGCGTCACTACGCCGATATCGGCAGGTTCGTTGTCCTCGGTCACAACCAGGGGGGCATTCTCTACGTTGACTCGGTCGTTGCCGTAAAGTGCGCGAAGAATCGCGGTGACGGTAACGGGACCAACAGTTACAGACGTGCCGCTCGCAGGGGCAAGCGTCGTGGGTGCAGAACTGTTTCCCCGTTTGGTTATGTTGTTCCACGAGGCCCATGGATCAAAACCGAAGAGGCTGTTCAGACTGCCCTGGGCAGTGGCTGAAAGGGCGAGGCCATCGGAGCCAAGCGTTTTGGACCAGTCGACTCCCGTTCCTTTTTGAGCGGTGTTAGCGATACTCAGCACCCTCACCTGAATCGAGATCTGTCGTTTCGGGCGATCGATCTTGGCCAGGTGCGCTGCCACTTTTCGCAGAACGGTCTCGTTGTCGACGACTACGATAGTGTTCACTTTGGGCTCAAAAGTGACCGAACCGCGCTGCGGCGTGATGAACTGATCGAGCATCCGGTGCACATCATTCTGTGCCTTCTGCGGATCTGGATCGAATCGCAGATACTTTAGCTCATACCGCAGCTCCTGCTGCGGAAGGGTGCTCAGCTGGTCCAGGGTCAAGGCGTAAATTGTGCGCCCACGGTGGTAAAGAACAAGGTTGTACTGCAGGGCGAGTTCCTCCATTTGCTCGACCGGCGTGCCAGCTTTGTAAAGCTGACCGGTTACCGCGATCGCGTTCAGAGCAGGGCTATAAAAGTATTGGTAGCCGGCCTGCGAAGCCAGGTATTGAAACAGTTCGTTCAGCGGGTAATCGTTTAACCAGAACGCGTCTGACGTATTCCTCATCCGATCTGCCAAGCCGGGAAGCGGCGTCGGTGCAGGAACCGGGCTGGCTGGAACCTTGTCGTTTTCCAGTGGAGTTGTCTCCGAGCCATCCGAGCTCAGCGGCACCTCCCCCGAACCGATCGATTTTCGATCGCCGGCGAAACATGCGCTCGCGAAAGTCGCGAAGATCGCAAAAAGGATATGGGCGGTTTTACTTTTCATTGCTTTGCAGGAAGCTCTGGACGTCCGGCTGCTGTTCGACCGCGTCGGTCGCCAGGTCTTTCGGTCCTGTTCGAAATGGCCTTAGAGCATGCTGCTTTAGATCGAGATCGGAAAAGAGCGCTCCACGTTGATCGATAGTTTGAACCCAGACGACAAACCGATGTCCGCTCAGCTCCATCATCAGAAGGTCACCCTCGTGTACAAGATGGGAGCCGATCAGCATCTCCCGACCCTGAGGATCCACTGCCCCGACCGGAAGCTGCTGCACAGCCTGTGCGAGAGTCGGTGCCGGAGCGGCAGCGGCAGCGGCGCTCTCAGCGACGGACGTAACCGGTCTCTCTACGACTGGGGGCAAGCCCCGAAATTTACCGCGCATCGGGACCGAAAACGGATCATCCTTCCGGTGATGAACCAACAATTTCCCGTCGCGTAAAGCCGATTCCTTCTCTATCTCGTCCAAATGACTCACCACCGTTAGCTCGATGGAAGCTGGTGAGGCGGCGACGCTGGGAACGACCGGTCCCAGCTGGGCCAGAGAGATCAAGGGGAAACCAAGTATACAGAGAGCGAAAACCACCGTAACACGGACGTCCCGCACGTAATGCAGAAATACGGCGGTCTGAGCGTCCGCCCAGCAACCAAAATTCCAGCAACGGGCGAGACGCCCGTTCCACTTTGAATTTGAATTTGGTGCCCGAGAGAGCAATGCCTTAAACACATCCATAGCTTCAGTTCTCCGTGACGATGTAGTAAGACATGGCCGACTCGAGTACCGGGGCGGTATTGGTGCCGGCGGCTACTTTGCCTATCGATAGGGTCTGGAGGACTAGATTTGGATTAGCCGTTTCCCACTGGAGGGCAGCCGTGTTCAGCGGTTCCCAGCGCGACAGAAATTTTAACTGGACCTGACGGCCGTCTCCGAAGGTCTTTCCGATAGAAGAAGGCCCCGCCTCAAAGTCACAGAGCGAGCGTTCGATTTCATCGCCGGAATATTTTTCGACCGCAGCCAGAATTGAATGATCCACCCTGGCGTCGACGTCGTTTCCGGAGAGCAGTGCTTTCAGTAGTGGCACCTTGGGTTCGAGCCCCGCAAGCTGACTCTTGAGAACCGCCGCTTGCCGTTCGCGCTGCTGGTACTCATCGTAATCGGCCGTTCGCTGCGCGACGAAACTCTGAAAGCTCAGGAAGGCCCAGAACAAAACGGCTCCGGGCACTCCAACCAAGAGCGCGGGAAAGGCCACATCAAAGAGCAGAATCGACTGCAGGTAGCGGTTCACGGGCGACCTCCTGCCTTAGGCATAGATTTCGGAATCGGGCTGAGGGCCAGCGCATCGTCGTTCGGGAGGGTCTCGGTCACAACAAGCCGAAACACGTAGGGCAAACTGCCCGGGGCAGCAGCGGCTTTGATCTCCTCCCGGAGAACGGCTTTTGCAGTGCGTTGGGCCGCAATAGAAAAACTCGGGTCACCCAAACGTGAAGCGGTCGAGTTGAACGCCTGGTTTAGGTTGGCAGCCTCTTGCAACCTGGCGAGAACAACCCGGCCCTGATCGTTGCAAGTGCCGTCGACGACCCATTCTCGAATAAACCCGCTCTTACCAACGGGCGCAACGCCAGGTTTCCCGTCGAGCTCCTTCAATCCATAATGAACATTTTCGCAAACAAGATCGTGGCTCTCCGGGAGAAGGCCTAAAACAAAGTCCATCACCGACCACGCCTGGCTGCGCGGCGTAAGAACGGCGTCCCATCGGGTCAGATACCCTTTAGTCTCCATCAGCTGTGCCAGTTCGGCGTGCTTCCCTGACATCAGGTCCGGCAAAATATGCAAGGCCTCATTTTGCGATGCACCGACCGCATAGATTCCGAACCAGGCACCCAAAGCGACCAAGAGACAGAACGCGCCGATTCTGCCTCCCCGCAGCGCCAGCATCAGGATCGCCAGGCTACGAGAAAGGCGTTTCTCGCGAGACTGTTGATCGTCGGGAAAATAGTTCTGGCGGCAGAGTTGACCAAAGCGCTGCAGATCTCCGTCGAGTCCAGAGGCCGTCGGAAAGTCCGCACCGCCAAACCACTCTGTGTATTCCGACAGGAATTCCGGTCGCTTGATAATGGGCGCCTGGTCTGAGCTCAATTCCGAAACCGAGGCCCAGAAGCTTTCGGAATCAGGAATCTGGATTTCAATGCCCTCAGCGTTTTTTCGGTTTCTTCGGGCGTAAGAGTCCAATTCACTAAATAGAAGAGTCGGATCCTGCGAGCCGCAAGGAATGAGGATCAGGACGCAGGATTCGACCATTCCGCGCTCCTCGAAAATCGCAAAGAGATCGTCACCAAAAGTAGGCGGGACAAGCTGTTGGCGGTGAGGTAGAACCTTCAAGTCCAGCACACCATGATGAACCGGCACGAGGACTGTGAACTGGTCGTAAAAGAAGACGAAACAGTGTGGTTTGTCCTCGATCGATTGCCGGCAAAACTTCAGATAGACGGCCAGGGCCTCAACCGGCGCGGAATGAATGACGACTTTGATGTCCTGATCGATAAGGGCATCAAGAGCAGGAAGAAATCTTATCAGATGACGAAGTGCCACAGCGCGCTCGCTGCTGAATAGAGGGTAGTATCGGCACTGCGCATGCGCATCGGAACAAAAGTCGGCCACGACCTCACCCGGATTTTCCCGGATTATGGCGGCGGCTTGCGCATGGAGCTCAGGGTTCTCGAAATCTTCTCGAACAAAATCAAGTCCGAGTTCGTCTGCCAGATGTACGATCACCCCAAAACCAAGATTTTTGCGGCCTGGGGTCTGCCAGCGACGGAAAAGTTCCTGGGCGATCGCTTTAAGCTTGTCCGGTTGGTCCAGATCATCAGTCGAGAGAGTCGGACCTTCATGCCAGGACCGGTTCGTTCCAAAACCAAACACGATAGCCGACCCCACATTCCGACCGTCGTAAAAAAGGTGCCAGCGGAGCGGTTGCTGCAACGCATCAGCGAAAGCCACCGGTGAAAGCAATCGCTTTAGGCGGGCCTGCCGTCTCGCCGAGCGATGCGCAACTCGCAGATCGCTCAATGATAACTTTTGTTGCTTGGACATACGGGTGCTGGAATCTTTAACCGCTTCCCCAGTAGCGAATCGGTCGAGATGGTCGCCCTGCTCAAACGCGTGAGGAATACAGCTTTCCCCACGCGCGTCGCAGTGCGCGATTGGAGCGTTTACCAGTTAGCGAGTGCCGCCGAGGATGGCGCATGAGCCGGGCTAACCGTGGTGCCCAGACTGCACGTCGCGTAGGCAGCGCCCGGGGCTGGAACGACAGCCGTACCATTATAGGTACCACCCCCAGGGCAGCTTGGGGCTGCGCCGAAAAAGCCTTGGCTGACCAAAGTCGCGATGGGCGCAGCAGCGCTGGTGGCCAGTTGGTTCATATTCTGATATCCACGGACCGCCTTCTGCATGCTTGCCAGATTGACAATGCAGGCCGCCGCGTTCGCGCCGTTCTTCCAGGCGCTGATTCCGATAAACAGTACGCTGACAAGCAGTAGAATTACTGCAATGACAACGGAGAGCTCAATCAGCGTGGTACCACGCTGGCTGGCTTTAGGATTGGGTTTGATATTGTTCATTTGCGTAGTGACTAGTGGCCAGCAACTAGTGGCCAGCGACTAGAATTGTTACTGTTAATATTAGTGTTAGTTCGTCTGTATTGGTTTTGTTTGGTTTTGGTTGGTCGATTGAAACAGGTTCCTCCTGGCTTGCTTCACTGACCTACTTGTTCTCCAGGCCAGTGACCTGGTAGAATTGTTCATACACCTCCGGTGTGATTCTTTTTGCGTTAAACAAAGCTTTCAATTCGCTGTTCCATTTGCGGTTGTAGGGTTTGTTCAGGCGTTCCTCGACATCCTGGAACCCGCCCTCGGCGTATTTGCGGATTGCATTCCGGTCTTCGATCTCCTGGATTGCGAAAAGCTCGCAGCAAAGGAGATATTTGCCGCTGATGTCCGGCATCAACCCCTGCGAAAGGATAAAGGAGCCAACGTCGGCAAACTGTTGCAGGATGCCACGCGCCTGTTCCAGGCTGAACATCTGCCGCATGCGGCCGAGCGTTTTGCCGGCGCCGCGGGTGTGGAGGGTAGAAAGAATGAAATGACCGGTTTCCGCCGCCTCGAGCGCGATCCGGAGCGTCTCCGGCGTACGAATCTCGCCCACCAGGATAATGTCGGGCTTCTTTCGCAACGCGTCGATCAGGCCCTGCTCAAAACTGCGCACGTGTGCCCCCACCTCCTGCTGCGTGACGAGCGCCGGGGCTGCATTGGAGGTTCCGCCCGCCTCTATGTTGTCGGGGTAGACGTATTCAATGGGATCCTCGATCGTCACGATGTGTTTGTTATGAGTGCACCGCACCCAGTCCAAGAGTGCTGCGAGCGTGGTCGTCTTACCGCTTCCGGTGGGCCCGACAATCAGACCGCATCCCTGTTTTTTGGTCACCCGTTGGCGGAGTGATTCCGCGACTTCGGCGGGCAGCGCAATCTCGTTCAGGGACGCGATCTTGTTGCGAAGCACTCGGATCGTGATCCCGATTCCCTGGTTGGAGAAGAACGCCTGGACGCGAACCCGCCCCCCTCCGCTGGCATGATCAGCACCGTCCAATTCGCTGGCGAAGTCGAGTCTTCGCTGCTGCAGGAAAAGATGTTCCAAAGGAACCGCCACTTCATCCTTCTTGGTCTCGATGCCCAGGAAAATCCGGCGGTTCTCATAAAGTATTCCCAAAATTTCGCGCACATTCTCCGAGCTGAGAATGTTCCAATTGGAAAATGGCCGCGTCTTACCGCCACCGTTACAGTAGATCAGCCGGCCCGACTGAATCTGAATATCAGAGAGACCTTCCGCGTTGGAGAGCGCTAGGACTTCGGAAAGAATTTTGGCGCCGGTCTTGGGCGAAGCCTCAGCGGACCTTTCAGCTACCGGCGGCTTGACTGGACCGTGGCCGGCTTCTCGCGGCTCTTCTGGAAGAGGCGGGGGACTAACGATGCCCGGCATTAATGCCGAGTCAGCCTGTCCAAATTTGAGAGCAACGGTTTTCATCAGACTCAATTTTTGCCGGGTGGCGCTTCAAGAGTTAACCCCTTAATGAGCGTGACTTCCGCCCAGACCAAATAATTTTGAACATTTTGTGGTAAGCGAAGCGGGACGCTTCGCTTACTGACATCCCTCTCGCAACCTCGGGTACTCTATCCAGTGGGCTTCGAGCCGGGCGATATATTCCTCGGCCAGCATGTCCCCTTCCAGCGCGCTCAGACCATGACTTGCACAAAGAATCTCGAGCCGATGTTTTCGCATGACCCGTTCCCAGAACGCGTCCTCCTCAGTCGAATCTTCCGGCATTCCTTCGATCACCATCGAGATCCGATGTAAGCTGGCATTCCGCCGTCGAAGTTTCCCGGCGTGGTCGTAGCGTTGCTCAAACTCCTTGGCGATCTGGTCCGGGACCAGATCGGGGTCATAGCCGTACTTAATCAGAAAGGCGGCGCGGCCGAGGTGAGCGATGGGGTTGGTCATTCTCTTGGGGTTCTGGTGCAGAATTCCGCGCCTCCCAAAAAAACCTGGGCCTCGCGCAAAGTTACCTAGCGCGGCCTGCAACCGTGAGGATGAGGTATCGGCGTATCGGCGAACACGAGATGTAAGCGAAGCGTCTCGCTTTGCCTCTTCGTGAGATCCATGCAAACCGGAACGCTTCGCCTACACGATCGATTCGTTGAGGCATACGCGACCTATATATAGAGACGCGGGAAAAAAAGAGGGCCAGGTCAGATAGGGCTGGACGGGGGATCCGCACAGACAGATCGCGAAAGTTGCGAATAACGAAGAGAATCCGCACAGAAGCGCACGAAGATCACGAAGAGGGAAAAACCCGACAGGAACATCCCGGTCGGAGTGTGAGCTTCCATTTAAAAAAACGCACTTTAACAGACCGAAAGCTTCGGAGGTTACTTCGCAATCCGGAACGTCCGCCGGCAAAGCATCAAGAGTGATCTCTTAGTGATCTTCGTGGCCTTCTGTGCAAATCCGTCTGTACCATTCAGCGAACTGATTTCGATGTGGTCGACGGGGCGGTCAGGTCTGACCATTAGGAACCGATCACCTCCGGCCTCCCTTCAGGACGCGTTTAATCTGGGAGCGACCCCACGGCCACTTCGTGGCGAGGATCCGCCCAAGACCCACGGTGAGCAGACAGCGATCTTTTTCGAAACGCTATTTTGGACACCACTGTAGGAGAAAGGACGGGCTCAACGCGAGGCGCTGCTTTGTCGCGCCCGTTGCCGCCACAAGGCCAAGGTGAAACTTGGCCCTACCGAATCGTTTACGGGAGCGCGCCCCGCATTAAGTTAGATCCATTAAAGATTTGCAAAAATGCCGCGCTCGCTCGACTGTCATTGAGCATTAAGAATCGCTAGGCCATTAACTGATGCGTGCGGGTTTTCCAAATATTTTTTATAAAAGCCATAAAAATTCGCTAAAGCCGTACGCTTTTTGCCCGTATAACCCACCCGGAAGGATTAAGCCAGGTGGCTTTTTTTGGTTGACAACAGAAAAAAAGATTAAAGCCGCCCAGCCGCTTTCCGTTAACTACCCCACAAGGGTTAAATCATTTGAAATTAATCCGTTAATGACCACAGAAAGCTTAGACCAAGGTGATCTTATGCTGCGCTTAGAAAATTTCTCCAGTTCCTCGCTACTCCGGCTGGCCTCGCTCTACCCCGCGCTCTCGGCTGCGGAGGAACGGGATCTGGCAATTTCCGGGCGCCAAGGTTGCGCAGACGCCCACGAACGTATCATCCTTTGCAATCTACGTCTGGTAGTCTCGATCGCACGGGGCTATCTGGGATTAGGGTTGCCGCTGGAGGATCTGGTCTCCGAAGGGGCAACCGGCCTAATTAAGGCGGTATCCAAATACGATCCGGAGAACGGAGCCCGTTTTGCCACCTATGCCACCTGGTGGGTGCGCCATGCCATTCTGCGCGCGCTCTGCAATCAGGCGCGCCTGATCCGCCTCCCGACCCACGCGGTAGCTCGGATGGCTCGAATCCGCCAGGTTTTTGAGCGGATGACCGAGCAGCTCGGGCGTGAACCCACCCAAGATGAACTCGCGGACGAAACTGGTTTGAAGCTGAGACAGATTGCGGTGATCCAGGCGGCCACCCAATCTCCGGTCTCCCTCGATGCGACGCATTCACCAGACGAGGACGGCACCATCATGGACACGATCGCCGACGAACGCGCCGTCGATCCGTCCAGCCAACGGGAAGATCACGATCAAACCGAAGAGTTGCTGCGCTTGCTCAATTCCCGTCTATTTCTGACGGAGCGCGAGCGCGTGGTGCTCACCCGCCGGTTCGGTATTAACGGCGACCAAGAAGAATCTTTTGAATCTATCGGCAAGGACTTGGGATTAACTGCGGAACGAGTCCGCCAACTCCAACATCAGGGACTCGCCAAGCTGCGCCGAAAGCTGACCGGCGACGACCGCAACCTTACACTCTTATCAAACTATATCGACTAAGCATGAAACGCTCGGCGTTTAGAACCTATGTAATGGTTACTACAACGCTCCTGGCCGTTGCCATCTGCGCTTTGGCGGATGACTGCGGCGGCGGTTCCGGCGGCACCTGCGGCAGTGGCAGCTCCAGCAATAACTGCGGCAGCAGCGGCTCGAACAGCAACTGCGGCAGCTCCAATAACAACTGCGGCAGCTCCAATAACAACTGCGGCGGCTCCAATAACAACTGCGGCGGCTCCAATAACAACTGCGGCGGCTCCAATAACAACTGCGGCAGTTCCAACAATAACTGCGGCAGCGGCGACCACGACAATAACAACTGCGGCGGCGGTTACACCAACGACGATGACAATTGCGGTGGTGGCGACGACGGAGGATCCTGCGGCAGCGGATCTAACAACAACTGCGGTGGCGACAACGACGGCTGCGGCGGCAACGGCGGGGAAAATAATCCTTGCGGCTGGGGCTGCGGCGGCGGCGGCGGTTGCGGCGGCGGCGGTAACGGCAACGGAAACGGCAACCAGCAGGGTTACACCGTTCCGACGGGCACGATCACCGTGACCACACCCGATCCCACAACTATGCAGTGGGCGGGGGCGCCGAAACCGCATGAGCAGATGCTGTGCAACCAGACCTACTCAGCCCAGGGGCAGGTGACCTATCCGCCCGGGGCCAACGTCGATCCAGACTCTACAGTGGGAATTACCCGGCTATTCCAGATCCGTGGACAGAACAACACTTTGAGTGCGCCGGTATCTTTCTCGGTCCTGCAGCAGGATGTGTCGATCCCGTTGCTCAATTGGCTCTTCAGCGTGTTGAACAACTTGCTGAGTTTCGGCCCTTATGAACCGGATCAGGCGGTTAACCAAGCTACCGGTGCGTCCGCAAACGGTGTTTATGGCGTGGAAACGGTCGAATTGGTTTACAGCGGAAAGAACTCGAGCGGGCAAAGCGTGCAAACCGTCCTGGATTCTCAGGCGATTGACATTTACGAACCGGCTTACACAACGTTGAACGACTACGCCACTCAGGCCGCGGTCAAACCCGCCGCTTCCAACTATACCTATGCCGGCAGCGCTCCGCGGCTTGCGACGACTGTCTCACAAGTTTATCCCGGTAGCATAACCTGGCTTACGATCAACGGGACCACCATTCCGAACACCACAGCGACGTCACCTATCGGTGACCAGAGTAAACGGCCGACATTCTACGTCGATGCAGGGAGTTACGTGTCCAGCGCAGGCACCTACGTTGCGCAGGTCATGGAAAAATTGCCGAATGGCACCACGCAAGCGATCGGATCGACTACTTTCAATTTCACCCCTCAGGTACTGGCGACTTCGGCGGTGGGAGTCGCCAAGTGAAGCGCCAACTGGAGATCAAAAATATGACGAAATCAATCTATCTAGCCGCGCTTGCAGCGCTGCTGCTCGGCAGTGCCAGTGTGTACGCGCAAGACCAGCTATTGACGAATTTTCCGGCGCAAACCGGTCTGAACGTTCAGGTTGGCCAACTGCAGTGCCCGCTTCAGGTCCAGGGACTCGACATTCGCGACGGGTCCGGCAATGTGACGGTTTCCGTACCGCTATTAAGCGCCAACGCGTCAACCACCGTCGGTGACACGCTCTACGCAGTCATCCCGCCTGATGTCAACAACCAGGTGACCGTCGCCGTGATGTATCAGGCCAATCTGGATGCAGATCCTTCCACGGACGGCGAAGTGATCAATGCCGCCCAAGACGTGTTGAACCACAACAACTGGACGGGTTCGACCGTCGTGATTCGTGATATTGCGGCCGGAGGAGAATTACTTCCTCAGGGCACGCAATTCTGGATCTGCTCGTCGACCGGCTACCTGACATTGGCGGACAGCACGGGAACAGTCTACGTGGCCGGGCCACCGGCTCCGACCATGAGTTCCTCGAATCCGCTGGTGTCTGCTTTGATGTACTCGGCTGGAAGTGCAAGTGCTACCACGACCGGAACCGGTTCGTCGGCTTCCACTCAGTAGCAGTTCGAAGTCAGAGTTATCCCAAGACTTGCCTCACCGGCCGGAGCCTGCGCCCAAGCGCGGGTCTCCGGCCGCGGTGTTTTTATGGTGGCCGGTAGGGCGAGGACTTCGGCGAGCTCAGTCGAGCCACTCCCGACTCCGCCCCTGTTCCCCTTGCTACGTCGGGCCAGCAGGGGCGCCATAGTTCCGCGTCCGCGGAACGACGGCGGCCGCCCGAGCCGTGGCGCGTGACGCCTCGTCCAACGAAAAATTGACCTGCCCCCATAGGACTTATGGGACCCATAGGACATATGAGTCGCGCTTCTGCGCAATCCGGCCGGAGCGGCAACGAAAAGCGAGACGCGTGATTCGGAGAATGGCCTCCTTTGTCGCACCCCGTTGCCGCGGCGAGGCCAAGGTGAACAGCTCGACTGAGCTCGCCGAAGTCCTTGGCCCTACCGGGTCGTTCGGCAGGGACGCGCTTCGTCGCGTCCTGGCTCGGATCACGGGTCGCGATCCAATGGAAGCTATTGATACAATGACCACCGAATGATCATCCGCAAGGCAAAGCCCAATACACCTTTGCTTCCTTGGCTACCTTCTGTTCAAATTCTCCTTGCTTCCTTCTGTAAAGACTCCGGATCGCCCGCGAGGCCAAGGTGAAACTTGGCCCTACCGGGTCGCTCGGTAGCAACTGTGTTTTTCAAAGGTTGCGCGAAAGGCTCAACGCGTAGCCAAGCCCAAGAAAAAATCCGGCATAACTCGCTGCGCTCGGCCTGCGGCACTTATTCCGTTTTTTTCTTGCCCTTGG
>Ga0213872_10000630_pt1 | contig 26658 bp, 17 predicted proteins | sample VelepicomBERX_R2_FD_160071 | JGI IMG/M metagenome (GOLD analysis project Ga0213872, IMG submission 160071) | Rhizosphere microbial communities from Vellozia epidendroides in rupestrian grasslands, the National Park of Serra do Cipo, Brazil - RX_R2 | ecosystem: Host-associated > Plants > Roots >...
TGACGGTGGTTTCCTGCCTGCCTTCTCGCCAGTACTGAACCCTGATCTTGCGCCCGGGAGGGGTTTCATAAACCAAGCGGCCGAGTTGCTGCGCCCCAAGGATGTTTTCGCCGTTGTAAGTGAGAAGAACGTCGCCGGTTTTGAGCCCGGCTTCAGCGGCCGGGCTGCCGGGCTCCACTTCCGTGATCTCGACACCGCGCGCCTCTGCAAGCTTGAGAGCGGTGGCGCGATCCGGGTCGATGTCGGCGAGCCGGATCCCCAGGTAACTGCCGTTGGGGCGAAACTGTACCTGCAGCAGCGCGAGATCGTTCTGCGGATCCGGGACCGCATCCTGGCCGACTCGAACAGCGAAGGCGACACTCGCACCGAGAAGCACACCACCCAGCAGCGTGATGGATTTAAGGGGAAGGCGCATACGGCAGATCTCCGGTTGATTTCCTAAAGCAGTATGACGGCGCAGCCGACGGTTGATTGGCTCCCGGCTGAAGATTGGACTTTTCAGTACTCATCGACAGACGCGTTTATTTCGCGGAGCAGCTCGAGCGCTCGTGCCTGGGCGTAATCATCGCTCTGCCGCTCAGACCGCACCACACCCCGAAGAAGGTCGATAAGATCGGGGCTGAGTTCGAGCTTCTGGTGATGCGCAGGCACCAGAATATCGATGGCCTGCGAGCGCACTTCCGGACTCTGATCATGCATGAGCACGACCTTCAAGGCGCTGCGCGTGGGAGTATCGGCGGCAAACCGGCGCAGGCCTTCGAGTGCCTTCAGGCGCACACCGGCGTTGGGGTCATGTTGAACCGAATACAGCAAGGCATCGCGGATGTCGCTGCCGGATTGGTCTTTCAGCAGGTCGACCGAATCCACACGAATGCCAGGATCCAGCGAGTCTCTTGCCGCGGCCAGCAGCAGACGGCGGATCTTTTCGTCGTCTAGCGGGCCCTCAAACTGTTGCTCATCGATCTGATCGATGACGATGCGGACTTTCCCTGGGCCACTTTGCTCTACGTCGCGGATGTGCGCTGTGGATGGATTCAGCACTCCCATGGAAATTGTGCCGCCGCTCCGCGGGCCGAGCGTCAGGTCATGGCGATCGATCAGGCGGGCACAGCCAAAACCGATGAAAACAAGAAAAGAACCGAGCGCCACCTGCGCAGACCACCGATTTGGCGTCACGAACGCGAACTTGGGCCAGCTAAAAGTAAAATGCGAAGTCCGTTTGCGCTCACCTGCTTCCGCCGCAATAGCGGCACGCAGACTTTGCCGGCAGCCGGCCAGCAGATCGAGAGGCACATCCCGCCGTTCGGAGTTGAGAGCCGTGTGCCAGCCTTTCTCGCGGGCAAGCGCGCTCTGGCAGAATGCACACTCGTTCAGATGCTGTTCGAGCTCTTCTTCCCGGGCGAAATCGAGTTCACCATAAAGATACAGGGAGAGATTCGTTTGAACATCGTGGCAGGTCATAGGAAGTCCCCCAAAGCGGCACGCATCTTCTGAGTGGCACGAAACAGGCAGTTTTTGGCGGCTTCTTCCGTCACGCCAAGCGATTCCCCGATAGCGCGCAGGCGCATGCCTTGAAAGTGGCGCATTTCGAAAACGACGCGCTCCCGGGGAGTGAGTTGCTCCAGGACGGCCTGAATCCGCTGGTTCACCTCGACGCTGAGAAGCTGCCGCTGCGGGTCCACATCAGCGCGCTGCTCCATGAGGAACTGGAAGCGATCCACTTCACCGCTGGCGGTATCCACCGACTGCCCTTCTTCTTTCCTGACTTTCCGCTTCCTGATCTGATCAAGGCAGAGGTTCGCCACGATGCGGTAGAGCCAGGTGCTGAAGCTGCAGTCAAAACGGAACTTCGGCAGGTTGCGGTAAACGCGGAGGAAGACCTCCTGGTAAACGTCGCGGGCGTCCTCCTGCGAACGAAGCAGATTGTATGCCATGCGAAGGACGTTTTGGTCGTACGTCCGCACCAGCTGTTCGAAGGCTTCGGGCTCACCGCGTTGTGCGGCACGGATGAGTGCGTTCTCATCCACCCGCTGGGTCGCGCCCTGGACGGCCATTGATCCAATTATGTCGAGTTGGGCCTCCACTCAACGATGGACGTGCAAAATCCGATTTCGTCACGGGAAGGGGGATTTCACGCTGCGCCGCCGGCGCTCGGCCAGCGGCGCAAGGTTGAGCCGAGTCAGCTCGCCAACTCAAGCTCAATCAATCGTTTAGTCGGATCGAGGTTCGCAATACGGAAGCGGCGTACCTGCCCGGCGCGGGCCATTTCCTTGGCCGGGCCTGTAGCGGAACCGCCCTGCTTCCACTTAGCGGCGAGCATGGCACTCAAGGAACTAACGTCAGCGGCCGGCTTCGTCTGCTCATTAGCGGATGGTTGCTCACCTGCCTCCGTGAGCTGGCAGGTAGCGATCACGCCCTCACCAAGCTCCACTTTGGCGCGATCGCCCTGCACTTCGACGAGCCGGCCGCTGACGGTTTCGCCGGGCTGGTGTTCCGAGATGTAGGTATCGACGGTGGTGGGTTCGAGCTGCTTCGTGCCAAGGCGAATGCGGCGGCGCTCACGGTCCACTTCGAGGACGATAGCGCGCACCGTTTGGCCCTTGGCCAGCTTTTCTTTCGGGTGGTCGAGGCGCTTCTCGTTCGTGATATCGGAGATGTGGATCATGCCCTCGACGCCTTCGCCGAGTTCGACGAACGCACCGAACTGGGTCATGTTCGTGACTGGGCCTTCGACTACGGACCCGACCGGGAATTTCTGCGGAACGGCTTCCCAGGGGTCGCCCAGGGCCTGCTTGTAGCCGAGGCTGATGCGGCGCTCCGCGGGATTGATTTGCAAAATGACGACTTCGACGCGTTCCCCAATTTTGAGCAGATCGCCGGACTTGCGGACGCGCTTATCCCAGGAGAGCTCCGAGACATGGACGAGACCATCGACGCCGGGCATCAGTTCGACAAAAGCACCGAAGTCAGTGAGTCGGGAAACCGTGCCGCTTATGCGATCGCCAACATGAAACGTACGCGCCGCGAGCGACCAGGGGTCTTCCAGGAGCTGCTTCAGACCGAGTGAAATCTTCTTGCTGGCGGGGTCGATCTTGAGGATTTTGACATCCAACTCGTCGCCCACCCTGACGACATCGCCTGCTTTACCAACACGAGCGTAGGACATGTCGACTACATGCAGCAGACCGTCGACGCCGCCGAGATCGATGAAAGCGCCGAAGTCCATAAGAGTGCGCACCTTGCCATGCACCACCGCGCCTTCGCGCAGTTCGCTGAAGACCTGTTGGCGGCGCTGGGCCTGCTCTTCTTCGAGCACGACGCGCCGGTCAACCACCACATCTTCTTTTTCGACATCCAGTTTGGTGATGCGGCACTGAATTTCCTGACCGACCAGCTTCGGCATCTCTTCGGCGTCACGAACGCCGCTGCGCGAGGCGGGCATGAACGCGCGCACGCCAATATCGACCCGGAAACCGCCCTTTACCTGCTCCGCAACAACGCCGGCGATGTTGTGCTTTTCCGCGAAGGCAGCCTGCAAACCGCTCCAGTCTTTAGGCCGCTCCACTTTGATGGTTGAAAGCTCGTAAAATCCCTCTTCATTGCGGGGGCCGGCGGAAACGTTGATGGTCGCGCCGACTTTCGGATCTCCCGCTTCGGTTTCCCGCCAGCGGGCGAGGGGCAGCGCCCCTTCGGTTTTACGGCCGATGTCGACCAAAATCGTTTCGGGACCGACAGACACAATGGTGCCCGTAACAGTGCCACCAGCAGTTTCGTCAGCATGTTGTTGCTCAAAACTGGACAAGATTTCAGCGAAGGTGGAGTCCTCTCGCGAAGCGGCATCTTCAACGGGTTTGGAGGGATCAAAATTCTCAATACTCATGACGGCGGGGATTCCCCTTATTCTGGCATAGAGCAAGCAAAATGACAGACGAGAAAGCAGCCGAACGAGGGCTGCGTGCCGGGAGTTTTCTGCAGGCACAAGACTTTGCATGGGCGCTGTTTGTGGCAGTGCTGATTCTGACCACCCCGGAGACAAATCACAATGCGACCATTTTGCTGATTCTGATCGGGGCGTTCGAGATTGTGGAGCCGCGGCTGAAGCTGTTCACTTCGCGGCGCGGGAAAATCGCTTCGATTGTTCTCAAAATGATCTTGAGCTACCTGTTGATCGGGTGGACACACGGCATCGCGACCTATTACTATGCGATTTTCCTGATTCCAGTTGTCTCGACGGCCACATCATTCGAGATCGCCGGCGTGCTGGTGGTGGTGCTGTTATCCGCCGCGGCGTACTTTTCGTTCCTGCTGCCGGTTTTTATCGACTACAGCAATTTCGAGCTCCCGTCCGACTACCTGAGCCTCATGTGCTTGCGGGCTTCGTTCTATGCGATCGTGGCGTTTCTGGTGTACCAGCAGGCCAGGGCCAAGCGGCAGGAGATGCAGCGGACAGAGGAAGCGGCGAAACGGCTGGCGGAATCGAACCGGCATCTGCGCCAGGCGCAAGCATCATTGCGGCGCAGCGAGCGGCTGGCCGCGCTCGGGCAGCTTACGGCAGGGATGGCACATGAACTCCGCAATCCGCTGGGCACGATCAAGGCCTCGGCGGAGATGCTGACAAAGGACTCGGTTAAACGGCGGCCGGAAGTAATGGCCGAGATGGCAGGATACATCGTGAGCGAGACGGATCGGATAAACGGGCTGATCGCGAGCTTCCTCGATTTCGCGCGGCCGCTGCAGGTTCACCCGGCAATGGCGGATGTGCGGGTGGTGATGGAAGATGTTGTGCGGCAGCATGCCGAGTTGGCGCGAAGCCGCGAGGTGACAGTCGAGGTGAAGAGCGAAACGCCGCTGATGTTTGAGTTTGATGCAGACCTGATGCGCGTGGCGCTAGGCAACCTGGTGCAGAACGCGATTCAGGCGAGCGCGCCCGGCCAAAGAGTAGAGGTGCGTGCCGAGCAGCGCGACACGCAAGTGATGATCTTCGTAACGGACCATGGCCACGGCATTCAGCCGGAACATCTCGAAAACATCTTCAATCCGTTTTTCACGACGAAGCCCAAGGGGGTGGGATTGGGCCTGGCGATCGTCGCCAAGATAGTGGACGAGCATCATGGGAACATCAACGTTTTCAGCGAGCCGGGCAAAGGCACAAGATTCGAGATGGTCCTGCCCGCGTCGCAAGCATAAAAGACAATGAGCGCAGGACGAATACTGGTTGTCGAAGACGAAGACAAACTCCGGCGGGTGATTCAACTCGAACTGGAATCGGCGGGTTTCGAAGTGGATGGTGCGCCGACGGCCGAACAGGGATTACCGCTCGCCACAGTCGCGAACGTCGTCATCACCGATTTGCGGCTGCCCGGGATGAGCGGACTGGAGCTCATTCAGCAGCTGCAGGCTCGAGGCATACAGGCCGGAGTCATTGTGATTACCGCGCACGGCTCAGTAGACACGGCGGTAGAGGCGATGAAGCTGGGAGCGGCGGATTTTCTGCAGAAGCCGTTCTCGCTCGATCACCTTTCGACAGTGGTGCAAAAGGTGATGGCCGTGCAATCGCTGCGCGCGGAAAACCAGCGCATGCGGGACGAGCTCGACCAGCGGTACCAGTTCGGCAACATCATTGGGCGAAGCGCCGCGATGCGCGAAATCTTTCATACCGTCGAGCGCGTGGCGCCGACCCGCGCAACCGTGCTGATTGCAGGCGAGAGCGGAGTGGGCAAGGACATGATTGCCCGGGCCATTCATCAAAATTCTCCGCGCCGCATGAAGCCGTACGTCAAAATAAACTGCACTGCGCTGCCGGAGAACCTCATGGAGAGCGAGCTCTTTGGCTATGAAAAGGGTGCGTTCACGGGTGCAGCGGCAACGAAACCCGGCAAATTCGAGCAGGCCGACGGCGGCACGGTTTTCCTGGACGAGATTGGGGACGTGCCTGGAAACATCCAGGTCAAGCTGCTGCGCATCCTGCAGGAGCGACAATTTGAGCGGCTGGGTTCGAATGTCACGCGTGATGTGGATGTGCGGGTGATTGCCGCCACGAATGTCGATCTGCGGGCCGCGCTCGAGCAGGGGCGGTTCCGCGAGGATCTGTATTACCGGCTCAATGTCGTGCCGGTCAGTGTGCCGCCCCTGCGCGAGCGCAAAGAAGACATTCCATTTCTGGCGATGCACTTCGTGCAGAAACTGTCGAGGGATCTGGGCTCGTTGGCAAAGGAGATCAGCCCGGCTGCCATCGACCGCCTGTTGACGCACTCGTGGCCAGGCAATGTGCGCGAGCTGGAGAATACGATCGAGCGAAGCCTGGTGCTGGCCCCCGACGAGATTCTGCAGCCGGCAGACATCCGCATTGAGGCGCCCCGTAATTCTCATCCGGTGGTTTCCGCGCAGGCTCCTCTACTTCCGGAGGGCGAGACCCTGGAGCATTGGGAACAGATGATGATTCGCGAGGCGCTGCGGCGTGCCAACGGGAACAAGAGCCAGGCGGCGCGCATGCTCGGCCTTACGCGGAATGCTTTGCGGTACCGCCTCTCCCAGATGGGGATGGAAACCGGTCCCGCCGAGGAACCGGAAGCGACCGGAGCCAACCATTAGAGCAGCGAACTGTACATCGGAGGACGCCTGCCGCAGCATCCTCCGAATCACAGCATGTTTCCGCTAATCGGCTGATCAGCGTGGAAACTTGAACATCTCCATCAAGTCTCCGATCGCCGGGCTGTTGAGAGGAACGTACGGGTTATCGGCGGCTGTCTTCGGATTCGGGAGATTATCCCGGCTCCGGTCCGTTAGCGGCGTAAGACCCCAGTTCTTCTCGATGAACTTCAGAATCGACACGTGGTCGTAGTACTGATGGACGACTCGTCCGCCTTTCGAAAAAGGAGAGACCACAATGAGCGGAATCCGCGTCCCGTCGCCGAAGAAATCGAGGGGTTGTATGTAACCGGAATCGTAGTAGCCCCCGCCTTCGTCGAACGTGATGAACACCGCGGTATCAGCCCAAAGTTTTGGGTTCTCCTCGAGAGCGGTAAGGATCTTCTTCACGAAGCCTTCAAACAAGTCGAGTTTTGAAGACGCCGGATGTCCGTCAACAAAACCGCTTGGCTTGACGATCGAGACTGCCGGCAGGTTGTCCGTCGCGACATCCTGATAAAAGGCCCGGAGGTCATTGATGTGCTCCTGCCGTAAAGTCGGGCTGGACATGATCGACGTCGAATATTGGAACGGGTTGCAGATGTTGCAGTACTGGTTGTACGGATTGGCAAAGGCCGGATCGGTTACGAAAAGGTCCCAGCCTTCCCCGTAGTACTTAAACGAGATGTTCTTCTCGAGCAGCTCATCCCCGATGTGGCGAACGGAGGTGGGCGGGATCGTAAATGGCGAATAGAGGATGCCCAGGGTGCCGTCGCCGTTATAACCGGGATTGTAATTGTTCACCAGGTAGTAGCGGCCGCTCTGGCAGTTGGACGGAACCGGGCGTTCCAATGATTTGAGGTAGTCCCGGACGGCGGTTACCCCGGGCTGCCTCAGATCGCTGCAGTTCACGTAGCTTCCACCGGAGTATCCATCCTGCCGGTAGTAGTTATTGGTTCCCTGCTGCGGGTCAGGGTCCTCAATCTGGTTTACCGGCGGCCTCCTCGGATTGCCTTTGCCGTCGCTGTACCAGATCGCATCGCCATACCCAAACATGATATGGTTTGCCCCAGTGCCGCCCATCACCGACTGGTGGAAGTTATCGCTCAGCGTGTACTGGTCCGCGAGGCTCTTCAGATATGGTGCATCACCCTTCAGCACGTTGTAGAAGCCCATGGCCGTCGAGCCCTCACCGGTTGACGTTTCCGAGAAGCCCGGCGGCTGCGGCTTACCGTTGCTCCCCGCTCCAACAGAGGTTTCCACCCATGGAAAAAGATCATTCAAGCAGCCGCTGGGGTTCTCCGCAGTCGCGAAATCCGCATTGCAATCGACCTGCTGCCACATCTGAAAGAAACGGTGGACCGGGCTGGATGCATAGTCGTCGTACTTTATGAACGGCGTGATTTGGAAAACGCCCTCGCGCAGCGATTTCGCATCCGGAAGTCTCGTATCTATCGAATGGGCTGGCAGTCCCGTCGCGCCGGTCAACAGGAATTGGTTATAGGTCGGGTAAAGGCCGGGCTCGGCCAACGTAGCAACATACAATGTCTCGAAGGGTGCGGGACTGGTGTCGCTGGCACTTTTTGGAGCGCCGTCCGTCATGAGCGGGGGAAGAACATAATAAAACGACTTTCCACCCGGACTGATTGAGTAGGCCGATTTGTTGATGGCAGAGTACTGTGCCGAAAGGAAGTAGTTCGGGCCGGGACTCCCGTCCTCGTCGATGATCCCTTTGGACAGCAGGTTCGAGACAGTTTGTCCAGCTTTGGGTTTGTAAGTGGCGAAGACGTGATCAAATGTGCGATTCTCGCCGATGATAACGATCGCGTGCTTAATCGGCGTGTGTGTCGAGACCTGCGCTTGGGGTTGCTCCTGAGCGTATGCGGTAGCGGGAATTCCGGTGACGGCCAACAGGGTAGCCAGCATGACGGCGGTGCACTGCGCCGGACGGCCCGCAGCGCGAGTTCCAGTTCGTTTCCTTTTCATGGTTGACCTTTCGAAGAACGCTTCTAGCCTTGGGGGGTCTGCCGCATCGCGGCAGAGGAAGAGTAGGGGTTCGTTGTTAAACCCGCGTGAACGAACCATGAACCAGCGGTGAACCAGTAGAGCTGCGAGCAGCAGCCGGCCTCCTCGAAGACGCGATCGGGCTTGGGTAGTTCGCCCGAGACAAATCGAATTGCGGGGAAATGCCGGACCGGGCTACCCCCAAACCCCTGCTAAACTAAGAGGCTGAGTCTCGCGTTGGAGACGGAGGGGTACTTACGTGCCCGAAGTCGCTCGCCGCCGTTAAGGTCCCGGCCGACAAAGTTCTAAGGAGTGGAAGCGCTTTTCGATGAAATATATCTTCACGTCTGAATCGGTGACGGAAGGTCATCCGGACAAGATTGCAGACCAGGTCTCGGATGCGGTACTGGACGCCGTGCTGGCCGACGACCCCACCGGGCGCGTGGCGTGCGAAACGCTGGTCACCACGGGCGTTTGCGTAGTCGCGGGCGAGATCACTACCAAGACCTACGTCGACGTGCCGCGGCTGGTGCGCAGCGTCATCGATCACATTGGTTACAACGATGCCTCTTTTGGCTTCGATTCCAAGACCTGCGCGGTGGTGAACATGATCCAGGCCCAGTCGCCCGACATCGCCATGGGTGTCGACGTCGGGGGCGCCGGCGACCAGGGCCTCATGTTCGGCTTCGCGTGCGATGAAACGCCGGAGCTTATGCCGCTGCCCATCATGCTGGCGCACAAGCTCGTCCGGCAGTTGAGCGAATCGCGCCGCAGCGGCGAAGTGCCGTATCTGCGGCCCGACGGCAAGAGCCAGGTCAGCGTCGAGTATGTCGACGGCAAGCCGAAGCGCATCGACGCAGTGGTCGTTTCCACGCAGCACCACGAGGATATCGCTTCGGAGCAGATCGAGAAGGACATCAAAAAGTTCATCATCAACCCGGTGATCCCCTCGGGCATGATTGATTCCCACACGAAGTTCCATATCAACCCGACCGGCCGGTTCGTCATCGGCGGTCCGCACGGGGACACGGGCCTTACCGGACGCAAGATTATCGTCGACACCTACGGTGGAATGGGCCGGCACGGCGGTGGCGCGTTCTCCGGAAAAGACCCGACAAAAGTCGACCGTTCCGCCTGCTACATGGCCCGCTACGTCGCCAAGAACATCGTGGCCGCCGGCCTCGCGTCACGCGCCGAGGTCCAGCTCGCGTATGCCATTGGCGTGGCTGAGCCGGTTTCCGTCATGGTCAACAGCTTTGGCACCGGCAAAATTGAAGATCAGCGCCTTGCCGAAATCGTTCGCGAGAACTTCTCGCTGACCCCGGCCAGTATGATCAAGCAGCTGAACCTGCGCCGCCCCATCTACCGCAAGACCGCGGCTTTCGGCCACTTTGGCCGCACGGAAGAGACCTTCAGTTGGGAAGCCGCCGATAAAGCGGAGGCGCTGCGCGAAGCTGCACAATTGACCGCCGCAAACGCGTAGGTTAACGCGTGAGTTTATATCCCAGAACTGTGACGACTAGAGGTACCCAAGGGAGATTATGTCGAAAAGCAGAGCTCCATCCGTACCCTGTGACGTCAAAGATCCGGCTTTAGCGGAGAGCGGCAAGGCGCGCATTGAATGGGCATTCCATTCGATGAGCGTCTTGCAGCACATCCGGAAGCAGTTCATCAAAACCCAGCCTTTCCGCGAGGTCCGCATCGCCTTCTGCGGCCCTATCACCCCCGAGTCCGCCAACCTTGCCATCGCCTTGCGCGACGGCGGCGGCGAGCCCTGGCTTTGTGCCTCCGACGCGCGTTCCACGCACGACGACGTCGCCGCAAGCCTCGTGCGTGACTATCACATGCCTGTTTTCGCGTTTCGCGAAGAGTCCAGCGAGGCCCTGGCCGCCCATGCTGCCGCGATTCTGCAGCCCAGGCCGCAGTTGCTGATCGATGAGGGCTGCCGCCTGACCCAGGCTTTGCAAAGTCTCGATCCCGAGTTCCTGCCCGAAGTTATCGGCGCCATTGAGTCGGACCAGGCAGGGGTAGACTGTTTGCGCGCTCTCTCGCGAAAACAGGCACTGCCCGTCCCGGTGATCTCCCAAACCGGCATTCCGGTCAAGGACCATTTCGCAAAGCGTTACGGCACCGCCGAGTCGGTTGTCGGCGCCATTGCCGAAAAGACGAATGTCCTCCTTGCCGGTCTGACTGCCGTTATTGCCGGATTCGGCGAAGCCGGACGTGCCATTGCCGCCAAACTGCGGGAAGCCGGCGCGCACGTAATCGTAACGGAAGTCGACGCGGTGCGTGCGCTCGAGGCGACAATGGAAGGCTATCGGGTGATGACCATGGCGGACGCTGCCGCGCTCGCCGATCTGGCCATTACGGTCACCGGCAATCGCAGCGTGATCGGCCGCGATCACTTCGACAAATTCAAGAACGGCGCGATTCTCTGCAATGCCGGCTGTTCGGCCGTCGAGATCGACGTGGAAGCGCTGCGCTCTGCCGCCATGTCGCGCCGCGAGTGCCGGGACAGCGTTGACGAGTTCTCCATGCGTGACGGGCGCAAGCTCTTTCTCCTCTCTTCCGGAGAGCCGCTGGTCCGCCCAGGCGAAGGCTACCCCTCAGCCGTCCAAGACATCGCCTTTGCCATTCAGGCCCTGAGTGCGGAATACTTAATAAAGCGCCGCTCGCTGCTCGAAAAGGCCGTACACCCGGTTCCGGCCGACGTCGGCCCGCTGGTAGCGAAAATAAAACTAGAATCGATGGGCCTGAAAATCGATCGTCTTACGGTCGAGCAGGAGCAGTATTTAGGAATTCGCCTCGCCCAAGCAGCCGGCTCACAGCAGCCGTAAGGCCCTTCCGGGCCGCAATCGCAAGGAGCGATCTTAGGGGCATTTGCGGCGGTTGTCAGGAGACGCGTGCGTATCTTCCTCGGTCCGCGCCGCATCAAATAAGGGAAAAGTATAGTGTCAACACCAGCAACAGATTGCAAGCGTTCGATTGAAATTGAGATTCCGCTCGACCAGGTGGAACGCGCCCGCGAGCGCGTCACGAATTCCATTAAGGAGCGGGTCCGCCTGCCGGGCTTCCGTCCGGGCAAGGCGCCGGTCAGCATGATTCAATCGCGCTTCGAGGGCGAGATCCGGCATGAGGTGCTCGATGTTCTGCTGCCCGAGGCGTTCCGCGAACGCGTCCAAAAGGAAGATTTGAAGGTTGTCGGCCAGCCGAATATTTCGGATCTCCAGTTCGAGGCCGGCCAGCCAATTCGCTTCAAGGCCGAGTTCGAAGTCGCTCCCGAGTTTGAGTTAAGCGAGTACCGTGGCCTGCCGGTGAAATACGAAGAGCCTTCGGTCACGGACGAAGAGGTGGGCAAGCGGCTCGAAACCATGCTCGAGAGCAAGGCTGAATACCCCAACCAGGATCCGCGTCCCATCGAGAGCGGTGATTATGTGCTGGTGCACCTGAAAACCCTGTCCGGGGTAGCTGAAGCTATCGAGCAGGACGTCCAGATCCATGTCGGCGCGGAAGACACCGTGCCCGGCTTTAACGAAGCTCTGCTCGGCGCCAATCCGGATGACGTGAAGGAAGTGGAAATCACTTATCCCGAAGATTATGGGCAGGAGAACCTCTCGGGCAAGACGGTGCGCTTCGAAATCACGCCCAAGTTTATCCGTAAAAAGGAACTGCCGCCGCTCGATGATGAGTTCGCCCGCGACTTGGGCGATTACCAGAATCTCGATGAACTGCGTGAGGCCGTCAGGAAATCGATTTATCACGAGAAGCAGTACGTAGCGCAGCAGGAAGCCAAGGAAGCGCTCATCGACCGGCTGGTCGAAGGCAACGACTTCCCGATTCCTGAAGCCTACATCGACCGCCAGATTGAAAACCAGGTACGTATGCAATTGCGCAGCCTGGCAGGGCAGGGCGTCGATCCCAGCAAGATCAAGCTTGATTGGGAGAAAGTAAAGGAAAACCAGCGCGACAAGGCGGTCCGCAATGTGCGAGCCTCGCTGCTGCTCGAGAAAATTGCCGGGAAGGAAGGCATCGCTGCAACGAAGGACGAAGTGGATCGTGAACTTCAGCGCATTGCCCGCCAAGAGCGTGAAGCAGTAGCGGTTACGCGCGCACGGCTGGAAAAGGAGGGGGCGCTGGGCCGCATCGCCGGTGCCATCCAGACCGAAAAGACCCTGCAATTTCTGTTCGACCAGGCCCAAAAGCAGGCATAGGCTGGACCTGTCCGGCTTATGCCACTAGTACCCTTGCCCCGTGAGGTTGCAGTTTTCTCACCTGAGAGGTGACCTAGTGCTGATATACTGGGGTTGAAAATTCTTCCGATCAGGGCAATAGGGATCTCTTGATCTTTCTGTCTTTAGGAGAACCAGCTTGAAGCGCGCCGGATCTGACGATTCCCTCCGCTGTTCGTTCTGTCACAAAAGCCAAGACGTAGTTGGCAAACTGATTTCCTCCCCAAGCGATTACCCGCGAGCTTATATTTGCGACGAATGCATTGCAGTTTGCAATTCGATCATTGAGGATGACCGGCATGAGCAAAGCTACGGGACCCCTGGGAAGCTACCCCGCCCGCTAGAGCTTAAGGAATATCTGGACCAGTATGTAATCGGCCAGGACGCCACTAAGAAGAAACTGGCGGTGGCGGTTTACAACCATTACAAGCGTATCCAGATGAACAAGCAGCGCGGCAGCGAAGTGGAGCTATCGAAATCCAATATCCTGCTGATCGGACCTACCGGTACAGGTAAGACGCTGCTGGCACAGACGCTGGCGCGCATTCTGGACGTGCCGTTTGCGATTGTAGATGCGACGACGCTCACCGAAGCGGGGTACGTTGGCGAAGATGTGGAGAATATCATTCTCCGGCTGCTGCAAAATGCCGATTGGGATGTCCAGCGGGCGCAAACAGGGATTATTTACATCGACGAGATCGACAAGATTGGCCGGAAGGACGAAAATCCATCGATCACTCGCGACGTATCGGGTGAAGGCGTGCAGCAGGCGCTGCTGAAGATTCTAGAAGGTACCGTAGCCAACGTCCCCCCGCAAGGCGGCCGGAAGCATCCGCATCAGGAGTTCACCCCGGTTGACACGACCAACATCCTCTTTATATGTGGTGGCGCTTTCGTCGGCCTGGAAAAGGTGATCGCGCGTCGCGTCGGCACTAAGTCCATAGGTTTCATTCCGCCCGATGAGAAGGAAACGCTGCGCCGGCCGAATGCCGTCCGCCGCGACACGGACCTGCTGGCCCAGTGCCAGCCGGTGGACCTGATCAAGTACGGATTTATTCCGGAATTCATCGGCCGTATGCCTGTTACGGCGGTTCTCGAGGACCTCTCGAAAGAAGCTCTTGTCCAGATCCTGACGAAACCGAAAAATGCGATTGTCCGTCAGTACCAGAAGCTATTTGAGTTCGAGAATGTTAAGCTCAAATTTAGTGACGAGGCCCTAGATGCCGTCGCCCAACTGGCGATGGAACGTAAAGTGGGCGCTCGTGGTCTGCGAATGATCCTCGAAGATCTGATGCTGGACCTGATGTACTATCTCCCGACCTTCAAAAAAGTTCGCGAATTCGTCGTGACGAAGGAGATGGTACTGTCGCAGAAGATCAACATGGCTGTTCTTGAGAAGGCGGGCTAGCCAGCCATTCCCATCAGCGATCGCTCTGTTTCACGCCCGGGCAGTTTCGGCACGAAAGCTGCTACGTCATTTCTGAGTTCCCACTCGCGGGAACGTCTCCGCCTAGAAAGTCAAAATGGTTACGACAAAAGATAAAACGGATACAAAACGGTTACCAATGATGCCTATACGGGATGTTGTCATCTTCCCGTACATGATGACCCCGTTTGTGGTCGGCCGGGAATCGAGTGTCCGTGCGTTGGAAGAAGCGCTGCTTGGCGACAAGAAGATTTTTCTCGCCACGCAGCATGATGCTTCGGTCGATGAGCCGAGGCCGGATGAAATCTATTCGGTAGGCACTGTCGCCAACATTGTCCAGAGCCTAAAGCAGCCGGATGGCAACATCAAGGTGCTGGTAGAAGGCGTGGAGCGCGGAAAGGTCATTTCCGTCAGCGAAGAAGAAGGCTATTTCCGCGCGGTCGTTAAGACTACGAGTTATAAGGTGGAGGCGGGCAGCCAGATCGAAGGTCTGACCAGCCGGGTGACGAACCTCTTCGAGCAATACGTCAAGCTGAGTCAAAACCTGAACTACGAGACCATGATCGCCGCGATTCGGGTGGACGATCCTGGCAAGCTTGCCGATACCGTGGGCGCGAATCTGCAGCTCACTATCGAGGAAAAGCAGGAACTGCTCGAAATCTTTGATCCGATCGATCGCCTGACGCGGGTCGCCGATCTGCTCGATATCGAGATCGAGAAATTGAATGTTGACCGCACCATCCAGGGCCGCGTGAAGCGCCAGATGGAGCGCGCGCAAAAAGAGTACTACCTTAACGAGAAGATTAAGGCAATCCAGAAGGAACTCGGCCGCGGCGAAAAAAGCGAGTACGACGAGCTCAAGAAGAAAATCGATGCCGCCGGAATGACGAAGGACGCGCACGAGAAGGCGGTGGCCGAGCTCAAGCGTCTCGAAGGCATGCCGCCCATGTCGGCCGAATCGACGGTTTCGCGAAACTATCTCGACTGGCTGCTCGCGGTGCCGTGGAAGAAGAGGACGAAGGAGATTCGTGATCTTCGTTATGCGCGCCAGGTACTCGAAAACGATCACTACGGGCTCGAAAAGATCAAGGAACGCATTCTCGAGTTCCTGTCGGTTCGCCGGCTGGTCCAGAACCCAAAGGGATCGATCCTTTGCTTTGTCGGACCTCCGGGCGTGGGCAAAACATCGCTTGGAATGTCGATCGCGAAGGCTACGGGCCGCAAGTTCGTTCGCCTATCCCTCGGCGGAGTACGCGATGAGGCGGAAATCCGTGGGCATCGGCGTACCTATATCGGTGCCCTCCCCGGCCAGCTCATCCAAATGATGAAGAAAGCGGGAACAAAAAATCCCGTGATCATGCTGGACGAGGTCGATAAGATGTCGATGGACTTCCGGGGCGATCCGTCTGCTGCTTTGCTCGAGGTGCTGGATCCTGAACAAAACTACATGTTCATGGATCACTACCTGGATGTCGAATACGATCTCAGCCAGGTGTTCTTCATTGCAACCGCGAACGTGCTGCACACGATTCCGGCGCCTCTGCAGGACCGCATGGAAGTGATCCGTTTGTCGGGCTACACGGAACTGGAGAAGCTGGAGATCGCGAAGCGCTTCCTGGTAACGAAGCAATTGAGGGACAACGGCGTTACGGGCGAGCAACTGGAGTTCACCGATCAGGGCCTCCAGGCGCTGATTCAGTCGTACACACGGGAAGCGGGCGTGCGCAACCTGGAACGCGAAATAGGAAATTTGTCCCGCAAGGTGGCACGCAAGGTGGTGGAAGCGCAGTCTGCCGATGAACCAGTGCAGCAGGCTGCCGAGCCGGAACTGATCGAAGAGGAAGCGGCCGGAGAAGATACTGCTGAAGTGACGGCGGGCGCGCCGGTTGCCACAAAGAAGGCGGGCAAAAAGAAGGCAAAGAAAGAAGAAGCGCCGCTGGTGCCTATCGAAAAGGTGGTTATCAACCCAGCAACCATCACCGAGATGCTCGGGCCTGCGAAGTTCCGGGATCTGGATCTCGATAAGCAGAACGAGATCGGCGCGACGACGGGCCTCGCGTGGACGGAAGTCGGCGGATCGATTCTGACAACCGAAGCGACTGTAATGGAAGGCCGCGGCAAGCTGACCACGACGGGTAAGCTGGGCGACGTCATGCAGGAGTCGGCGCAGGCTGCGATGAGTTATGTCCGTTCACGGGCCCAATATCTCGGGCTACCGAAGGATTTCTATCGCCACCTGGATATTCACGTTCACGTGCCGGAAGGCGCCATTCCGAAGGATGGACCGTCCGCGGGCATTACGATCGGGACCAGCATTTGCAGTGCGTTGACCGCGATTCCGGTGCGTTGTGATATCGCGATGACCGGCGAAATCACGGTGCGCGGACGGGTACTGCCGATTGGCGGCTTGAAAGAGAAGCTGCTGGCGGCGCACCGGCAGGGTATTCTCGAAGTGGTTCTACCCAAGGACAATGAAAAGGACTTGGTAGACATTCCCGAGAATATCCGGAAAGAAATGAAGCTGCACTTTGTTGCTTCGATGGACGAAGTGTTGAAAGTCGCATTGGAACGGGAGATCGTGGCTTTACCGCTGGCTCCAACCGCGAATGCGGCGGAGTTGGCAGGGCGGCCGAGCGAGGATAATCTGACGCACTAAGTGAGTGCGTCGGCGAGACGATTCCGCTTCTGAGAGTTAACAATCGTGGTGGAAACTGCAGCAGCGCCGGCGAGGTTTATTATCAGTGCCGCAGGGCCACAGCAGTTTCCGCCCGACCAAGATGGCCGATTAGATGAGTTCGCGCCTCTCAGCGGACCGAGAACATTAGAATTCGCTTTTTTAGGGCGGAGCAACGTCGGCAAGTCGAGCTTGTTGAACAGCCTTGTCAGGCAACCCGGGCTAGCGTTCACCAGCGCGCGGCCCGGATGTACTCAACTGATCAATTTCTACCAAGTTAGTGAAGGAATAAATTTCGTCGATCTGCCCGGTTATGGGTACGCGCGAGTTCCAATGGAGGAACGCGCGCGCTGGAAGGGATTGATTGAAAGTTATTTGCGGGGACGGCGAAGTCTCGCCTTGTCGTTTCTGCTCATCGATGCCAGGCGCGGATGGATGGATATGGACCTGGAACTCAAGGCCTGGCTAGAGTTCCACCACCGTCGGTACCAGGTGATTGTCACCAAAGCCGATAAATTGAAGAGCAATAACCAATTGAAAGCCGGATTGGCTGCGATCCATAAAGAAATACCGGATCAACAGCCAGTGCCGTTCTCGGCCGTGGATGGCCGGGGAGTGAGGGAAATTTGGCAAATCATCTCGAAGATCAAGAAACAGCAATAGCCCCCGCGGCTGCCACCGAAGGTACGCCCACCGAGAAGCCACAAGAGACGAACGGCGAAGGGAAACCGGTACAAGAGTCAGTGGAAGCAAAGCCCGCGGACGGCGAGACGAAAGCGGCAGAACCCAGCGCGGAAAGAGCAGCGCCCGAGAGGCAGTCTGCTGAGAAGCAGGCCGACAAGCCAACCGGGGAACGGCTGGCGCGCGCCCGCACGCAGGAAGGAAAAGGAAACGGCAAAACCGCCGGCGAGGCATCTCGCAGGCCGGCAGCCGAAGCGAGATCAGGCGAAAGGCCCGCCGTGGCGGATGCAAAACCTGCCGAAGGAAAAGTCTTGGAGAGTAACTCCGCCGCCGTGCAGAGTGCGGCGCCGCCACTATCGGCACCTCCGCAAAACGCGCCACAGGGTGGAGCCCCTGCCAAGGAAGCGTCTGCTCTGCTGGGCCAATCGCAGCAAGGGCAGGGTGCACAGCAAGGTCCAGCCGGGCAGCAAGGCATGCAGCGCCGCGGCCGGCATTCAATCGGCAACACCGGCCAGCAGGGCCAGCGGAACGGAACGACGACGCTCGATCTGGTTGAGCTTAAGGATATGAGCATCCAGGCGCTGAACCAGATCGCCAAAGATCTGGGCGTGCCGGGTGCTGCCGGCCTGCGCAAGCAGGAACTCATTTTCAAGATCCTGCAAACCCAGGCGGAGAAGAGCGGTCTCATCTTCTCAGAAGGCGTGCTGGAGTGCCTGCCGGATGGCTTCGGCTTCCTGCGCGCGCCTGAGTACAACTATTTGCCCGGACCGGACGATGTGTACGTTTCACCCTCGCAGATTCGCCGTTTCGATCTGCGAACCGGCGATACGGTATCGGGCCAGATCCGGCCACCTAAAGAAGGCGAGCGTTATTTCGCTCTGATCAAAGTTGATGCGATTAACTTCGAGCCGCCGGAGGAATCGCGCAACAAGATCTTCTTCGATAACCTGACGCCGCTCTATCCGGACAAACGGATGAAGCTCGAAACATCGCGCGACAATTTCTCGGGCCGCGTGATGGATCTGCTGACACCGATCGGTAAGGGCCAGCGCGGTCTTATCGTCGCGCCACCGCGCACCGGTAAGACAATGCTGCTGCAGAGCATTGCGAACTCGATTACGACAAATCACCCCGAGACCAACCTTATCGTCCTGCTGATTGACGAACGCCCCGAAGAAGTTACCGACATGCAGCGTTCGGTGCGCGGCGAAGTGATCAGCTCGACGTTTGACGAGCCGGCATCGCGCCACGTGCAGGTTGCCGAAATGGTGATCGAAAAAGCGAAGCGCCTGATTGAGCACAAGCGCGATGTGGTGATTCTGCTCGATTCCATCACGCGCCTGGCGCGCGCCTACAACACGGTTGTGCCGCCGTCGGGCAAGGTGCTGTCAGGCGGTGTCGATTCGAATGCGCTGCAACGGCCGAAGCGATTTTTCGGCGCCGCCCGCAACATCGAAGAAGGCGGTTCGCTGACGATTGTTGCCACCGCACTGGTGGATACCGGCAGCCGCATGGACGATGTCATCTTCGAAGAGTTCAAGGGAACCGGAAACATGGAAATCCACTTAGACCGCAAGCTGGTGGACAAGCGCGTGTTTCCAGCAATCGACATCAACAAGAGCGGCACGCGCAAAGAAGAATTGCTGATGCCGCGCGAAGAGCTAAACCGGGTCTGGGTGCTGCGCAAGGTACTGAACCCGCTTTCGCCGGTGGAATCGATGGAGCTGCTGCTCGACAAGCTCGGCAAGACCCGTTCGAATGCCGAGTTCCTGGCGGCGATGAGCGCCTAGCCCTCACGTCCGCTTTCAAAGCCTGATTACAAACCGATGGGCCGCATCCGGATCCTCTCCGACAACGTCGCGAATAAGATCGCTGCCGGGGAGGTGGTGGAGCGGCCCGCTTCCGTTATTAAGGAACTTCTCGAGAACTCTCTCGACGCGGGCTCGACCGAAATTCGCATCGACGCCGAACATGCCGGACGGCGCCTGCTCCGGATTCAAGACAACGGCTGCGGCATGCTGCGCGACGACGCGCTGCTGGCATTCGAACGGCATGCAACCAGCAAGCTGAGCGATGTGAAGGATCTTCTCGCAATCGCGACACTCGGCTTTCGGGGAGAAGCTTTGCCTTCGATAGCATCGGTGAGCCGGCTCCAGTTAGAAACGAGAGCGCAGGAGGAGCAGACCGGGACAGCGGTTGAAATCGCAGGCGGCAAACTGCTGCGCTGCGATGAGATCGCGCGGCCTACAGGTACGACGATTACCGTACGGGACCTGTTCTACAACGTGCCGGCGCGCAAGAAGTTCCTGCGATCGGACCAGACAGAGCTCGCGCATATCGGTTCGCTCGTTACGCATTACAGCCTGGGGCATGCAAACAAGCGCTTTGAGCTTTATCACGAGGGGCGCGAGCTGCTGCAGGTGACACCGGTAGACAGTTTGCGCGACCGCGCCTTTCAGATTTTTGGCTCAGACATGATGCAGGACCTGGTGGACTTCGGGCCGAAAACTTTCGAGCTGCGGCTTCCTCCGCCATACGTTCCGCCGAATGCTCGGGCGGCGGCCGAAGAGGAAGAACCGGCTTTCTCGCAGTTTGTGCTCGAGGGTCTGGTTTCCGGACCGCACGTGCAGAAGCTGAACCGGAACTCGGTGTATCTATTCGTGAATGGCCGGCTGATACGAGACAAAGTTCTGTTGCATGCGATCTCGTCCGCCTACCACAACCTGATGCCACCCGGATGCTATCCGTTCGCGCTTCTTTTCCTGAACTGCGACGCGAATGAAGTAGACGTGAACGTGCATCCGGCCAAGACGGAGGTGCGCTTCCGGCACAGCACGGCGGTCCACGATTTCGTGCGCGACGCGATCCGCGAAACATTGATGCAGAGCCGGCCGGTCTCGAGCATGCCCCTGGCACCATCGCCGGTAATGAGAGAGCGGGAAGCGCCTGAATCAGACGTGCCGCGAGCGCAGGCCGCGGCCGCACTCCCTTTCTCCGAATTCTCCGCGCGTATGGAGGCATTCAGCGGCGCCGATGAGACTGAGGCCGCGCCGACCCAGAATCTTTCCGACCTGCCGGAAGTAAATCTCAATCCAGTTCAGAGGCCGGCCGCAACAACCGAATTCGCTCCGGTGACGAACGGCGCCGGCACTCTCCGGCGGGTGCCGGATACACACGGCGCGCTCGACCAACTACCCGCGGACTGGGATCGCGTAGACAGCCTCGCGGTTCTGCCAGATTTGCGCGCGCTGGGGCAGTTGCACGACAGCTTCATTGTGGCCGCGGGGCGCGATGGTTTGTGGATCATTGACCAGCATGTCGCACATGAGCGCATTCTGTTTGAACAGGTTCTGCGGCAGCGTGCGACGGGAACGGCGGAAGTGCAGCGGCTGCTGATGCCGCTGGTGCTGCAGCTCACGCCGGCACAGCAACTGGAATATGCGCGCATCGCGGATGAGCTGAATGCGCACGGTTTCGATACGGAACCGTTCGGACAGCGCACCATCGCGATCAAGGCGGCGCCTGCGGGTGTGGGTCCTGCCGATATCGAGAAGATCGTGTTCGAAATTCTCGAGATTGCGGAGAGCGAGCTGCGATCGGCTTCGCTCGAGGAAATTCGGCGGAATGTCTGCGCGACCATCGCGTGCCGGGCAGCCATCAAGATCAATACCAAGCTGGAGCCGAAGAAGATCGAGTGGCTGCTGCGAGCGCTGGCGGCCTGCGAATATCCGATGACCTGCCCGCACGGAAGGCCCATCGCTTTGCGCTACAGCACTCGCGACATCCTGAAGAGTTTTCACCGCATTTGACGGGCTCTACATTGGTTCGTTCGACGACAGTCTTCTGAATCAGGAAACGCCTATTCGTGCCGCAGGGCGTCCATTGGCTGAACGAGGGTTGCGGTACGAGCGGGCAGGAAGCAGGCGATCAAGGTTGTCACAATGAGGACGAGCAGTATTAGCAAGAATAGCGAAGCGTCGTTCGTCCCCATGCCTTGCATGCGTCCCGAAAGCGCACGTGCCGCGAAGATACTCAGGGCTAACCCAACCATCAATCCAATCGCAAGAATGCGGCCCGTCGCGAGCAGAACCAGCCGCAATACATCCCCTGGCTTTGCGCCCAGCGCCATCCGAATGCCGAACTCGCGCGTGCGGTGCGCCACGCCGTAGGAAACCACGCTAAAAACGCCGGCCGCGGCGAGCAGCATGCCGACAGCACCGAACACGCCAAAGAGGAATGTGGCGAAGCGCGGGTAAGCGGTGGCGAACTGCAGCCAATACTCCAGCGGGTGCACTTCAGTGATCGGTTCATGCTCGTCCACCGATTTCACCACCTGCCGCGCCTCATTCGCGAAGGCCATAGGATCCGATTTCGTTCGTATCAGGATGAAGTTGCCGGGTGAGCACAGCAGGCTGTAGGGGACGAATATTGCGGGATCGGGCTCGCGGTCTAATCCGCTATTCACGACCGTTCCCACAACACCTACTATTTCGAAGGAGTTCGTGAAAGCGGGAGCCTTCAAGAACTGCCGCGGCAGCTTTTCATTGAGGACCTGCGCCTGGACATGGCGCCCGATGGGATCTTTATTAGCGAAATAGCGCTTCGCGAAATCCTCTGAGATGACCGCGACCGGAGTGGCCCGCATTATATCCGCGTAGTTGAGTACCCGACCGCGGAGCAGCGGCTGGCGCACCGTCGCAAAGTACCCCTCGCTAACCAGATTCAATCGTCCAGGAACTGCGTCGGCGGCCGGGCGGTCGTCCAGCAGAAGGTTCGTGCGCACGCCGTTCCAAGGCGGCGTTCCAACCTCGCTGATCGAAGCCGATATCACACCCGGCAGATGGCCGAACCTGTCAATGATCCGCTGATAGAGGTTCCGCCGGCCGGCCCATTGCATGTATTTGCCCTCGCCGAGCGGAAGCTCGAAGGTCAGGACCCCGCCAGGGTCGTAGCCGAGCCGGCGTTGCTGCAGCGAGATCAGCCCTTTCACAGCTAGTCCGGCACCGGTCAGCAGCAGCAGAGACAGCGTGATTTCGAAAATCATGAGTGCGTCGTGAAAGCGGCGGTTTCTGACGCCGGCGCCCGCGCCTCTTCCGGTCCCTTTCAGCACTTCAGCCTGATCCTTCGCGGAAACCTGCAGCGCGGGTGCGAGGCCGAATACAATACCAGTCAAAACCGATACCCCGGCAGCGAACCACAACACGGGCCAGTTGATCGCGATCACCGCTTCATGCGGAATCGAGTACTCCGGCATGAGCGCAACCACCGCCTTTATTCCGAGAAACGCAAGAAGCACGCCGAACAACCCTCCCGAAAGCGCCAGCAGCACGCTCTCAGTAAGCATCTGGCGCATCAGCCGGGCGCGGGTGGCGCCGATGGAAACACGGATGGCCATCTCGCCGTCACGCGCGGCCGCTCTCGCCAGCAGCAGGTTCGCGACGTTGCCGCAGGCGATCAGCAGAAGGAGGAACACCGCCCCAAACAGCACCAGCAGCGTAGTAGCGAATTTGCCCAGGATGCCCTCATTCACGCTTACCCATTGGAGCCTGGAGCGACCCTCAGGAAAGAAATAACGCGGCACCTGCTTTCGAAACTCCTGCACGATTGGATCGAATTCGGCTCTGAACTGCTCCTGCGTCACGCCGGGCCGGATGCGATAAAAGATCTGGACGTAGTCCTGCAGACTGGGACGCAGGTTCATCGGGGTGTAGGCATCGATATCGTTCCAGGTAAAGCGTACGGGCAGCACGCCGATGATGGTGTATTCCTTGTCGTCGAGCAGCACTTTGCGGCCGATGACGCCGCGGTCCCCGTGAAATGCGTGCTGCCAGAATTTGTAGCTGATCACCGCTACCTGCTCGGGAGCCTGGCCGGGCGGAAAATCGTGAGGCAGGAACGCGCGCCCGAATAGCGGAGGCACACCGTAGAACTCGAACATGTTTGGCGAGCAGTCTTCCTGCCTCACGATCTCAGGCAGAATATTGGCACCGGTCAAAATAACCTGCTTCGGCGACAGGGCCACTTCGTCCTCCACGGATCTCACCCGTTGCCGGATCTCGATATATTGCGCCATGGCGTACGAAATTCGCCAAAGGTCCTGGTCCTTTTCGGTTTTCAGCCCGACCCAGCCGATCCGGTCCGCCGCACGATACGGATACGGGTCCACGAGAACCGCATAAACGACGCTGAAGATGGCCGTGGTGGCGCCGATGCCGAGCGCAATCGAAAGCAAGGCGACAGCCGTGAATCCGGGCCTGGCGATCATCATGCGCCAGGCATAGCGGAGGTCTTGTGCCAGCCAGTCCCACAAAGAAGGCATGCGCGCTCCTTGTTGCGATCAGGTTGAAGGTTTAGACGCGACGGGGCAGGTGAGGTGTTCCGTGAAACGGTAATTTTCTCGAAAGCGGACAGGCGCGGCTTCAGTGGATCGGTTTTACCGGGTCTGTGCGCTGCGGCTCAGTGGCCGCGCGATCCAGCTTGTCGCGCATGTAATCCTCTACATCACTGATCTTTTCGCACAAAAGGTTCAACTTGCGCGAAAGCCCCTGGATTTCCGATTCTGCCCGCCGGTTCACCGAGTAATCGAGTTCGCTGCGCAGCCGGTCTTTCTTATCCTGCCGGTTCTGGCTCATCATGATGACCGGCGCCTGCACTGCAGCGAGCATCGAGAGAATCAGGTTCAAGAGGATAAAGGGATACGGGTCCCACGCCTTCCTCTCCAGCAGCACATTCATGGACGCGTATGCAACCAATGCCACTCCGAACGTGATGATGAACCTCCAGGATCCGCCGAAGTGCGCGACTGCGTCCGCAACGCGTTCGCCGAATGTTTCTGCTTCCTCGATCACCTCATTAGGATTTCGCATCGACCGGACCCGGACCAGTTGCTGCGCCGAGTGAAACTGCCTCCCCAGAACACTGAGCATGTCCATGCCGGCCATCGGCTTGCGCTGCAGCAGCACCGCGATGTCGTTCCGATCCACTTCGATGCAGACAGATTCCTCGAGTGCAATCGCTTCGGTCTGGTGCGGCGTCTGATCGAGCATGGACGCAAAGCCGAAGAACTCGCCGTGCTGTGGCTCGTCCACTACCACTTCCTGCTGATCTTCATCCACGGTGGTGACGCGTACTTTGCCGGAGATCAGGATGTATGCCTGTCCGTCCGTATCGCCCATTTTGTAGATGCGCTGTCGTGGCACGAACTTCTTCACTTCCACCTGGCCGGCAAGAACGGCTCGCTCCTCATCGTCCAGGAGAGAAAACAGGGGAACATGCTTCAGTTCTTCGGCATCACGCGGCATAACTCAACCTCATCTTTCAGTAACCTACGTAGCATTCCACACGGTGCCAGCACAATGGCTGAGGTAATACATGCGGAATAGTGTGTGCAGGATGGTTCAACCTCGGAACATTTCGAGGGCCCTTATAGGGTACATCCAAGATTTCGATTGGGGGATGCAGTAGGCAGCGCGCTAACCTGAAAGCTTAAGCCGCTGCTCAAAAACGCAAAGCACAGCGTACGTGCTCCGGGGAAGAAACGTGCCGATGGAGGCGCGGTTTTCATAAACTCCCTAGCGGCCCATTCAGCCACAAAATCGAAGGGGATAGATGCCGATGGAATTACACGACCGACTCAGTCTGCCTTACTCGGAGCTGGAGGACCTGAACCTCAAAGCGAAAGAGCAACGCAAGAACCGCGTTCCTTTCCACAAGATTCAGGAAGAACGGATCAAGTATCTGGCGGATGAGAAGCGCATCAAAGCCGTCACGGTCCTTTTCAGCGACCTTGAGGGCCGGTTGCACATGCTCGATTATGACAAGCAGTTCCTGGTCAAGAGCTATGACAACCTCACCTTCGACGGATCATCGATCCGCGGCTTTACGGCACAACGCGAGAGCGACCTGCGCCTGGCACTGGACTGGAGCGCGTTCTACTGGCCGCCTTCCGATATTTTCGGCAGCGGCAAGGTGCTGGTTTTCGGAGAGGTGATCGATAAGGACGGGACGCCATACTCGGCAGACGTGCGCGGCGTTCTGAAGGCGTATGCCAACAAGGTGTACGAGAAGCACAGCTACACGCTGAACGCAGCGAACGAGATCGAAGGCTTCCTGTTCCGCGGTCCGGATGCGGAGAGACGCTACTACGAGACAGGCAAGTTCGACTACGTAAACACGGGCGGTTATTATCACTCGCTGCCGGGCGATCCGCTGCGCCTATTCATCGACGCGACCGCGGAAGTGCAGCGTGCGATGGGCTTCCAGAATGAAAAAGATCATCCGGAAGTGGCGCCGTCGCAGTTCGAGATCAACTACAGCTATGCCGACGTGGTGACGGCGGCCGACCAGATTCAGCTCTACAAGCTGATCTGCCGCCAGGTGGCGACCAAGATGGGTCTGACCGCATGCTTCCTGCCGAAGCCGGTGGTGGGCGTCAACGGCAACGGGATGCACACCAATGTTTCGATTAGCCAGAACGGAAAGAATCTCTTCTGGGATCCAAACGGTGAAGAGAGTATCAGCAAATTCGCGTGGGAGTTTGTGGACAGGGTCCTCACGCACGGGAACGACATTTGCCTGCTGCTGAACGCCAGCGTCAATGCGTACCGCCGGCTGGATCCGCACTTCGAGGCACCAAACCAGATCAAGGCATCGGCAGTAGACCGCGGCTCGATGATCCGCATTCCGATTGGAAACGAGCGCAGCGCGCGCGTGGAAGTCCGGTCGGTAGGGCCAGACGCGAATCCGTACATGGTACTGCTCTCGGTGTTCAAGACGGGTATTGAAGGCACCATTGAAAAGGCAAGCGACCTGCGGAACGGCGACCGGTTTCTTCCCGATAACATCTACGATGCGATCGAGAATTTCCGGGGCGCTGATTGGACCTGCAAGTTGCTGGGCAACGATGTGAAAGCACGCTACGCGGATCTGAAACAGACCTCAGCAGACCGCTGCCCGCGCCTGCTCGGAACCTTCGTCAAGGCGCCGGAAGTGCAATACCATCACGAGGTGTAACCAGT
>Ga0213872_10000631_pt1 | contig 26652 bp, 27 predicted proteins | sample VelepicomBERX_R2_FD_160071 | JGI IMG/M metagenome (GOLD analysis project Ga0213872, IMG submission 160071) | Rhizosphere microbial communities from Vellozia epidendroides in rupestrian grasslands, the National Park of Serra do Cipo, Brazil - RX_R2 | ecosystem: Host-associated > Plants > Roots >...
TGAGCCGGGGGAGTTGCTCGACCCCAGCCAGCTCTCGCGTCTGCCGCCAGTGTTTGGCCTGTACTGGCCGATGGCGCAAGCGGAGTCGTTCAATCCGGCGATGTGAGCTTAATGCAGGCTGGCGACCTTGGCGAACAGGGCGATGCTCAAGGACATATTGGCAATCATCAGCCCGACTAGCCAGCGGGTTGTAGTACCAAGTTCTTTGCGCAAGTCAGCAATTTCGGCATGCACTCGATCAAATTCCTTATATACCCGGTCAAATTCATGCCACACCCGGTTAAACTCCTCTTTGAACGTTTCCACCGCAGCCTCAACTTTTGCTAAACGAGCTTCCATATAGCCTCCCTGCGTCGATCCGCCTACTGTGAAGCGAATTGGCGCGAGCGAGCTTGAGATTGGACAGCGAGCGCGGCGAAAGGTTCAGCTCAGCGCTGGACGTGGAGCTTGATGACGCGCTTGAGGGGGACCGAGGTATCGGTTGGGGCGGAGGAATCGGTTTCGCAGGAACCGCAGCTGGAGCAGCCGCCGTCACCGCCGCAGCTGGACTGGGTGTTGAACAACTTGGCCAGCTTGCCCTGGTCATAGCCGCGGCGCGACAGCAGATACACGATCTGCTTGCGCAGCGCCGCCGGCATGTACTTGGTGACGAAGTGCAGCACGGCCACCGCCACGATCACGCCCACAATCACTTGCTGCCACATATCAGGCTCCCACCAAGTAGAGAGAAATCCGGTAGGTCAGGAACGCTGCCACATACGCCAGCGCGAACATATAGCCCGCCATCAGCAGCGGATAGCGCAGGCTGTTGGTCTCGCGGCGCACCACGCTCAGGGTCGACATGCACTGCGGCGCAAACACATACCAGGCCAGCAGCGACAAGGCGGTCGGCAGCGCCCACGAATGCGCGATGATCGGCGTCAGCGACGAGGCCAGCTCCTCGCCCGTCTGCGACAGCGCGTACACCGTGCCCAGCGCGCCCACCGCCACTTCGCGCGCGGCCAGGCCAGGCACCAGCGCGATGCTGATCTGCCAGTTGAAACCGATCGGCGCAAAGATCACCTCCAGGCCGCGTCCCAGCATGCCCGCCACGCTGTAGTAAATGGCCGGATGGGTAGCGCCTTCCGGCGCGCCGGGGAAGCTGCTCAATGCCCACAGCAGCACCATCAAGGTCAGAATGATCGTACCCACGCGCGACAGGAAAATCTTGCAGCGCTCCCACAGCCCCAGCGCCAGATTGCGCAGATGCGGCCAGTGATAGCTAGGCAGTTCCAGCATCAGCGGTTGCTGCGTATTGGCGCCCAGGGTGCGCTTGAAGAAGTAAGCCACCGCCATCGCCGACACAATGCCCGCCACATACAGCGCAAACAGCACCAGGCCCTGCAGGCTCATGAAGCCGCCCACTTCACGCTCGGGAATAAAGGCCGCGATAATCAGCGCATAAATCGGCAGGCGCGCCGAGCAGGTCATCAGCGGCGCAATCATGATCGTCACCAGGCGGTCGCGCGGATTCTGGATGGTGCGCGCGGCCATGATGCCGGGCACCGCGCAGGCAAAGCTCGACAGCAGCGGAATGAAGGCGCGGCCCGACAAGCCCACCCCGCCCATCAGGCGGTCCAACAGGAAGGCGGCGCGCGGCAGATAGCCGCAGTCCTCCAGGATCAGGATGAAGAAGAACAGGATCAGAATCTGCGGCAGGAACACCAGCACGCTGCCCGCGCCACCCATGATGCCTTCCACCAGAAGGCTGCGCAGCAGGCCGTCGGCCATATTCGCTTTAATCAGCTCGCCCAGGCCGTCGACGCCGTTCTTGATCGCGTCCATCGGCGGCTGCGCCCAGGTGAACACGGCCTGGAACACCAGGAACATCAGCACCGCCAGGATGATCGGACCGAGCACCGGATGCAGTACCACGTCGTCGATCTTCTCGCTCAGATTGCCCTTGTCATGGGTGTCGTTGCTGACCAGGGCGAGAATGCGGCGCACTTCGCGCTGGGTCTCTTCCACCGGTACCGCATCGATCGCCGACAGCGGATTCGATTGCACATGCTGCAGCGGCCACATGGCGTCCAGCGCGGCCAGCAGCGATTTCTCGCCGCCGCCCTGCACTGCCACGGTCTCCACCACCGTCATGCCCAGTTCCTGCGACAGGCGCGCCGCATCGATACTGAGGCCGCGCTTCCTGGCCACGTCGACCATGTTCAACGCCAGAACCATCGGCAGGCCGAGACGTTTGATTTCCAATACCAGGCGCAGGTTCAGGCGCAGATTGGTGGCGTCGACCACGCATACCACCACATCGGGTGCGGTCTCGCCCTGGCGCAGGCCGGCCACCACGTCGCGCGTGATCTCTTCGTCCGGCGTATGCGCCGACAGGCTGTAGGCGCCCGGCAGATCCAGCAGGCGGAAAGGATGGCCGCCCGGCGACGTGAAGTGGCCTTCCTTGCGCTCGATGGTCACGCCGGCATAGTTGGCCACCTTCTGGCGCGCGCCGGTGAGACGGTTGAATAGCGCGGTCTTGCCGCAATTGGGATTGCCCAGCAGAGCCACCATCGGCTGTTGCGCCACGGCGGTGACGGGTTTATCAGATGCACCCATGTTTATTCCGGTTGAATCGAGACCAGCGCGGCTTCAAAGCGGCGCAAGGCAAAAGTGGAATTGCCGACCTTGATCGCCAGCGGCTCGCCGCCCGGCATGCCGCGCTTGAGCACACGGATTTTTTCGCCAGGCACAAAGCCCAGCTCCATCAGGCGGCGGGCCAGATCGCTGCCGTCGGCGGGATTGCCCGGCGCGACGTGCACAACCGTCCCGCGGCTCCCCGTAACGAGGTGGTCCAAGGTGAGCAAAGGGGCAGCATGGGTCATGGCCAATTCCAGTCTAGAAGCGGGTTTCCGGCATTTAGCAAGATCGCGTTCTCGCCAGAAACTCAATACTAGCATTATAAACGGTAATGCGAATGACTTCTATTTGCGCTTGCATCCTGCTGAAAATTCATGCACAATGATCCCCGTAATGATAATGATTCGCAATAGCAATACTTCAATCATATCGTTACAACCATCTTTTAAAGCAGGAAGCCGCCATGATCGTTTGTGTTTGCAACAACATCTCTGACCGTGAAATCCGCCAGGCCATCGAGCTGGGCATCACCTCCATGGACGAGCTGCGCGCCGACCTCGGCGTAGCCACTTGCTGCGGCCAGTGCGCCGGCTACGCGGAAGAAGTGCTGAACGAGCACCTGGCCGCGATCAACGCCCAGGCTGAAGCCCCGGCCATCGCTGAAACCGTGCTGAAACGCCCCGTCTTCACCGCCTGACCTCCTTTTCACCGACGGCATGCAAGCGCACAGCCCTTGAGTGGTTCGGCCTAATTATGGCTTCTCAAGCAATGCTGCTTGCATTGCTTACAAGGATGCGTTCCCAATAGAATGTTGTTGTTTTTACTAAAACTCCGCATTCTGCCGAACGCCTCCTTTTATGACCAACAAACTCCTCCTTGTTGCGGCTGGCTTGCCGTTGCTGCTTACCTTATCCGCCCCCGCCGGTGCGGACCCCGCTCCTGTCAAGCAGGTCAGCGACCAGCCGGTCATCGCATTTCAGCCCGGCCTGCCGGGCCGGGTATCTTATTTGCGCGGTGCGAAGGCACAGTTTGAGACGCCCCCGGTCAAGATCGGTACTTTGCAGGATGGCTGGCATTGCGGCAGCAGCACCGACATCGTATGGAACAACAAGGCATTCAAGTTGTTCAGCCCCAAGCTCGACAAGAGCTTCCGCAGCGCGCTGAGCAAGGAACACTATCCAGTCCCGGTTGCCGTTGACGCCATCTTTGCCGCCCCCTCCGACAACACGCCGAAGCGCATGCCGGAGCTGCAGGTCGGCATGCTGATCAAGGATATTTCGGCCAATGTCTGTCTCGGTGACCATGGCGGCACCGGCGGCGCCTATATGAAAGTGTTCTGGCAGATATATTCGCCTGAGGAAAAGAAGGTCGTGCTGGAAGCGATCACGGAGGGTAGCTATCAGACCACGGGCGAAGAAACCCAGCCGGTCGACCGCATCTTCCTGCTGGCATTCGAGCAGTCCGCCAGAAATCTGTTGGCGGAACGAGGTTTTTATAACGCGGTGACGCAATTCAGCGCCCCACCCGCTTCCCGCTCCGGCGGCATCGAGACACTGACACTCAGGCGCCCGCCGGCGCCGGATGATGTACTGACCAAACGTGTCACTCAGCTGCGTTCGTCGGTTGCGACGGTCATCAATTCCAAAGGCAGCGGCAGCGGCTTCTTCATCAGCACAGATGGCTATCTGCTGACCAACCAGCACGTGGTCGGGAACGAGAAATTCGTCAAAATCAAATTGCCGACCGGACGTGAGCTGATCGGCGAAGTGCTGCGCTCGGACGCGGACCGTGATGTGGCCCTGATCAAGACGGAACCCATCGGTGTACCGGCCATGTCGGTGCGTACGGACGAAGCCAATGTCGGCGAGGATGTCTATGTCATCGGCTCGCCAAAAGGCGATACTTTCAACAGCACACTGACGCGCGGCATTGTCAGTGGCTACCGCAGCTTTCAAAACCAGCGCTTGCTGCAAAGCGACGTGGCTATCCTGCACGGGAACAGTGGCGGCGCCCTGCTCGATACAAACGGACGGGTGATTGGCGTCACGGTATCGCGCATCGCCGACCACGATACCGCCAGCGGCATGAGCTTCTTCATCCCGATCAACGATGCCCTGACTACCTTGAAAGTGGAGTTGAAGTAAGCGTTCGGAAGCCACCTTTCTTCTGCGCATACGAATCGTTTGCATTCCCACTCCGCCGATTTTGCTACAGCGGCCGGAACTGGATGCCACACTGGCTCGCCATCCGTGGCAAAATGGCAGGATTCCAATTCTGATAAGAGGGCTGTCCTATGAAGGGCGATAAAGATGTGATCAAGCTGCTCAACGCGCAGCTGACCAATGAACTCACGGCCATCAACCAGTACTTCCTGCATGCGCGCATGTACCGCCACTGGGGCCTGGAAAAAATCGGCAAGAAGGAATACGAGGAATCGATCGGCGAGATGAAGCATGCCGACAAGCTGATCGACCGTATCCTGATGCTGGACGGCCTGCCGAACCTGCAAGCCCTGCACAAGATCATGATCGGCGAGAACACCGAGGAAATGCTGGCCGCCGACCTGAAGCTGGAGCAAGGCGCCCAGGTCACCGTCAAGGAAGGCATCGCCGCCGCCGAAAAGGCGCACGACTATGTGTCGCGCGACCTGCTGCTGGAAATCCTGGAAGACACCGAGGAACACATCGAGTGGCTGGAAACCCAGATCGAATTGATCGCCAAGGTGGGCATCCAGAACTACCTGCAAAGCCAGATGCACACCGACGACTGAACCACGCTACACGGGTTCCACAGGCCGCAAGTCCAAAGCTTGCGGCCTTTTTATTTGCACCAGCAGCACCGCCACCGCGCCGCACAGCATCAGCACGCCGGCCAGGCGGATCACGTTCTCCGGATTCCCCCCCAGCAGGCTGCGGTAGTACAGCGGCAGCGTGAAGATCTGGATGATCATCGGGATCACGATGAACATATTGAAGATGCCCATGTAGACGCCGGTGCGCTCCGGCGGAATGCATCCCGCCAGCATGACGTAGGGATTGCCCATGATGCTGGCCCAGGCCAGACCTATCCCCACCATCGGCAGGAACAGCAGCGCGGGCGCGTGGATCTGCGGGATGCTCAGCATCGCCACACCGGCCAGCGCCAGGCAGGCGCCATGCGTGAGCTTGGGTCCATAGCGGCGGGTAAAGGGCACCAGCGCCAGCGCCCCGGCAAAGGCGATGAAGTTGTAGAACGCGCCTACCTGCCCGGTCAGCAGACCGGCATCGCGGAAGCCTTGCGAAGTCTGGTCGGTGGTGCCGTAGATGCTGGTCGACAGCGACAGCATGATGTACTGCCAATAGCAGAACATGGCGTACCACTGAAACAGCTTGACCCAGGCCAGCTGGCGCATGGTGGCGGGCATCTCGCGCACGGCGTCGACGATGTCCGCCAGCGCGTGGCGCCATCCACCGGGTTGCGCGTTCAGCGCTTGCAGCTCTTCTGCGCTGAGGGGATTTTCCGGCGTTGTCTTCAGCGTCCACAGCACGGAGCTGATCGAGAATACGGCGCCGATCACAAACGCGACGATGACGATGTGCGGGATATTGCTGGCGTTGACGGCGTCCTTGTTCATGCCCATCCAGACCAGCAGCGATGGCGTCAGATAAGCCAGCGTTTGCCCCAGGCCGGTAAAGGCGCTCTGCGTGAGGAAGCCGATCGAGTGCTGCTCCGGCGCCAGCTTGTCGCTGACGAAGGCGCGGTAGGGTTCCATGGTGACGTTGTTGGCGGCGTCGAGTATCCACAGCAGGCTGGCGGCGATCCATAGCGCGGGGCTGAAGGGCATCGCCAGCAAGCCGAGGCTGCACAGGATGGCGCCGACCAGGAAGTACGGCGTACGCCGTCCCCAGCGCGTGACGGTGCGGTCGCTCATGGCGCCGATCAGCGGCTGCACCAGCAGGCCGGTCATCGGCCCGGCCAGCCACAGGTACGGCAGGCTGGCTTCGTCCGCGCCCAGGTATTTGTAGATGGGGCTCATGCTGCTTTGCTGCAGGCCGAAACTGAACTGGATGCCGAAGAAGCCGATGTTCATGTTCACGATCTGCCAGAAGCTCAGGCGCGCTTTCATGCTGTCTCTCCCGGTGCGATGGCAGTGCCCTGCCAGCAGGCGATCCACGGTGCATAGAATGCCAGATCGCCCGGCACTGCGCCGGATATGCCGCAGATGGCGCCGGCAAAGGCGTTGGCGCGCGCCAGCGTCACCGCCAGCGGCCAGCCTCGCTGTTGGCCGAGCAGGAATATGGCGGAAAAGGCGTCGCCTGCGCCCACGGTGTCGACGATGCGCAGGGGCGTACGGTTGGCAGGGTGCGCACCGCTGCTGGTGACCGTGCCGTCTGCGCCGATGTGGATCGCGCCGCGCGGCCCCAGCGTGACGATCATCTCCTGCAGCGCAAAGATACGCATCAGGGTCAGGCAGGCGTCGGCCATGGCGGGGCTGCCGATTTCCACGCTGCCCGGCGGCGTGTGGGTGTACCAGCGGAACAGGTCTTGCAGCTCGTCCTCGTTGACCTTGACGATATCGGCCAGGTGCAGCGATTCATGCGCAATACGTTCGGTGACCTGGCCTTCGCGCACGTTCAAATCCAGATAGCGGCGCGCGGGGGAAGCCTCCAGCAACGCACGCAAGGTGGCGCGGGAGACCTCATGGCGCTGCGCCAGGGTGCCGAAGTAGATCACCTGCGGCTCGGCTGCCGCCAGCGCTGCCAGCGCAGGCACGGCTTCCACGTAGTCGTAAGCCTGGTCGGGCAGGATGATGAAGCGGTGTGCGCCTTCGCTGCGCTCCACCACTACGCGGCCGGTGGCCTCTTGCGGATCGATCTGCAAGGCGGCTTCGCTCATGCCGAAGCGGGCGAATTCGCCGCGCATCAAGGCGCCGTTCTTGTCGGCGCCGATGCGCGTGACCATCAGTGTGGCGGCGCCGAAAGCGGCCAGGTTGCGCGCCACATTGAACGGCGCACCACCCACCACTTGTTCCGTGATGAAGTCGTCAACCAGGGCTTCGCCAAAAACGGCGATGGTGTGCTTGCTCATGCTGCCGCCTCCCGTTCCAACCAAAGCATTGCGTAGGGCGCCAACTGCGCCTGGGCTTCCAGTATGCCTTTGCTCAGGCAGTCGGTCCAGCGGCCTTGCAGCGGGTAGCTTTGCGGCTGGCCGGAGAAATTCAGCAGCACCAGGAAGCGCTCGCCGCGTGCCAGCGCCAGCATGCCTTGCGGGGCGTCATTCAACAGGGTGCGTGATGCATCGGCTGCCAGGGCTTCGTGCTGGCGGCGTGCCTGTACCATCTGCGCCAAGCCCCGGTACATCCGGCCAGCATTGCCCGCAGCATCGCGGGTGGCGCTGCGGGCGTCATCGAACACGGGGCGCTGCAGCCAGCGGCTGTCCATGGCGCGCTGAGGGTTTCGCAGATAGCTTTCGTCGTTTTCCATGGCCAGTTCATCGCCCATGTACAGCACCGGCAAGGCGCCGAAACTCAACGCCAGACCGTGCAGCAGCAGCAGGCGGCGCAGGGCAAGCTCGCGCTCCTCATCGCTGCGCGCCGTTTGCAGGCCGACCAGCGACGCGGCCATGCCGTTGCTGCCATGAGCGGCATTCGGGTCGCTGCTCTGGAAGGCGGCGCCAGCGGCGTAACTGCCCTCCGCGCCGGCGAAGAAGCGCGCAGCACGTGCCAGCCGGACCCCGGCGTCGGCCGGTGCGCTCGGTGACGCACCCGGCACGGTGGCCTCCGCGCGCAGCACGTTCCAGCCGATATCGTCATGGCAGCGCACGTAACTGAGCCAAGTGGCGGCAGGCGGCAGCGCTGGCGTGTTGCGGATCACCTCACGCAGCACGCTGGTGTCCTGCTCCGACAGCGCCAGCCAGCCAGCCGCCATCAGGCTGCTGTGATAAGCGATGTGGCATTCGCGCGCCTGCGCGCTGCCCAGGTAGGCGGGCAGCTCGCGCGTGGGCACGATGGCCTCCGCCTTCAGCAGCACGCCCGGTGCGACGATATCGACAATCGCGCGCAGGGCTTGCAGGATCTGGTGAGCTTCCGGCTGGTTCATGCTGTTGGTGCCTTCGCGCTTCCACAGGAAGGCGGTGGAGTCGAGCCGGAACACTTCGATGCCGCGATTGGCCAGCCGCAGCAGGGCCGCCGCCATTTCGGCAAACACCGCAGGATTGGCGTAATTCAGATCCCACTGATACGGATAGAACGTACTCCAGACCCAGCCGTCCATCGCCTCCACATGAGTGAAGTTACCGGGTGCGACTTGCGGAAAGACCTGGCCCAGCGCGCGCTCATAACGGTCCGGCATTTCGCGGTCGGGGAAGCACAGGAACATCGCGCGTGCCTGCGCATCGCCCGCCTTGGCTGCCTGCGCCCAGGCGTGATCGTCGGCCACGTGATTCAGGATGAAGTCAGAACATAGGCTGATGCCCGCGCCGCGCAGCTGCGTGGTCAGCGCTTCCAGATCGGCATTGCTGCCCAGCGCCGGTTCCACTTCGTCAAAGCTGGAGACGGCAAAGCCGCCGTCGTTCTCGCCCGCCCGCGCGCGCAGGAAGGGCAGCAGGTGCAGATAGCTCATACCCATCTCCTGCAGATAGGGGATGCGCGCCGCCACGCCGTTCAGGCTCCCGCCAAAGTGCTGCACGTAGGCGCAGTAGCCTAGCATGCGCTGGCTGAGGAACCAGTCCGGCTGCGTTTCGCGCTGCCGGTCCAGCGCCTGCAAGGCTGCCGGACGCGCCGCGCACAGCGCGCCCAGTGATACCATCAGCTGCTCCAGCCAGACATCGAAGCCGGCCTGGCCGCCGTACAGGCCAGCCAGCAGCTGCCGCAGCACCGGGCCATGCGCGGCCAGGCGTTCGGAGAAGACGTTAGAAGGCATACGACAGGCTGACTTTCGCGGCACGGCCACTGATGGAGCGCGCGGCGTGGCCGTCGCCTTCCACCTCGGTGTAGCCGATCTTGTTGAACAGGTTATTCACGCTCAAAGATACGGTGGTTTTCGGCGTCACGCTGTAGTTGGCGAACAGGTGCACCACCTCATACGCAGGCAGCACGATGGTATGCGCATCGTCGCCCCAGGACTTGCCGGTGCCGATCAGCGTGGCGCCAAAGGTAGCGTCGCCAATGTTGTAGCTCGGCGCCAGCTGGTAGATTACCTTGGCCTGGCGGCGCGGCGTGTTGCCGATATTGGCCACATCGGCCGCTGCGGTGCCGGTGATCTTGGCGTCGGTGTAGGTCATGCCGCCGGTGATGCGGAAGCCGCCGTTGTTGTACGCGCCTTCCAGTTCCACGCCCTTGGCGTCGTACTTGTTGGAAGTGCTGCGCTGGGTGGTGGCTTCGTAATTGCTCTCATCGGTCTTGGCCTGGAACAGGGTGACGAAGGTGCTCAAGCCGCCGCTGCGCCATTTCACGCCGCCTTCGATCTGTTTGACGGTGTTGATGTTGATTGGAGCGGTGCCATCCAGCGGCGTGCCGAACAGGATGCGGTCCGCATTGAAGGCCACGCCGTCGCTGACGCGCGCAAACGCGGCCAGGTTGCTGGTGACGCGGTAGTTGCCGCCCACCGAATACGAGTTGTGATTGATCTTGTAGTCCACGAACTGCTGGGTGGCCGGATCGTAGCGCAGCTCACCGCCGCCCGCTGGAGCAGTGGCGATATTGGCCGTGCCGTTGGCGCGCTGGCGATCCTGGCGGATGCTGGCGTCCAGATTGAGCGGACCTGCTTCGTAACCCAGATTCAGGTAGGGCGAGGTGAGTTTGTATTCCATATCGACCGCACGCGAGCAGCAGCCGCCAAAGGCCGGGCCGACCAGGCCGGGCGTGCCGCTGGCCGTTTGCAGCAGGGCGGGTTTGTCGCCGGTAGCTTGCAGCAAATAGTCATTGAAGTTCCAGGTCAGGCCCAGCTTCTGGGTCGACAGGTACAGGCCTGCGGTGGTGGTCAGCTTGCCGCCATCCGCCAGCGTGAAGGTCTTGGACAGCTTGGTGTCGTTGAGCGTATTGCCCGCATCGTCAATCGAGGTGTTGAACACCACGGCGTTGATCGCCAGTCCGTTGTAAGCCTTGCCCTTGTTGGGGCCCGTGGCGAAGGTGTAATTGCCGACGGTGCCGTTATCGGCCGGGAAGATGCCGATGAACCGGCCGTTGTTGCTGGCGGTGCGGAACTTGTCGCTCAAGCTCCAGCCGTCGCCCAGATTCAACTGCCCCTCCAGGCCCAGGGTGTCGCTCTTGACCTTGAGGCCATCGTTCACATTGCTCGACACCGGCGTATTGTTCTTGCCGAGCGAGACATCGCGCACCCAGTACGGCGAATAGAAGCTGACGGTGCGCGGATCGATGCCGGGGATTTCCTGGATCTGCTGGTTCACCACGCGCACCGGCACCGGCAGCGCAGTCGGGGCCTGATCATCCAGGTGTTTGAAAGACAGGCGGATAAAGCCGTTATCCAGTTCATGCGTGATATTGCCGCGAATCTGGCCGCCGCTCTCGGTGCTCATGCCGGTATTGCGCACGCCTTCGCCGCTTCGATAGTGGCCGCCGATGAAGAAGCGGGTCTTGTCCGAGATCGGCGCGCCGTAGTCGAAGTCGTAGCGGGTTTCATCGTAGCCCAGGCCGTGGCTGATGCCGATATGGCCGCCCTGCTCTTCGCCGGTCTTGCTGATGAAGTTGATGATGCCGCCCGGCGCATTGGTCGCCAGCGTGGAAGCCGAGCCGCCGCGCACCACTTCCAGGTGGTCCAGCGAACCGTCGATCTTCACATAGCTGTCCGGCGTGATGAAGTTGAAGTCGCCCGACTGCAGCACGGGCAGGCCGTCTTCCTGGATCTGCACATAGCGTGCGCCGCCGGCGGAAATCGGCACGCCGCGCACGGTGATATTGGCATTGCCCTCGCCGCCCGAGGATTCCGAACGTACGCCCGGTACGGCGCGCAGCACTTCAGCGGCGCTCAGCGGGGCGCTGTTCTTGATGGCGTCCGCTTCCAGGGTACTGACGGAGACACTGGTCTTCATCTTGGACGAGCCACTGGCCGTGCCGGTGACCACCACACGCTCCATGTTCAAGCCGTCGGCCGGCGGGGTTTCCTCAGCGGCGGCGCCGCCCATGTGCAGAAGGGCGGTGGCGACAGCGGCAGCAATGCCGCCCAGTTTGAGGGTGCGGTGTTCCATAGATTGTCTCCAGTGTTGTCGTTGTTGACTGCTGCTTTCTTGAGCAGGTGACGCATTATGCAATCGATTGCGTAATTTTGCAAAAGAAATCTTTTATCGCTTTATGAAAGCTAATTGCAAACGGTTGCGTAAATCAGACGGATAAGCGCGAAATCAGCTGGGTAGGCAGCTGTTGCGACGGCGTGGACTGGCCTTCGATGAGTTGCAGCAGGGAGGCCACCAGGGCGCGACCCGCATCCACAATTGGCTGGCGCACGGTAGTCAGTGGCGGATGGAAGTAGCTGGCCAGTTCGATATCGTCATAGCCCACCACCGCCACCTGCCCCGGCACGTCCAGATCATGCTGACGCAGGGCGTTGATGGCGCTCATGGCCATCAGGTCGCTGCCCGCGAAGACGGCGTCGAAGGCCACGCCGCGGCGCAGCAGTTCTTCCACCGCCTGGCGGCCGCCTTCCGGCACAAAGGACGCAGGGACCAGCAGCTGCGGATCCGCTGCGATGCCAGCCACCTGCAAGGCCTGGCACAGGCCCTGGTAGCGGTGGCCGATCTCCGGCAAGTTGACGTCGCCGAAGAAGGCGATGCGTTTGCGCCCGCTGGCCAGCAGATGCGCGCCCGCCAGTTCGCCACCCGCCACGTTGTCGCTGCCGACGGTGCAGTAAAGCTGCTGCGGCAGCTGCGCACCCCATACCACGATGGGCACATGGCGCGCGGCCAACTGGTTCAGCTGGTCGTGGTGGCGCCACTGGCCGATCAGCACGATGCCGATCACGCGGCCGGTATCGAAGGGAATCGCGGCGGCATCCAGCTCGCTGGCGTCCACGCGTGAGACCAGCATGTCGAAGCCCTGCTCCGTCAGCGCGTCGGCCAGGCTGCCCAGCATGGACAGGAAGAAGGGATCGGACAGATGCTGGCGTGTAGCCGGCTCGTACGGCACCACCACGCCGATGGTGCGGTTCTGCTTGAGGCGCAGGTTCTGCGCACCGATGTTGATGGTGTAGTTGAGCGAGCGCGCCAGCTCCATGATGCGCACGCGCGTCTCTTCGCTGATCAGCTTACTGCCGGCCAGCGCGCGCGAAACGGTCGAGGTGGAGACGCCCGCCAGCCGCGCGATGTCGGCCATCTGCAGGCGCCGCTGCTGGGCGGCGCTGGCCTTGTCCGCGTCGGCGGGCAGCGGGGATTTGGGCATGGGCCGGGATCAGACGACGGGCACGGTGTCCTTGAAGGACGGGCGCTCCATCAGCTTGTCGTACAGACGCGCCAGGTTCGGATGCGCGTCACGCCAGTCGATTTCCGGGAAGCGGAAGGCGAACCAGCCCAGGCAGCAGCCCACCGCCACATCGGCCAGCGAATAGTGATTGCCGCCGCAGTAGGCTTGCTCGCCCAGCTGATCGGCCATCGAGGCCAGGCCCAGTTCGACCTTGCGCAGCTGGCGGCCGATCCAGTCCGGGCTTTGCTGCGCTTCCGGACGCAGGGTGCGTTCCAGGCGCACCAGCACGCCGGCATCGAGCACGCCGTCGGCCAGCGCTTCCCAGCACTTGATGTCGGCGCGTTCGCGGCCGTTCGGCGGCAGCAGCTTGCAGACCGGGCTCAGGGTGTCGATGTATTCCACCATCACGCGCGAATCGATCATGGTGGTGCCGTCTTCCATGATCAGGCTGGGAACCTTGCCCAGCGGGTTGTGCTTCTCGATGGTGGTCTCGGAGGCCCAGACATTTTCCAATTCAAACTGGTAGTCCAGCTTTTTTTCCGCTAACACGACGCGCACTTTGCGCACATAAGGGCTGGTGAGAGAACCGATCAGTTTCATAAACAGCAGAGAGTAGATGATTGTTTAACAGTATAACATCGGCGGAGGGGGGCACCGTCAATGGTAAAATGCCGCTTTGCTCCATCCAACCTGCCTTCTGTCCTCTTCTCATGACTACTACGCCCTACTCCACGCTGTCGGCCCTGTCCCCTCTGGACGGCCGCTACGCCGGCAAGACTGACAAGCTGCGCCCTATCCTGTCCGAAGCTGGCTTCATGCACCACCGCGTCAAGGTGGAAATCTCCTGGCTGCAAGCGCTGTCGCTGGCCGGTTTTGCCGAGATCAAGCCGTTCTCCGCTGCCGGCGCCGCCCTGCTGGACAAGCTGGCCAATGAGTTCAGCGAGAAGGATGCCGCCCGCATCAAGGAAATCGAAGCCGTCACCAATCACGACGTCAAGGCGGTTGAATATTGGCTGAAGGAACAGGTCAAGGACGTGCCGGAACTGGTGGCCGCCTCGGAGTTCATCCACTTCGCCTGCACCTCGGAAGACATCAACAACACTTCGCACGGCATGATGCTGAAGGCGGCCCGCGACAACGTCATGCTGCCGTCGCTGCGCTCCGTGACCGAGAAGCTGAAGGAAATCGCCCTGGCCAACGCCGAGCTGCCGATGCTGTCGCGCACCCACGGCCAGACCGCCAGCCCGACCACCCTGGGCAAGGAAATCGCCAACGTGGTCGCCCGTCTGCAGCGCGCCATCAAGCGTATCGAACAGGTGGAAATCCTGGGCAAGATGAACGGCGCCGTGGGCAACTACAACGCCCACCTGTCGGCCTACCCATCGTTCGACTGGCCTGCTTTCTCGAAGAACGTGATCGAGCAGCGCCTGGGCCTGACCTTCAACCCGTACACCATCCAGATCGAACCGCACGACTACATGGCCGAGCTGTTCGACGCCTTTGCGCGCGCCAACACCATCCTGCTGGATCTGAACCGCGACATCTGGAGCTACGTCTCGCTGGGCTACTTCAAGCAAAAGCTGAAGGCCGGCGAAATCGGTTCCTCGACCATGCCGCACAAGGTCAATCCGATCGACTTTGAAAACTCGGAAGGCAACCTGGGCCTGGCCAACGCCGTGCTCAAGCACCTGTCTGAGAAGCTGCCAGTCTCGCGCATGCAGCGCGACCTGACCGATTCGACCGTCCTGCGCAACATCGGCGTCGGCCTGGGCTACACCCTGCTGGCTTACGACAGCTGCCTGCGCGGCCTGAACAAGCTGGAAGTGAACCCGGCCCGCCTGGAAGCCGACCTGGACGCCAACTGGGAAGTGCTGGCCGAGCCAGTGCAGACCGTGATGCGCCGCTACGGCATCGAGAACCCGTACGAGCAGCTGAAAGAGCTGACCCGTGGCAAGGGCATCTCGAAAGAGGCATTGCGCGACTTCATCAACGGCCTCACTATCCCGCAAGAGGCGAAAGACCTGCTGCTGGCGATGACCCCGGCCAACTACACCGGCATCGCCGCCCAGCTGGCCAAAGCGATTTAAGCATCTGAAAAAGATCAAGCCTCCGCAACGCAAGTTCCGGAGGCTTTTTTTTATGTTTCAAGCAGGCTTCAGAATTCTTTGGTATATTTAGTCCTAACACGTACTATTTATTTGGAGCACTCATGCAACGCTATACCAAACCTGCAATGTTGCTGCATTGGCTCATGGCGATCCTGATCGTTGCCGCCTTCTTCCTGGGGCTGACGATGACGGAGATCCATGGCATCACCCCGACCAAGCTGAAGTACTACTCCTGGCACAAGTGGATGGGGGTAACGGTGCTGCTGCTGGCCGTGATCCGCGTACTGTGGCGCAAGGCCAACCGCCCGCCGCCACCTCTGCCCGGCCCCGCCTGGCAGCACAAGGCGGCCGATACGGTGCACTATCTGCTGTACTTCCTGATCTTTGCCGTGCCGGTGGTCGGCTATCTGTACACCTATGCGGCCGGCGTGCCGGTGGTGTATCTGGGCCTGGTGCAGCTGCCGGCGCCGTTTGATCCGAATCCGGACTGGAAGAAACCGCTGTCCGAGCTGCACGAAATCCTGGCCTGGACCATGGCCGTGATCGTCAGCGCCCACGTTCTTGCAGCACTCAAGCATCACTTTATCGACCGCGACGATGTGCTGAAACGCATGTTGCCGAAATTCTGAAGGAGTAGCACATGAAAAAACTCGTCCTCGTTTCCCTGCTCGGCGTCACCCTGGCTGCCGGCGCGGCCGCACTGAAAACCGATCCGGCCAAGAGCACCGTCTCGGCCACCTTCAAGCAGATGAGCGTGCCGGTGGAAGCCAAGTTCAAGAAATTCACCGCCGCCATCGACTACGATGCCGCCAAGCCGGACGCCGCCAAGGCCACGGTGGAAGTGGAGACGGCCAGCCTGGACGTGGGTGAGCCGGACATGAACAAGGAAGTGGCGAAGAAAGAATGGTTCAACGCCGCCCAGTTCCCGAAAGCCACCTTTATCTCGAGCGCGATCAAGAGCGCCGGCGCAGGCAAGCTGACCGTGACCGGCAAGCTGACCATCAAGGGCAAGGCCACCGACGTGACCTTCCCGCTGACCGTGAAAGCCGAAGCCGGCCACCAGGTGTTTGAAGGCGCCCTGCCGATCAAGCGCCTGGCTTACAACATCGGCGAAGGCGAGTGGAAAGATACCTCGATGGTCGCGGATGACGTGACCATCAAGTTCCACGTCGTGGCGCAGTAAGCTCCACGCACTGCGCAGCCCCGCAGGCCAATATGGCCGCGCGGGGCTTTGTCATTTTCAGGCCTGCGGCGCCGCCCAGACCAGGTTCCACAAATGGCCGTCGAGATCCTCGAAGCCCTGGTCGTACATGAAGCCGTGATCCTCCGGCGGATGCGGGATGCGGGCGCCAGCCGCAGCGGCCTTGGCGATCAGGCTATCCACTTCTTCCCGGCTGTCGCACATCAGGCAGATGACCATTTCATTGGCCTCCTTCGCCTGCACCACCGGCTTGTTGATGAGCGACTGGAGGAACGCTTCCGTCGTCAGCATGGCGTGAATATGGTCCTGCACGATGATGACCATCGCCGCCTGCTCGCTATTGATGTTCGGATCGAGACCAAAGCCGAGTGAGCCAAAGAAGGCCTTGGACTTCTCCATGTCCCGCACCGGCAGATTGAAGATGACTTGCTTTTTCATGACATAGCCTCTTTAAGTTGGGGTTTCATCCTAACGACCAACGACGATATGAGAAATCGACAGGCGCCAGCCTGGATTCTCAGGTCGAATGATCCGTTTGCTGTGCCGCGCAAGCAATTGTCATCGCTTTCCTGGAATCCCAGATCAGCAGCAGGCCGAGCGGCACAAAGAATATTTCAAGTACCAAGAACAAAACGATGAGACTGGCAAAGTTAGGTATTGTCACCTGAAGAAATATCAAAGGGATAGCGATCACAAGAAGGGGCGCCAGCATCATGAATATTGCCATTCGCCGCGCAGTGAGCGCCTTCTTCGCCAACTTATCCGCCCCACCCGCACGAGCCAGGATGTATTCGTCCCTGGAAACTCCAGATCTTCTCGCGGTTCTATAACGGGCATATTGAATAACTGCCGCAATCAACGTGGCAATGCATGCGCCTGCTTTGAAAACAACTGGCCCGGATAGCAGCATTGTCAACCTCCTCTAAGTGGCTTCGATGGCAAGCAGACTCTAGCAGATTTAGCGCAAATTTCATGCTATCCAGTGCCTTTAAAGTCTCCCATTCAGCTCCTTCAATCACATTGAAAACCCCATCCAACTTGGGCATACTACATGCAAGCCGTTTTCAAAGAGCTGCCTGCCTTCGCCCGTTGGCGCGAGCACTATCTAAGCGATGACGACTACCTGCGGCTGCAGATGGAATTGATGCAGAAACCCGATCGTGGCGACGTCATTCAGGGCACCGGCGGTCTGCGCAAGTTGCGCTTCGCAAGCCGCAATCGGCAAAAAGGAAAACGCAGCGGATTGCGAGTGATCTATTTCTGGCGGATATCTGCAAGCCAGTTCTGGATGTTTTCAATCTATGACAAAGACGAAGTCAGCGATCTAAGTCCACAGCAACGCCAGCTATTGCACGATCTGTTGAAACGGGAGCTGAGATTGCCAGGAGAACTTGATGAGTAAGCGGAATTTGTTCGAGGAACTGAAGGAAGGTTTTGATGCGCTAGAAGCGGAACGCGCAGGCAAACTCACACTAAGACAAACCGTCGTCGACTACCGCCCCGTGCCCAAAATGACTGCAGGCGAAGTGGCGCAGTTGCGCCGCAAACTGAATGTCTCGCAGCAGGTCTTTGCCCGCCGCCTGCGTACGGAAGTCCGCACCATCGCCAACTGGGAACAAGGCGTTTCGTCGCCGAATGCTCAAGCCTCCATCCTGCTCCGCCTGGTAGATCGCTATCCGCAACTGCTGGACGAAATCGCCATGCTTTAGCACTAGCGACGAACCATTGCCAAATAGGTTACATTAACTCCTTCGCACCGCTTGTTCAACCTGTTGGAGGAGTTGTTATGTCGAAGAAGATCGCTGTCATCGTAGGCAGCCTGCGCAAGGAATCCATGAACCGCAAGATCGCGCAGGAGCTGACTGCCCTTGCGCCCTCGTCGCTCAGTTTTGAATTTGTCGAGATCGGCGACCTGCCGCTCTACAACCAGGATCTGGAAGAACACGGCGCCGTCGCGCCCGCCGCCTGGACCAGCTTCCGCGAAAAAATGAAAACCGTCGACGGCGTGCTGTTCTTTACGCCGGAGTACAACCGCAGCATCCCTGCCCCGCTGAAAAACGCCATCGACGTCGGATCGCGTCCCTATGGCGCCAGCATCTGGGGCGGCAAACCGGCAGGCATCGTCAGCGTCTCGCCTGGCGCGATTGGCGGCTTCGGCGCTAATCATGCGCTGCGCCAGTGCATGGTGTTCCTCGACATGCCGCTGATGCAGCAGCCGGAAGCCTATATCGGCAATGCCGCCGCCCAGCTGGGCGCGGACGGCAAGGTCAATAACGACGGCCTCAAGCAGATGCTGACCAAGATCGGCGCAGCCTTTGCGGCCTGGGTCGAGAAGCAGACCAAGTAAGCGACGCCTAACGGCGGCGGGCCGCAAAGGCGACCGGACTGTCGCCTTCCGGCAGCAGGTCAGCAGCATCCGTGCCATGCCGCCGCGTGGCCAGCCGCTGCGTTGCGCCGTCCTGCAGCAGCACCATATCGGCGCCGGGCAGGCGCGCCAGCAGCGCGTCGGCCCGCTCCGCTTCCGCGCTCAGGTAGACGCGGTAGTTCAAGTGTGTGCCGCCCAGCTCCAGCATGAAGCCCCCAACGCCCGGTACACCAGCCTGTCCCGCCATCGCCGTGGTGCGCAGGCGCGTGCCGCCCTTGCGCAGATACAGCGTGTCCCAGGCGTGCAAGGGATAGCAGGGCGGATCGGCTTCCACCGCGCCGTCCTGCTCCACCACGATCAACATCAGCTTGCGCCGCGCCGCCGCCTCGGCCAGCGCCTTGCAGCCCGCCAGCCAGTTGCGCGTGGCCGTGACGATGGCCAGGTCGGCCTGCGGCCAGCTGTCGCCCTGATCGTCAGCCAGGGCATCGGCATGCAGCACCAGCACCGACAAGTCCTGATAGCGCAGCAGGGTCTGGCCGCCGCCCAGCGTTTGCACCGTGCCCCGGCTGGCGGTGGACGAGGCCGCGCCAGGCGACAGCTCCAGCACGTAGCGCGGCCCGATCTGCGCGATGCCCAGGCGGCATCCCAGCGCCAGCAGGAGCATCACCAGCAGCGCCCGCCAGCCATAGTAGTTTCGCATCGCAATCTCCCGGTATGAGGACGAAGCGCCAGTAATAGCACCCGCCCCGCCGGGGTTTGTTGAAGCTGCGCAATGCTTGGTGGCGGCCCGCCAACAGCTGCTGCGTCCGCTCAAAAGGGGCGCAGCGGATGCTACAATTTGCCCTTAGTAGCCGCGCTGATCCGGCGCAGGCCAAGCCATACCCACCATACTTCTGAGATCCAGACCTATGCACCCAGTCATGCCGACGCCTTACGAAAAAGGCAATCAAAACCAGACCACCCTGTGGACCGAATGCATCGCCTTCTACCAGGAACTGGCCAAGCGCTTCCCGCAAGTGCTGCGTTTTGAGCAGATCGGCGTGTCCGATGCAGGCATTCCTGTGCACGCAGGCGTGGTCAGTGCGGACGGCGTGTTCGACCGCGAAACCATCAAGCGCGAAGACCGCGTGGTCTTCTTTAACAACAACGGCATCCATCCGGGCGAGCCGGAAGGCATCGACTCCTGCATGGCGATCGTGCGCGACTTCTGCTTCGAGCCGGCCAAGCTGGCGGCGCTGGGCAAGACCGTATTCCTATTCGTCCCGGTGTACAACGTGGATGGTTCGCTGAACCGCGCCAACACCTCGCGCGTGAATCAGGACGGTCCGGAGCAATTCGGCTTCCGCGGCAACAGCCGCCACCTGGACCTGAACCGCGACTTCATCAAGTGCGACACGCTGAACGCCAAGCTGTTCAACCAGCTGCTGACGGCATGGGATCCGGACGTGATGGTCGATACCCACACTTCCAACGGCGCCGACTACCCATACACCATGACCCTGATCCACACTCAAGCTGACAAGCTGGGTTACGGCCTCGGTCCCTTCCTGCGCAACACCATGCTGCCTGCGATCTACGCGCAAATGGACGCACGCGGCTGGCCGACCTGCCCGTATGTGAACCCGGTCAAGGACAGCCCGGACCACGGCATCGCCGAGTTCCTGGAAGTGCCGCGCTTCTCGACCGGCTTCGCCGCCCTGCACCACGTGATCGGCTTCATGCCGGAGACGCACATGCTCAAGCCGTTCAAAGACCGCTACGAGTCGATGCGCGCACTGGTGGAAGTGACCCTGGACTTCACCATCCAGCACGGCAAAGAGATCCAGCGCCTGCGCGCCGACGCACGCGCGCAAGCTGCGGCCGCCAAGGAATGGACCGTGGCTTGGAAGATGGATGCGGATAACCCAGGCACCTTCCGCTTCAAAGGCTACGAAGCGGTGTACAGCCCGAGCAAACTGGGTAACTACACCCGCCTGTCCTACGACCGCAGCAAGCCGTGGGAAAAGGACATCGCCTACTTCAACAACTTCGTGCCGGACGCCGTGGTACGCGCACCGAAGGCCTACATCGTGCCGCAAGCCTGGCGCGAAGCCATCGAGCGCCTGCAGTGGAACGGCGTGGAGATGACCCGCATCGAAGCGCCAACCACGGTCGACGCGCAGTACTACCACATCAAGTCAGCCAAGCCGCGCGCCAATGCCTACGAAGGCCACATGTACCACGACGAAGTGCAGCTGGAAGCGCGCAACGGCGTGTTCCAGGTGCAGCCGGGCGACTACCGCATCGAACTGAATCAGCCTAACGCGCGCTACGCGGTGGAAGTGCTGGAGCCGCTGGCGCACGACAGCTTCTTCCGCTGGGGTTTCTTCAACTCGGTGCTGGAGAAGAAGGAAGCGTTCTCGGACTACGTGTTCGAAGACCTGGCGCTGGAAATGCTGGAGACCGAGCCTGAGCTGAAGGCCAAGTTCGACGCCTGGAAGGCCGCCAATCCGCAGCTTCTGTCGGATCAGGAAAAGGTGCTGGGCTTTATCTTCGAGCACGGCAAGCGCCACGCGGAGCCGGAGTGGCGCCGCTACCCGGTACTGTCGGTCTTCTGAAATTAGCAGGCCATGCATTACGCATTAGACCTGCGCACTTTCTTCTACAGTCACTACTTCTACCTGGGCCTGCGCTTTGCTGGCGGCCTGGTAGGCGTAACTGTGCTTACCCTGCTGTTCTCCAATATGGGCACGGCCATGACGGTCTGCATCGGCGCGCTGTGTACGGCGCTGATGGATATGCCCAGTCCCCTACGCCACAAGTTCAATGAGATGAGCGCCTCGGTGCTGCTGTGCAGCGCTGTGACCTTGATCATCAGCCTGTGCGCGCCGATCCATTGGCTGCTGATGACGATGCTGGTGTTGATCAGCTTTGCGGCCTGCATGATGGTCGTCTACGGCAAGAAGTCGATGCCGCTGCAGCTGGCGACCTTGTTCATCATGACGATGTCGATGGAGCACGATCTATCGGTGCGGCAGTCCTTCATCCATACCGGCTTGTTTACGCTAGGGGCGGTGGCTTATCTGGCTTATGCGATGGGGATCTCGTGGCTGCTGCGTCACCGCATCAAGCAGCAGGTGCTGGCGGAGGCGCTGTTCGAGCTGGCGGCCTACATCGACATCAAAGCCGATTTTTACGACACGCGCTACAACCTCACGGAGCAATTCAACAAGCTGGTGCGGCATCAGGCCGTGCTGGCCGATCGCCAGCAGGCTGCGCGCGATCTGATCCTGCGCAGCCATCAGAACAGCAAGGATGCCACCGTGGTGCAGACCCACGTCTGCATGCTGGACCTGTATGAGCTGGTGCTATCCACACATACGGACTACGCGCAGCTGCGCATGCATCTGGCCGATTCGCCGGTGCTGAAGACGCTGCACGATATCGCTTACAAGGCCGCGCGCGATATCGAGTCGGTAGCGTACGACATCACCCGCAAGCGTGCGTCCTATCCGGAGATCGATTACGAGCCGGAGTTTGCGGCAATTGAAGAAGAACTGAAGCGCCTGCAGCAGCGCGTGGATGAGGGCAAGCCGGCGCAGGAAGCGCTGGCTGTGCTGCGCGCGCAGCGGAACAAGATCCGCGCCATTGGCCGCGCCATCGCCGATCTGCATGTGGCCAGCCAGAAGCCTTATGACGCGACACCGTTCTGGGTGGATGCGGACATGGGACCGTTCCTGTCGCAGCAGAAGTATGAGCTGCGCATGATCCTGTCGCATCTGCGCTGGGATTCGCCGATCTTCCGCTTCTCGCTGCGGGTGGCGGCGGCGATTACGGTGGGGCTGGCGGTGGCTTCATGGCTGCCGTATGCGGCGCACAGCTACTGGATCGTGCTGACTATCGTGATCATCCTGCGGCCCAGCTTCAGCATGACCAAACAGCGACGCAGCGACCGGATTGTCGGCACGGTGATTGGCTGCGTGATCACGGCACTGATCATCCGCTACATGGATTATCCGCCGCTGATTCTGGCGATTCTGATTCTGTCGACGGTGGCGACGCCGACCTTTATCTATGTGCGCTACCGCTACACGGCGATTGCGGTCAGCATCATGATCCTGCTGCAGATGCATCTGCTGGCGCCCGCCAATCATGAGCTGGTACTGGAGCGGCTGGTGGATACCTTCGTCGGCGCGCTAGTGGCGACGGCGTTCAGCTTTGTGCTGGCCAACTGGGAATATCAGTCGCTGCCTCGCCTGGTGCTGGGCGTGCTGGAAGCGAACCTGCGCTACATGGAGGCCAGCTTCGATCTGTTGCAGGGCAAGGGGCGCGACGATATGGCGTATCGCGCCGAGCGCAGGCGGCTGATGGATAGTCTGGGCGCCTTGAGCGCGGCGCTGATGCGCATGCTGGATGAACCGGCCCGCGTGCAGCGCGCGGTGGAGGATATCAATCTGTTCATCGTGCAGAACTATCTGCTGGTGGCGCACGTGGCGGCACTGCGGCTGATTCTGCGCCGCCACGCACGGGAGCTGCCCAAAGAAGCCGTCAATGCGATGCTGGTGCAGAGCCATGAGCAGGTATGCGCAGTGCTGGATGCCGCGCTGGCGAAGCAGCGCACGGCCGGAGCGGCAGCGACCACCGGCCCGCGCGACGCAGGTGCAAGCGCGGGGGCAGAGGCGCGGGCGGATGCGGATGCGGGCGAGGCATCGGGCACTACGTGGTCCGGCTGGCCGCTGGTGCAGCGGCGCATCCGGCTGCTGCAGGCAGACGCCAGCAAGATCATCGTCCACAGTGAAGCGATCATCCGCAATACCATCTAGATCCCCCCGGCTGCTGCAGAGATGCGGCAGCTGCGCTACCATGGCGGGATGACTGCTTCCCGCCACGCTCCCCTCACCGCCATCGACCTCGGTTCCGCTCTTCTCGTCGTCCTGATCTGGGGCACCAACTTCGTCGCCATGAAATTCGGCCTGCGCGAGTTGACGCCGTTCCAGATGGGCGCTGGCCGCTTCCTGTTTGCCATGCTGCCGCTGGTGTTCTTTATGCGTCCGCCGTCGCTGCCGTGGCGGCTGGTGGTGCTGTATGGCCTGTGCCAGGGCGTGGGCCAGTTTGGCCTGCTGTTCCTCAGCCTGAAGGTGGGCATGTCAGCCTCGCTGGCCTCGGTGATCCTGCAGACGCAGGTGTTCTTTACCGCCTTCCTCGGCTACGTGACGCTGCATGAACGCATCGGCCCTGCGCTGCGACTGGGACTGGCGCTGGCCGCGCTGGGCCTGATCTGCTTTGCCGCCAACTACGCGCAAGGCGGCGGCGCGGCGGTGACAAATCTGGGCGGCTTTGCGCTCTGTCTGTGCGCGGCCTTTATGTGGGCGGCTTCCAATATCGTGGTGCGCCGCGCGCAGCAGGCGTCGCCGGGCTTTAACGTGGTGAGCTTCATGGCCTGGAGCGGCGCGGTGCCGATCCTGCCTTTCGTGGCGCTGTCGCTGATGTTTGACGATCCTTCCACCCGCATGGCGTGGACGCATATCTCTTTCACCGGCATCGCCTCGCTGGCCTACCTGGGCTGGATGGCGACCATCCTCGGCTATGCCATGTGGACCCGCCTGCTCAAACGCCATCCCGTCAACCGCGTGGCGCCGTTCAGCCTGGGCGTGCCAATAGTGGGTATCGCCTCCGGCATGCTGGTGCTGGGCGATGCGATCAACGGCTGGCAGTGGACCGGCATTCTGCTGATCGTCGCTGCGCTGATCAGCGTGATGTTCGGTCCGCGCTTGCTGGAGAAGCGCGCTTAAGCAAAGCACACCTGGTTACGGCCAGACTCCTTGGCGCGGTACAGCAGCGCATCTGCCTTTTGCAGCATGGCTTCCGCCGTGCCTGCGGCCAGATCGCCGTACACGCCCATGCTCATGGTGACCTTCAGATCCGGATGCACCTCATGCCAGGGGAAGGACTCGATCAGCTTGCGCAGCTTGTCGCACAGGGCAGCGGCTTGCGGTAGCGGAGTCTCCGGCAGGGCAATCACGAATTCCTCACCGCCGTAACGCGCCACCAGATCGGTCAGGCGCATATGCGTGCGCAGGATCTCGCCGATCTGACGCAGCACCACGTCGCCCGTCGCGTGCGAAAACTGGTCGTTGATGCGCTTGAAGAAATCGACGTCGCCGATCACCATGCTCAGTGGGCGCTTGTGGCGCACCGCCTGATTGAACAGGGTGTTGGCATGTTCGTCGAAGTGGCGGCGGTTGTGCAGCTTGGTCAGCGCATCGCGCACGCTCAATTCGCGCAGCTGCTCCGCCTGCTCCAGGATGGTCTTGTGGGAGGCACTGAGTTCTTCGTGGCTGCGGGCCAGCTGCGCGATTTCATCCTTGCCCTGCACCGGCACCTGCTGCAGCAGCGAGCCACGCTGCATGGCGCGCACCGCGCGAGTCAGATGGCTCAGGGTGCGGCTCAGACCTTTACTGAGCAGGACGCCCAGCAGCAGCGACAGCGACAAGGCGCCCGCCGCTCCCGCCACCAGCGCCTCGCGCATCGCGGCCAGATACTGCTGCTCCTGTTTGCTGGGAGTGAAGACGCCTTCAGGAGAAACGTAGGCCAGCACCTGGCCATCATCGCTGGTGATGGCATGTGCGTCCTTGCGCGCGGCGGCGGGCAGCGGTTCGTGCGGGCGATAGACGCCAGCACCCAGCAGCACACGGAAGTCCTTATCGGCGACGATGAAGTGGAACGGCGGCTCGCCACGGCCCTGGCCCGGCGGCGGTGGACGGCGATCGTCGCGCGGACGGCCATCAGGTGGGCCATCGGGTGGACCTTGCGGGCGGTCGCGTGGACCCTGCTCGTTCGGTGGGCCAGGCGGTCCATCGCTGCGGCCGAAGGCTGGACCATCGCCGGGCGGGCCGGGAGGCTCGCCTTGTGGACGATCGCCAGGCGGGCCGTCGGGAGGGCCATCCGGGCGGCCATCGCGCGGACCTTCGCCGGGTGGACGTGCTTCCGGCGGACCGTAGGATTGCGCATCGGGCCCTGCCGGCTCGCCGTTGCCCGCGAGCGCGTTGGCACGGTCAGCACGGCGCATGAAGGAGTCGAAAGACTCGGCGCGCTGGGCGGCCTCCCAGCTACCGTACTCGCGCAGGTAAGCGCTCATATTGCGATAGAAGTGATCCGCCGCCTGCTGGCGGTGAATGATATCCACCTTGCGGGTCACGCTCAGATAAGTCAGCCCGCCGACCATCGCCACCGCAACCAGGCCCGTCACCAGCATGGCCAACATCAACTTGATCCGCAGTGACATATCTACCTCTGAGCAATTATTGCCAATAGAACAACAATTCTACTCCAAGGCACTGCATCCATAGCTCAGATATATAAAAAACTAATGGCACTCATTTCTGACTAGCAGAATTTTTATTGCACTAAAGCCAAAGATATACATTTAATTTATGGATAGCATCACAAATTGAAAGTTTATTTATTACTTGAAGCTCTTTATACTGCACTGCATCAAACGAATTTTCTTACCAAGGAGCTCATCATGCTGACCGTTATCGAAAACCTGCCTGCCGCCATCGCCCTGACCGGTCTGGTTCTGCGTCTCTACCTGGGTGGCAAGCCAACCGACGCACAGAAGTAAAAAAGCCCGGGTCGCTTAAGCGCCCAGGCTCTTGTAGTACCGCAGTAAAGTCGGCTTATGCCGCTGCGCGATTCAGCTTGGAATTGCGCACGCCGTAGATGAAGTAGGTCAGAATCGCCGCCGTCATCCAGATCACGAAGATCGTGTAGGTGGTCGCGGACAGACCGAACATCAGGTACAGGCAGGCAGCAATACTCAGGCCCGGCACCACGTAAGGGCCGAACGGGACGCGGAATCCTTTCACGCCCGTGCCATTTTCACGGCGGCGCATCACCGGCACCGCCAGCGACACCACGATAAAGGCCGTCAGCGTGCCCATGCTGACCATGTCCCACAGGAAGGTCGCGTCCACAAAGCCGGCCACCA